>Ga0123335_1000372_pt1 | contig 74923 bp, 71 predicted proteins | sample BiotimSIPDNA_2_FD_89707 | JGI IMG/M metagenome (GOLD analysis project Ga0123335, IMG submission 89707) | Anaerobic biogas reactor microbial communites from Washington, USA - Biogas_R2 time_0 SIP DNA | ecosystem: Engineered > Bioreactor > Anaerobic > Unclassified | place: Washington, USA... | reverse complement strand
TAAACTGCTATACGTTGTATACATATTTACCTCCGGTTAGTCTTTTCCGCTTACTTTGTCTTTTTTCTAAAAGCCAAATTAGCATTTTCTATTAAACTAACCGGAAGTATTTCCTTATTTAATAAATGTCATTTTTTTTGTAATCGAATGGTTCTTAAAAAGAATCCTGTAAAAATACACTCCCGTTGTAAGATTATCGCCAGTAAGGTTTATTCTATTGTACCCTGCTTTATACATCCCTTCTGCAATGCTCTTAATTTTTTGTCCCAGCGCATTAAATAATTCAAATTTAACGTTTCCATCTTCAGGGATTGTAAATTCAATTATTGTGTTGGGATTAAACGGGTTGGGATAATTTTGTTCTAATGAAAAATCTTTTAATTCTTCATTAAAACTTACATCCTCCACTCCAGTAATTTTTTGCATAGAATAAATGTAAAATTTTCCAACAATCGTATCATTTCCTCGGAACGAAGGGGCTGTTATACCAAGTTCATCATAGCCATCATTATTTAGATCCCCTAAAAATAAAGTCTTCTGTCCGAAAGATGAATATGTTTGTGTACCTAAAATAGCTTTACTTATTGTTGTATCAATAGTATTACTACCAAAATAAATGTTAACTTTACTTAAATATTTTTCACTATCATCCTTAAAATCCATATCAGGTATTATTAAATCAAAATTATTATCTCCATTTAAATCTCCCTGCCCATAAATTACTCCTAAATTGCTCATAACATTTTTCAATGAATACAATTTATTCAGTCCACTATATATGTATATGCTGTCATATGTATTGAACAAAAATTCATCTTTATAGTCACCTGTAATATTTCCAAATTTGTTTAAATTATATATCTCATAAGCGCTATTTGAAAATATTGTAAAGTTTGGGACTTCTGGGGTAGTATTATTATGACCATAATAAATAATTACAAGATTAGAATCAGTACCATCTAGGTTGCTTTTTTTGACTGCAATCGCAATATCATCCAAACCATCATCATTTATGTCACCGATTCCATCACCTGCGTTAACAAAACAATCCGGTAAATTTCTCGGTATTATCGTTATATCCGGTTCTTCACTTATGGTTACTCCACCGTAAAAAATGTAAACTCTGCCAACACCGTTTGACCAATTGTAGACAGAACCAATCATTAAATCATCAAAGCTATCTCCGTTTATATCTCCGGCATTTTTAATAAAACTTCCGATAAGTTCGTTATAAAAAGACGATACCATTAGCTGCGAATTATTATCATATTTGTTATTGCTCCCATAGTAAAGGAATAATCTGGTTACCTGTGGGTACTCATAAGTTAACTTAATAAAATCGTCAAATCCGTCTTTGTTTATATCCCCTATCCCTGTAAGATATCCGGATAATGTAGTATCCGGTTTATAGAAAAAACCTGTTCCCCCTAAATAAACCTCTGAAAAATTCAGATTATTTGAATCCCGATAAATTACGCAATAATCATCAAAACCATCTCCATTAATATCGCCGAGCGCATTTGCCCCTGTTAGTTTATTCTCCGTTGTACCGGTATAGGTATTAACAAGGTAAAGGCTGTCCTGGGCATTGACTGAAGCAAAAAACAGTATTGTGTTTAGAGTTAATATTAATTTAAACAAACTGAATTTTTTTGATGAGATAACTTTTGCATACATATTAAAACCTCTTTATCTTATAATTGCCCGCACCAATAAACTGCCAACAGCGAGGTTTTTATTTAACAATATTTATTTATGTTATTTTATTTTTAGCCAAAATGTATTTTTAAAAAAGTATTCGTACTGCCCATACAATAGCCTTATTTTTAATTTACTTTTATTAATAATATTTTCAGTAAAAACATAAGTAAAATTTTGCAAAAAAAAAAAAGGAAATTTGCAAGAAATATTAAATAATTGTTAAAAATAAATAACTATGCAGATAATTGCCGGGTTTATTAGTTGGAAAATAATGCTTTTTATTGCGAAAATGTTGTGCGGTTTATTTTATACTCAGTTTAACCTGCTATAATTATTACAAATGGTTCTTTGCTTAAACCTCATTTCTAATTTCTAAATACTCATTGCTAATTACTGATTTTTTAACTACCTCTCCAAATACAAGCAGGGCGGGACGTTCGGCATTTTGAGAATCTGCCGTGAGATTTTTTAATGTAGTTATAATTATTTTTTGCTTGGGTAGCGAAGCTTTAGAAATTATTGCAGCCGGCATTTCAGGATCAGCGCCGTTTATTTTACTGAGCGCAGGCTGTGGAATATTTAACGAGCTAGTTCTGTAAGGGGAATAAGATACAGGTCCGCCACCAATTAAGAAGTTTGCAGGATTTAATGAACCCCACCAATTGTTTGGGCGTAAACATAACCCTGAGTAGTGTTTAATAAATTATAACTGTCGTTAACTAAATTATTATACCCGCCGTAGGTTGAGTTGCCGACAATTGGTAAAGCATTATTGAAAACAATAACTCCATACGAATTTCCGCTTATTTGATTCCCAATCTGAGTGGAAGGATTCCCGATTTTCGGGTTTGAATTTGATGAGCAGTAAATACCCGTATTATTATTTTGAATATAACTTTCTTTTATTACCGGCGATGAATACAATAAATTAATTCCAGTCGAGTTGTTATGAATGTTGCAATCCTGTATTGTTGGACTTGAACCATAAAGATAAATACCGTCCGTGCAGCCGCTAATTGCCGTGTTGTATATTCCTATGCTTACACCGTTTTCGTAAATACCGCGGTATGCGTTCCGGATTTGACAGTAGTTGATATTTCCCATTGACATATTTGTTGTAAACTTTATCCCGTTCTGAGTTGTGGCATTTGGCGAAACAAAATCAAATGTTATCGGCGAGGCTGCGGTTCCGTTGGCTGTTAATGTTCCGTAGCTTCCTACTGTGAGCGATACGCCGTTATTAAAAGTTAAATTTGTACCTGGCGCAATTGTTAATGTTACTCCACTCATTACAGTTATAGAAGTATTAATAGCAATTTGACCGCCCATAGTTACACTACTTCTGATTTCACCCTCCAGATAATTAACCGTTGCCTGTGCTTTTGGAACCGAATTTCCGGCAGAATTATATGCAACAACAACATAACTATAGGTTCCGATTAAATAAGTTTCATCTGTCCAATTAGTAATATTTGCCCCGGTTGTTGCTACTAATGTATATCCATTTAGTGTTCCGTCCCAAGTACCGCCACCTTGTTTTCTATAGATTTTAAAACCGCTTTCGTTATTTTGAACTGGATAATATGTGAAATTAGAACTGCTGCCTTCTCTTTGATAAACAAGCGTGTTTGGACAAGTATTATCATTCCATGTTAAAGTACGACGCATAGCAGCATTTATATTCAATGAAGTAGGTGTTGCTGATCGAGCATTTCCTGATTGCAATATAATTGATGAATATAAGGAAGTAATTGAGTTTGCCAAGTCGACACTACAAAAATTAACAATTCCATTCTTAAATTTTTCAATTCTGGTTGCTCCAACAGGGTATCCGATTATTGGAACAGTAAAAACCAAGCTATTTAAAATGTATGAACCGGATAATGTTAAGTCATCATTATCTCCTGTGTAATTGGGCGCCCTTCTTAATTCACTATCAAAAAGGCTATACATAAAACAGGCAATGGCTCCTTCAACTTTTGTATTATCTTTATTATAACCGGGAGTTATATCAGATTGTCTGCTGTCAAGAAATTCGTAAAATGCATCGAAATAGTCCCGCTCCTGATGTTCCAATCTATCCGGTAGTTCTAATGAATACCAATAATCGTGACAAACAGCATTATAACATTCAGCCCAACCTTCTGTCCATGCAAAATTATTTGCTGTTTCCAGCTCAAAATAATGACCATTAACACTTGAATAATCGGAGGAATATTGATACCCGACTTTATCATATTCAATAAAATGTCCATATTCATGATAGGACACTTTAGAGCCTGGACTCCGGTTGAAGCATATATGAGCGACAGATGTCCAAATGTCATTTTGTCCATCCATTCCATTCTCTCTAAAATATGATGAAGAAGATTGCGTTCTTGTATAATATCGAACTCCATGTGGCTCAAAACCCAATTTATTAATACAAAACAAACGCGCTCTATATAGATAACGCAAAGCTCCCCCTTCAGATGAACTTATTTTGGGATTAACTGTGAAATTCACATTGGTCGTACATCCGCTGATGTCAATTATACCGGTTGCATCTATTGGGACCCATTGAGCTCCGACGCCTCTGTCTCCGTTAAAAGTAGCATCATTTGCAGCAGTACCATATAATCTTATTGAATTGGAGAAATGGCTTGCAGGATGATCCGAATTGAAATAAAAAAGAAAATAAAAATTACCATCCATATCTGTATCTGCATAACCTATGTGTTCACTTTCACTATTATATGGTGTATATGCTGTTGAAGGATCATTATCATAATCCCAATCAAGCCATACCCGCGTAGCAGGCAACCCTTTATTAACTGTTGAAAAAGAATATGCCTCAGAAGCTTGTTCATAAAACACTTTCCCCCGGATATATACTAATATTCTATATGCAGAAGCGGATTTGTTCAATGACTTTGAAGAAGTTGAAACAAAGTTGGTATCAGAAATCGGTGCAGGTATAACCTTTGTTTCATTTCGTGAAATAATTACAGGCGGTTTATCAAATATTACATCAGGTCTTTCTCCATATTCAATTATTTCGCCCTTTTTAATTTGAAAATATAAAGGAAATGTTTGATAAGAACCAACCTTATCAACAGTGGGTTTATCCGTGTTAAAACCCATACCAATTTCAATGAAATGATAACCATCGTCAAATGCTTCCGTTGGAAATTCTAAATCTATCATTTGGTTTTTTAAATATTTCCCAATATTTTTTTCATATTGCACACTTGCAAGCTTTTTCTTTTTATCTGTATTCAACTTAATGAAAACTTCCCCGTCAGCAATCGGTTCAACTTTAATATGAATTTTACTCGTGTTATTATTTTTTTGATTTGAAATACTTAACTCTTTCAGTATAAACGGGGATCTGATATCTTCTTGTCCGTTTATTTTGTTTTCCATTATTAATAAAATTACCAATAACAGCATCATTATTTTTTTCACAAATTACCTCAATAAATGGTTTATATTTTATGGTCTTTTTAGTTCAATAACTTGAGCAGGTCCGCCTCCTTGTATCCATTTTATCTCTCTCACTTCTGGTGATATAATACTGTACATTTTAGAACTGTCTTGAACATAAATTGAATCATAAGCGGCATCAATAACCAATGTATAGACATCCGCATCATAAAGAATTTTAAATTTCCAGATTTCCTTTTGAGTAACCCCTGCCTGAAAATTCGTTCGTTTGCGAAAGTTTTTGTCAGTTGTTAAGGTATCCGAATACGGATATACTAAAAGGGAGGGTGAATTTTCTCTTGCTACAAAACTTACAGAACTCCAGCCTGTTCCTGTAAATTTAGGTTGTAAAGTAATTTCCAAACTAACAGTTGTATCTTTTATTGCATAAGGCGGGTCGGCGGTTATTTTCCATATACGACTTTCAAATGGATATTCCCCTGCATAAGGTTCAATATTTTCTGTAGAAGTATTTTTGCAAGAATAAGTTAAGCAACCTACAAAACTCAATATTATTAAAAATAGTTTTTTCATTTTCTCCGCTCCTTTAAATAATTTTGTTCCGTTAAAATAGAACTCCGTTTTACTTGTTTCAAATTATAAAATAAACGAAATTAGCACAAGCAAATTATTTAACTTAGCATAAAATTTATATTAAGATTTTTATAGAGGTTAAAGGCTAAAATAGTTAATTATTTGCAATGCCCTGAAACCAAATAATGCAGTTTTTGAATAATAAATGTTGGGACGGAGAAATTTATCGTCCGAATACGTTCACGGATGTTCGGAAACGAACACTTTTAAGTTTGTTTTGTTGTTTTTTTTGGAATAAATTTGAAAGGAATGAATTTTGCATTATTTGCATACTAAAATTTGATGAGCGCATAATGGCTAATGTTTTGATAGTTGACGATAACGAAGATATTCTTGTTGCGGCAAAACTTTTACTTAAACCTATTGCAACAGTTTTAACGGAGAACGATCCTAATAAAATTCCCGGATTATTAAATGACGGAAATTTCGATGTAATTTTCCTCGATATGAATTTTACGCTTGATAAAACAAGCGGACAGGAAGGTTTTTACTGGCTGAAGGAAATTTTAAAGATTGATCCGCTTGCAGTTGTAATTCTTATAACCGCATATGGAGATGTTGAAACCGCTGTTAAGGGTGTAAAAGAAGGCGCAACAGATTTTGTTCTTAAACCCTGGCATAACGAAAAGCTGCTCGCTACGTATTTTTCCGCGTTAAAATTGCGCGAATCGAGGCTTGAAATCAGTCGGATGAAAGACAGACAGAAATTTTTAAATGAAGAAAGTTCAATCGGCTTTTGCGATATTATCGGTTCCTCGGAGCCAATGAAAAAAGTGTTCAACACAATTCAAAAAGTAAGCGGCACAGATGCAAACGTGCTTATTCTTGGCGAAAACGGAACAGGCAAAGAGCTTATATCTCGGTCGATTCACAAAATGTCCAAGCGCGCTAACGAAATTTTTGTAAGCGTGGATGTCGGAGCAATAAGCCATAGTTTATTCGAAAGCGAATTGTTCGGACACGTTAAAGGCGCATTTACCGATGCCCGCGAAGATCGTCCCGGAAGATTTGAAATTGCATCCGGAGGAACACTTTTTCTTGATGAAATCGGGAATATTCCGGTCGCCCAGCAGTCAAAGTTGCTTTCGGTTCTACAGAACAGGCAGGTTTCACGAGTCGGCTCAAACAGTTTTAAGCCGATAGATATCAGGCTTATCTGCGCGACCAATATGCAGGTTTATCAAATGGTTTCCGATAATTTATTCCGGCAGGATTTGCTTTACCGAATAAATACAATTGAAATTAAAATACCTCCTCTTCGCGAAAGGAAAACTGATATTCCGCTGCTGACTGAATATTTTTTATCAATTTACAAGAAAAAATACAACAAACCCGAAATGACTGTAAACCCTGTAACCATTTCGAAATTAGAAAATTACAACTGGCCCGGAAACGTGCGCGAGCTTCAGCACGCAATTGAAAGGGCGGTTATTATGTGCGAAACAGATGAATTAAATCCGCACGACTTTTTCTTTTCATCACAGACTGAAAAAGAAAATTTTGAACTGGACAGCTACAACCTTGACGATTTGGAAAAAACCGCAATACGCAAAATACTTTTAAAATACGACGGTAATGTTACAAAAGCTGCTAAAGAACTTGGAATAACGCGGGCTTCGCTGTACAGAAGAATGGAGAAATATGGAATTTAACCGATTCCGGATAAATATTTTTGCGCGGGTTTTTGCGCTTATTGTTTCAATTTCAGCCGCTGCCGGTTTTTTTTATTTTAAATTTTACCTGCAATCAGGTTTATTTTTTCCGCTTATTGTTTATCTAATAATTTCGTTAATCCGTTTTGTTGAAACGACAAACAGAAATCTTAAAAAATTTCTTGATTCTGTCCGCTATTCCGATTTTTCTGTTAATTTCGCTGATAACAATCTAGGTTCATCTTTTTCGGAATTAAAGGACTCTTTCAGTTCGGTTATCAGCGACTTCCGAAAACAGCGAAAGGAAACCGAAGAGCAGCATCAATATTTGCAGACAGTACTTAAGCATATCGGTGTCGGTTTTATTTCTTATGATAAAGAAGGAATTGTAAGTCTGGTTAATCCTGCAGCACAAAAATTACTCGGGATGAATAATCTGCTTAAAATTCGGCAGCTTAACACACTCAACCCTGAATTCGAAAGAATCCTTGAAGAATTAAAATCGGATAATAAATTTCTTTTAGGTGCTGATACAAACAAAATTTCACTGAATGCCACTGAATTCGTTATAAAAGGGAAAAGATATAAACTCGTAACACTTCAAAACATTACAGGCGAGCTTGAACGCGAAAGAATGGCAAACGAACTTGAAATTGGCCGAAAAATTCAAATGCGCCTAATTCCACAGGATTTCCTTCCAATTCCCGGATATCAAATCAGCGGAATATGCAACCCGGCAAAAGAAGTTGGCGGCGATTACTACGATTACGCAATTCCCGGCGAAGGAAAACTCGGACTTGTTATAGGCGATGTTTCCGGCAAAGGCGTTCCCGCTTCAATTTACATGACTTTGGCTAAAGGCATTTTTCAATCCTACGCCGAAACATCCCACTCCCCTAAAGAGGTTCTTTCTTCGATGAATAATTCTTTAATAAAACACCTCGAAAAGGGCGTTTTTATTACAATGATTTACGGCGTTCTCGATTATGTGAATGACACTTTCACGTTTTGCCGGGCTGGGCATAATCCAGCAATTTATTATAACTCCCGCACAAATGAGTTCAGCTGTTTAAAACCGGCAGGCACGGCATTGGGTTTCGGTTCATCGGATATTTTCCGGAATATAATTACCGAGGAGACAGTTTCTTTACAAGACGGAGATTTTGTACTGCTTTATACCGACGGACTGACAGAAGCGAAAAACAAAAACGGCGGATTTTACGGCGAAGAAAAACTTATTTCTCTTGTTAAAGAGAACATCAGCAAATCGCCAAGCGAATTGATTTTAGAAATAAGAAACGATTTGAATAATTTTGAACAGGATTCCGAGCAATATGATGATATTACGTTAGTTGTTATTAAAAAAATAGCAAGGTAATTTTAAATATGAAAAACTTCCGCGTGCAGATAATTTTGCGATTAATTTTAATTGTCGTCAATGTTGTGATAATCTCGCAGATTTACAGCAAAAGCGGTTTTAATTTCCTTATTTTTCTTTTTGCTGCGCTTCTTTTTCTTCAAGTTTTTTTATTGTTCCGGTATATCGATATTGTAAACAAAGAGCTTACCAAATTTCTGCAGTCAATTAAATATTCCGATTTTTCCGCAGGGTTTAACAAAGATTATCTCGGCGGTTCGTTTACCGGACTTAACGAAGCATTCCGTGATGTGATGAAAAAATTTCAGGAAGCGCGCGCGGAAAAGGAGGAAAATTTCAGATATCTTCAAACAGTAATCCAGCACGTAGGCATAGGTTTAATTTCGTTTAATCAGCTCGGCGATGTTGAGTTTTTCAATTCCGCCGCGAAAAAAAACCTAAAAATAAACAGTCTTAAAAACATCAATCAACTAAACGGTACATATAAAAATCTGCTGGAAAAATTTAATGCAATTAAAGCCGGCGAAAAAATTACAATAAAAATAAACGCCGAAAACGATTTACAGCATTTGTTTATATATGCAACCGAATTTAAAATGCGCAACCAGAATGTTAAGCTTATTGCAATGCAGAATATTCAAAACGAACTTGAAGAACAGGAAATGCAGGCTTGGCAAAAACTTATACGCGTTCTTACTCACGAAATTATGAACTCAATTACTCCTATTTCATCGCTTGCTTCCACATTAAGCAAAATGCTGCCCGAACTTAAATCCGGGTGCGATACCGGCAATACCGAAATTTTTGAAGATATTGATTCCGCTGTAAATACAATACATAAGCGCAGCAACGGTCTGCTGAATTTTGTAGAAAAATACAGAAGTCTTACCCGCATACCGAAACCTGTATTTGCAAGCGTATCTGTCGATCAGCTTTTTATCAGGATGAAACTGCTGATGCTCCCCTCCCTTTCCGAAAATAACATTTCGCTGAATACAAAGGTAAATCCCGAAAATCTGGAATTGTATGCTGATTCCGATTTAATTGAGCAGGTTCTTATCAATCTTCTAAAAAACGCAATACAATCTTTAGGGAAAAGTGATAGCGGTGTTATTTCACTTACCGCAGGAATAGATAATCAAGGGAAAGCTGTAATAAAAGTAACAGATAACGGTCCCGGAATAAAAGAAGATGTTGCAGATAAAATATTCGTTCCGTTTTTCAGCACTAAACAGGACGGCAGCGGCATAGGGTTAAGCATCTCGCGCCAGATTATCCGCGCCCACGGCGGCAGTCTGCAGGTTTCTTCAAAACCCAACGAAGAAACTGTGTTTACGATAAGGCTGTAGATTTCTTAATTGATAAATATCATATTGTGTTTTAATTATTAAAAGAATAAATACTTGAATATATCTTTATTATTTTTAGATTTAAGAAAATTGGAATTTAAACCTGATAAGCAGATAATGAAGTTTTGGGAGGTATTAAAGTAATATATGAAAGAAATAGATAATATAAGGTTAGAATTCTTAAAAGTAGAAGATTACAATGATTTAAAAGAAGCAATGATTGAATCATATGCTAATATGCCCCAAGCTTTTTGGAAAGAACAACATATAAGAACTTTGGTAGAAAATTTTCCGGACGGACAGGTTGTAATTAAAATTAATAATGAGTTTGCAGGTTGTGCCCTTTCAATAATTGTTGATTATATACGATTTGATTACAAACATACGTATAAGGAAATAACCGGAAATTACACTTTTAACACCCATACATCCGATGGTGATATTCTTTATGGCATTGATGTTTTTATTCGTCCGAAATTTCGCGGGTTACGACTTGGAAGAAGATTATATGATTATCGTAAAGAGCTTTGCGAACGATTGAATCTTAAAGGCATAGTTTTTGGCGGCAGGATACCATACTATCATAAATATTCCAAAGAAATAACACCAAAAGAATACATCGAAAAAGTAAGAAAAAAGGAAATTCACGATCCAGTTCTTGATTTTCAAATGTCGAATGATTTTCATCCTGCAAGAATATTGCAAGGCTATTTAGAAGGAGATAAAGAATCAAAAGAATTTGCTGTACTCTTAAAATGGAATAATGTTTATTACGAAAAACCATCTTTAAAAGCCGCAGTGAAAAAGACTGTTGTAAGATTGGGTTTAATACAATGGCAAATGCGTTTGTATAAAAACTTTGATGAAGTAATGCAGCAGGCTGAGTATTTTGTTGATGCTGTTTCGGGCTATAGGGCTGATTTTGCTTTATTTCCAGAATTTTTTAATGCCCCTTTAATGGCAGAAAACAATCATCTTTCGGAACCTGAAGCTATCCGCGAGTTAGCCAAGCATACATCAAATATTGTTTCAAAGTTTTCTGAATTAGCAATTTCATACAACATAAATATTATCACAGGCAGCATGCCTGAGGTTGTAAACAATCAACTATATAACGCCGGCTATCTTTGTAAAAGGGACGGCGGTATTGAACGTTTTGAAAAACTTCACGTTACACCGGATGAATCGAAAGTCTGGGGATTACAAGGCGGAAACACACTTAAAACATTTGATACAGATTGCGGAAAAATTGGGATTTTAATCTGCTATGATGTAGAGTTTCCAGAATTAAGCCGATTGTTAGCTGACGAAGGAATGGATATTTTATTTGTCCCTTTTTTAACTGATACACAAAATGGATATTCAAGAGTACGTAATTGTGCTCAGGCCAGAGCAATTGAAAATGAATGTTTTGTTGCAATAGCCGGAAGCGTTGGTAATTTACCTAAAGTACACAATATGGATATTCAATATGCACAATCTATGGTTTTTACACCTTGCGATTTTGCTTTTCCAACTAATGGAATAAAAGCAGAGGCAACACCAAATACCGAAATGATTTTACTGGCAGATGTTGATATTGATTTACTGAGAGAATTAAATCAATTTGGAAGTGTAAGGAATTTAAAAGATAGAAGAAATGACATTTATAAGATTAATAAGTTTATCTAAACAATATAATTGCTTTACCATCTTATAGTATAATTTATTTTTGTTTCACACGAAAATATCCGCGTGCACGGCGGCAGTCTGCAAGTTACATCCAAACCCAACGAAGAAACATTGTTTACGATAAGGTTGTAGATTAAATATTAGATCGCTGTTAAGGTAAAAGAATGAGCATAATTTTTTAAAAATGTTTTTGTATTTTTTAAGAGAGAAATTAAGGATCTGACAAAGTGCTTCAAAAAACAGAAATATACCAAAAGCTGATTGACACTATTGGAACAACTATTGAAAACGCCAGACAGAGAGCAGTTCAAGCTGTTAATAATGAATTACTGCAAGCAAACTGGGCTGTTGGCAAATTTTTAGTTGAATACGAACAAAATGGCAATGAGAAAGCAGAATATGGTAGTTCTCTGCTGGCAAATTTATCAAAAGACTTAAAATTGCGGTTTGGTAAAGGTTTTAGTAAAAGCAACATTTATTTGATGAGACAATTTTACTTAAAATACCAAATTTTCCAGTCAGTGACTGGAAAATTGACATGGACTCATTATGCCGAATTATTAGGAGTTTCGGATGATAATGCACGAGGGTTTTATGAAAAGCAATCTGTAATAGAAAATTGGAGTGTCCGCGAATTAAAAAGACAAATTAATTCATCTTTGTTTGAGCGATTAGCTTTAAGTCAAGATAAACAAGGTGTTTTAAAATTGGCAGAGCGAGGGTTAATTATCGATAATCCCAAAGATATTGTAAAAGACCCTTATATTTTAGAATTCCTTCAAATTCCTGAACAACATCGTATGACAGAAAGCAAGCTGGAACAAAAAATTATCGATAATCTTCAAACATTTTTACTTGAATTGGGGAAAGGATTTTCCTTTGTTGGAAGACAGTATAGAATTACTTTAGATAATGACCATTATTATGTGGATTTGGTTTTCTATCATAGGATTTTGAAATGTTTTGTTTTAATTGACCTAAAGACAAAGCATGTGAAACATCAGGATATTGGACAAATGAACTTGTATTTGAACTATTTCAAATCAGAAGAAAATTCGGAAGGAGATAATCCTCCGATAGGCATTGTTCTTGGCGCAGACAAAAACGATATACTTGTTGAATACGCTATCGGAGGAATTTCAAATAATATTTTTGTTTCCAAATACCAGTTGTATTTACCTGATAAAAAAGTATTAGAACAAAAAGTAAAGGAATTGATTGCTGAATAAAAACCGCCAGATTATCCGCGCACACGGCGGAAGTTTGCATGGTGTCTTCTAAACCAAACGAAGAAACAGTGTTTACGATAAGGTTGTAGATTTTAGAATGTTTAGAGGTTAAAAAACTTGAATTTATCACTCCCATTTGCGGATATTATGCAACAAAAAAATAAACTTTAAACTGCCTATACACAATATTGCTCATGGAAAGAGTTAGCCGAATTAAACCACAGAACAGACACCTATGAAAAAGAGAACTATACTTATTTTATTACTTATAATTTTTCTGATTCCTCAAACAATTTTAGCTAATGCCGGAACTGCATTAATGTGGATGCCAATCCTTCAATTAATGTTTGGAAATCTGCTAATCGGACTAATTGAGGGATTTGCAGTTTCATTGATTTATAAAACAAAGTGGTATCGGTCGATTTTGATAATGATTGGAGGGAATTATGTTTCTTGGCTTATTGGAAATGGATTAATACTTTTATTTCAAGAATTCATAATTGATGTAGCATTTCAACTTAAAGGCGTATTTGTTTCTTGGATTATTAGTATAGTAATTCTTTATTTTCTTACCGTAATAATTGAATTTCCCTTTTTCAATTGGATATTCAAAGAAGAAAACAGAAGTCGGAAACGCTCTTGGAGATTATCATTAATCTTAAATGTAATTACTTACACAGCAATGATTCTAATTTACTTGAGTGTTAGTAAATACAACTTCTTTACAGACTTGAAAATAAACCAGTCTTTACTTGATAAGGATTACAAACTTGAACTTTACCTAAAAGAAGGTGGTAATATTTATAAAGGGAAAATATCTAGTGATTTCAAACGAAAATTAGTTTATAAAATTCCAGAAAAATATAAAAACTTATATCCGTCGTTGATAGAAAACCCGAAAGATTCAACAATTGATTTGTTTTTAGTAAACTATAGTAATGACACATTACTGTTGGAAAGATCTTTCATTGAAACTAAGGATAAAGTTTTTTACCCAATTATATATGAAAAATATGGTTGGGTGAAATCAGATTTTAGAGACACAACAAATAGAGACTGGGAAGCATCTGCAGGAGGTTGGGCTATTGAAGGCTTGACTATTAACGATGAAAATGAATTAAAAGAAAACTATGCATTTGAAGTTCCTTGGATGTTTTGGGGAATTGGACAAGTATCAATAATAAATCAAAATGAATTGATCTGTGTAATATATGGTCGATTAGTAATTATGAATAAGGACACAAAAGAAATTGCGTATATTACTAAAGCTGACAATTATATGATAAGAAAAATAGAGTAACGACCTAACAATGTATATGTCTCATAGGTTATCGAGAGTTTTCACTAGCATCTATTTTAGTGCAACCAACTTAATAGGTTCGTAATCCGCAATCCCTTACGCCCATATACTCAATGTTAATAGCAGGAATTTAACAATTCAAAACACAAAATATGAAACAGACAATAATTCTTTTATAATATAATAATTCAAATACAAGCGAGGCGATTATGAACAAAAGAACTTTTTTGAAAACCGGTTTATCCGCAATTGGTCTGTTAGCAATCCCTAATAATTTATGGGGTATGGAATTTTTTCCGACAACAAAAAATACTGAATGGGCTATACTTTATGGAACCTGGTGCGGTACTGCCCGCGATGCAAGTGTTTGGATTTCGGAAGGAATGGATGGAATTGCCGACGTATTTGATGTTCGGGAGAACCCTGATTTATCCAAATACAAACATCTTATTATCGGCGGAGCAATTCGCAGCGGAGTAACATCAAATGAACTTCAGGAATATTTAGCAAAGCATAAAGAAATTGTAAAGAATAAAACCAGAGGATTGTTTGCCGTTTGCGGGAATATGAGGCAACCGGTTACACAGGAGCAATATAAAAATCTCATTGATAATCATCTTGCCCAGCTAACAACTTCCGGTAAAATTCCCTCCAAAGTATTTTTGGGACGTATTACCTGGGGTCTTATGGAACCAGATGTACAAAAACAAATGAAAGCTTTCCCAAATATGGAAGAATACGATAATCTTAAACGAAGTGAATGTATGGAGTTTGGCAAAGAAATTTTGAAATCGGTTAAGTAGAATTCATAGTACTCTTCAATTTAGAAAGAGTATATTTTTCTTTTTTATGAATTGTAAAATTTAAAGGATAGAAAAGTCATTACGTAAAAAAATCCCGGAAATATATCCGGGATTTTAGTTTCATTTATTTCTTAATATTTATCTCCATTTAAAAGAGCTGCCCAAATAAACTGGAGTTTCACTCATTTTTAAATCTTTTTTATCTCCTTTGGCATCAAAAATCATAAACTCCGGAGAAGTCTTTGTATATGGAGTCCAGATGCCTTTTTCCATTCCATTAGGATTGCCATATTTTGCAAAATTTGTCCAGTAATCTACAATTTGTATGCTTAATTCTTCATCGCCTTTTGTAAATGGACGCCAGCTATGTTTGAATGAATGGAAAATATACCATAAATCGGCTGAGTGAAAAGCGCCGCTGCTATCTCCCGGCAACTGACGCTGGAAAATATAAGCATAAGCCGGTTTTTTACTTTTCTCGGAGCGCAAAGCGCAAAAATCGCCTACAGCTTGCGACATATCCATTAAATCATTAGCTGTATATCCAATCATATATGGAATATCCGCAATTTTTTCTTGTAATGCCGTTTCGCTGAATGTACCAGTCAGTACATAATTATCAACAACAGGAGAAAAGAATATGCGTGTTTTTGTTGTATCAGCATATTCTGTTGCCATTTTTGTGAGTTCATCGAATGATAACGCGCGCATATCAGCCAATGTTGATTTATTAAAGAAATCCATCATTTTTTTGCACTGAATCTGTGCTGTATCGAGAACAATTCCTGGTCTCAAATTGCTAAGTCCGCCGCCGCTCATGCTAATAGCTTTGCTGACCATATCTCTGGAAAGCGGTGAAGCGCATAAAGATTGAATGCTGCCGGCGCCTGCACTTTGTCCAAACACTGTTATGTTTGAAGGATCGCCGCCAAACTGTTCGATATTATTTTTAATCCATTTTAAAGCTGCTATCTGATCCATTAAACCATAATTGCCGGAAACACCTTGCTTGCTTTCAGCAGAAAGTAATGGATGGGATAAAAATCCAAGAACGCCAAGACGGTAAGTTACTGTTACCAAAATAACTCCGCGCGAAGCCCAATCTTCACCGCCGTCCATTTCAGGTTCAAATGCAAAACCTTCGCGGTATCCGCCGCCATGTATCCACATTGCAACCGGTAATTTTTTGTTTGTTTCGCCTGCTGCAGGAGTCCAAACATTTAAATAAAGACAATCCTCGCTAAAAGGTACTGTGCCGCTTGCTCTCCATTCTTTACCATAAAAACTTTCCGGATCCCAAGCAGTTTGCATAGATGCTGCGCCATATTTGTCAGCTACTTTTACACCTTCCCAAGGTAAAACAGGCTGCGGTTCTTTCCAACGTAATTCGCCAACAGGAGGAGCTGCAAAAGGTATTCCTTTATAAGCAACTATTCCTTTAGTCGGAGTTTCAACTCCTTTAATTTTACCGCCTTCAATTGTTAAAACTGGATTTGGATCACTGCAGGAACTTAATAGAAACAATGCAAAAACAAAAAAACTTAGAGCTAATTTTTTCATAAGACTTCCTTTTTTAGTAAAGTAAATTTTAGTCAATTAATTTTGAAAAAAACAACTTTATAACTTACAAAAAAATATAATTTATACTAATATTTTAATTACTAATTTCATTTTTCAGATATATCATTTCAATCAGTAATATTTTTGAATCTTTATTCAATTATTCTGAATATTAGATTAATTTTTGAAGATCAAAAAATATATGCTAAAATTAATTGAACTTTAATGAAAAAAATTACAATATTGATCATAATAATTTTAATATTTTTAAATTAAAAACCGGATATACAATGAAAAAACTAATTGAATTTATGAATGTGTTGTTAGTAGTTTTATTTCTCGCATCTTTATTATCCGGAAAATTATCCGCACAAAACTTAGAAGCAAATAAAGACAGTGAATTATACAAAGATTTTAAGGCAGAATTTGCCTGGGAAGCAAAAGTAAAGATTGGAGATGCATTACCGGTTGGAAAAAGTAAACATGGTATTAGGAATATTATTCCCATAACAGGCGGCACTTTCAGCGGTCCAAAAATTAAAGGCGAAATTTTACCAGTGGGCGCCGATTGGCAGCTTATACGTCCTGATGCGGATACAGAGTTAAATGCACGCTACTTATTAAAAACTGATGATGGCTATATTCTTCAGGTAATTAATAAAGTGCTTATTCATAATTCAGCAGACGAACCTTCATACATTAAATCTGTAATCGATCTCGAAGCTCCTGCCGGAAGCCCTTACGAATATCTAAATCATTCGATATTTTTAGGAACTTTGCAAATACCCGAAATTAAGCCGGACGAAGAACCTTACGTAATAATAAGGGTTTACAGACTTATGTAGTTATTTGAATAGCTAAAAATTGCAAACAAGACTAAGAATACGTTTTATTTACAATAGTTATCAGCAGTTTTTCTGAATTCAATTAAGGGATATAAGCTTTATAAATAAGCGTATCTTCGCTTGCAATAATAGAATATTCATTAAGTTCAGCGGGAATCATAACCGTCTGTCCTTTTACAAATTCAACTTCTTTTTGCAGCCATTTACAACGTATTTTCCCTTCAACAATTATAAATATGGATACAGTATCCGAATTTTCAAGCCGGATTGTATCTTTTTCAATCTGGTATTTTTTAATTTCAAATTCGGGCGCAGGAGTTTTGTAAACATAATCGCAGCCAGAGCTGTCCTTTCCTAATATTTCAACAGGAGCTCTTTCGTATTTTAAAATATCTACAAGAGTTTTTACATCCTTAAATTTTGGAGTTAATCCCGCCCGCACAACATTATCGCTGTTTGCCATACATTCAACAATATTTCCTTTCAGATATGCATGAGGTATTCCGGCTTTTAAGAATACTCCCTCTCCTTTTTTTAGATGAACCAAGTTCAGCATAAATATAGAAAGCAGACCGACATCGTTTCCATATTGTCTTTTAAGCTCAATAAAAAGCATTTCACGTTCATTTTTTTCATCTTTTGAAAGAATATTTTTCTCTAGGTTATTTAATGCTATTTCAAGAGCATCTTCATCATTCAGTGCTTTTATCATTAGTTTGGAATAAAGATTTTTCAGCCAATATTTTGCTTCTTCATCATTACTGCCGGGATGTTTTAAAAATTCTGCACCAACAAACTCGGCAATTTCGCTGTAATATTTTAATGTTTCAATAAGTTCATCAATAGAACGAAAACCAACCAGCGCGGTTAAATCGCCCAGAGCAATTGCAATTTCGGGCTTGTGGTTATCATCGGGGTAGTTTTGCGGATCTTTCTTATACAGTTCTCCAGCCTGTTCTTTATTAGGATGAGCCTGGATAGAAAGAGCTTCGGCGGCAGATAGAATTTTAAATAAGTACGGAAGCTGATTATTAAATTTTCCGGCAGCTTTTTTACCTAATATTTCTTCGGGATATTGGTTTATAAAATCATCAAATTTTACTTTACCCGCATCAGTAATAACTTGTGACGAAAGTTTCTTGTGCGCGCCAATCCATAATTCTGCATAAGGTTTATCTTTTTCTGGTTCAATTCCTAATAATTTAGGTATAAAAGCGTCGTCATTTTTCGTTCCCCATTGGTAATTTTGTATGCTGCTTTCTAATATGTATGGTTTTATCTCAAAGACTGCCATTTTCATTTCCTATATTTTATAAGCACAAAAATAACAAATTTGAATTAAGAAATTGAAAATATCAGCTGAATAATCAGATGTAATCCCTAACGTCGGTAATTTTCATCCCGGCTTTTATTGCAGCTTCAATTCCAAGTTCTCCATCTTCAAAAACTTGACAATCTTGAGCTGAAATGTTAAAATGCTTTGCCGCATATAAAAAAAGATCAGGTGCGGGTTTTGGTTTCATATCATCATCGGCTGTTAAAATCAAATCGAATAATTCCAGAATTCCAACTGTTTCAAGCTCTGCTTTCACAATTTTTCCGCTACCGCCGGAAACGACAGCCATTAGTAACTTTTTGTAATAATCCTTTGCAATCTTTACAACCGGGTCAATTGCTTTTAAATGAGGAAGTTTCTCATAAAATACCCGGTGTTTTGCTTCAATCACTTTTTGGGTAATTAGATTTGTTCCGAATGTCTTATTAAAAAGAGGAACAATATCCACGCTTTTCATTCCTTTAACGGAATCGAAAAAATCGAAATTAAACTCAGCTCCGTTTGCTTTAATTGCTGTTTCCCAAGAATAATTGTGTATCGGCATCGAATCGACAAGTGTTCCATCGCAATCAAATATTAAAGCTTTTACATTTTTATAAATTTCTATTTCTGCCATCTTACTTTTCACTATTAATAAAAAAATCCGGTTTGCATTTTGCAAACCGGACACAATAATTTTTAACTATTAATTTTTAATTATTACTTACTAAAATATCCTTCGTTCCAACGTAATTCTTTTTTGAAATCGGAGATATTTGTTTTAGCGTCAATTGTAACCATTTCAATACCAGCCATTTCGCAAAAATCTTCAAGGTATTCGGAAGTAACAACCTGACTGAATGAAGTATGATGAGCTCCGCCAGCAAGTATCCACGCTCCTGCTCCAATTTCCAGATTTGGTTTCGGTATCCACATTACGCGCGCAACAGGAAGTTTTGGCAGCGGCTGATCGGGTGGAACAACTTCCACTTCGTTAACAATCATCCGGAAACGGTTACCCATATCAATAATAGTAGCATTTACCGCCGGACCTGAAGGAACATTAAACACCAATCTCGGCGGATCATCTTTCTTTCCTATTCCAAGATGATGAGCTTCAAGAGATGGTTTTCCTTCAGCTATGCTTTCACATACTTCAAGCATGTGTGCACCAAGTACTTTCATTCCAGATGGATCTAAATGATATGTGTAATCTTCCATAAATGAAGTTCCGCCTGGTAAACCTTCAGACATAACTTTCATTGCGCGGACAAGCGCGGATGTTTTCCAGTCGCCTTCAGCGCCAAATCCGTAACCTTCGTTCATTAGTCTTTGAACAGCAATTCCCGGAAGCTGTTTTAGTCCGTGCAAATCTTCAAATGTTGTAGTAAAGGCTGTAAAGTTTCCTGATTGCAAAAAGCTTCTCATTCCAGCTTCTATCCTTGCGGCTTCACGCAAATTTGAATATTTGCTTCCATCATTTTTAACATCTGCTGAAAGAATATATTTTTCAGCATATTCTTTTAATAGTTTATCTATTTCAGAATCGCTTACTTCGTTAACACATTTAACTAAATCGCCTACTCCATACCCGTTTACAGAATAACCGAATTTCATCTGCGCTTCAACCTTATCACCTTCGGTAACTGCTACTTCGCGCATATTATCGCCAAATCGTGCAATCTTTCCCTGACGCATATCCTGCCAGCCTGCAGCAGCGCGCATCCAAACGGCAAGTTTTTTCTGAACATTTTCATCTTGCCAGAAACCGACAATTACTTTGCGGTTGATGCCAAGTCTTGTGCAGATAAACCCAAATTCTCTATCACCATGCGCAGATTGATTAAGATTCATAAAATCCATATCAATCTCGCTCCAAGGAATATCGCGGTTTAACTGAGTGTGTAAATGTACAAATGGTTTATTCAATATTTTTAATCCTGCAATCCACATTTTAGCAGGTGAAAAGGTATGCATCCAAGTGATTAATCCAATACACTGTTTTGCATTATTTGCTTCGAGCATTAAATTATAAATTGCATCTGGTGTTGTAAGAACCGGTTTAAAAACTATCTTTATAGGAAGATTATTGGACTTATTCAATCCGTTAACAATTTCCTGTGAGTCTTTTGCAACCTGCTCAAGTGTTTTGGAACCATATAAGTGCTGGCTTCCTGTAGCAAACCAAACTTCAAAATTTTGAAAATGATTCATATATTTTTCCTTATTTTATTTCTGACCGTAATAAGCGTTTGGTCCGTGTTTACGTTGGTAATGTTTATTTAAAATATAATCCGGCAAAACCGCAGAAGGATTTAATTGCAAAGTAAATAGAGCCATTTCAGCAACACGCTCAAGTGTAATACTATTTTTAACAGCATCTATAGCATTTTTCCCCCACGAAAATGGAGCGTGACCGGCAACTAAAACAGAAGGAATGCTTACAGGATCCAGACTTTTAAATCGTTCTACAATTATTTTTCCCGTATTTAATTCATAATTTTCATATACTTCATTTTCTGTAAGCTGACGTGTAACTGGAATTTTCCCAGAAAAATGATCGGCATGAGTAGTACCCAAACAATTGATTTCGGCATTTGCCTGGCAAAATACAGTTGCAAATTTACTGTGAGTATGAACAACAGCCCCAATTTTGGGAAAAGCTTTATAAAGTTCTATATGTGTTGCTGTATCAGACGAAGGCTTTTTATCTCCGCTTACAACTTCGCCTTTAAGATTTACAATTACCATGTCGTCAGCTTTCATTTTATTGTAATCTACACCGCTCGGTTTGATAATCACAACGCCTTCAGCGCGATTAATTGCGCTTACATTCCCCCAAGTGAGTAATACAAGTCCGGAATTAACAAGTGAAATATTTGCTTCAAATACTTCATTCTTTAATTCTTCAAACATTATTCCCCCTTGCTTTATCGCGAATATTTAATAAATCCTTCATAACATTATTCATCTTACCTGTCCAATTTTCAGTTCCAAATGAATCATAAAGCTGTCTGTAAAGCTTATAAAGTTTTTTGTAGACTTCAACATTTTCGGGAATAGGGGTATATTCTTTGCTTATAGAAGTCATTGTTCTTTTTGCTTGGTCAATAGAATCATATCCACCGGCATTTTTTCCAGCGGCAACTGCTGCAAATATTCCTGCTCCCAATGCGGGTGTTTGCTCGCTGCCGGATATTTTCATCGGTCTGTTAGCAATATCAGCATATATTTGCATTAAAATTGGACTTTTAATTGCAAGACCTCCGCAATTTATAACATCATTAATTTTTACTCCGTATTCTTCAATCCTATCAATAATTGCGAGGGCTCCAAATGCAGTTGCTTCCATCAGAGCGCGATAAATTTCGTGCGGCTGTGTATGCAAAGTCTGACCAAGAAGTAATCCGGTTAGTCTTACATCAACAAGAATTGTACGATTTCCGTTATTCCAGTCAAGTGCTAATAAACCGCTTTCTCCCGGTTTTAACTCTGCTGCTTTTTTATCAAGATTTTGAAATTTTTCACCATTTGAACTTCCATAACTTTCAGGGACAAGATTATTTACAAACCAAAGGAAAATGTCACCTACTCCGGATTGTCCGGCTTCAATTCCATAATATTTATTCATTACCGAACCATTTACAATACCGCATACTCCAGGAATATCTTTTAATTTTTGAGATACCGGAGAAACCATAATATCGCAAGTACTGGTTCCTATAATTTTCACTAACGTTCCTTCTGTAATTCCAGCACCAACAGCTCCCATATGAGCATCAAATGCTCCTACAGAAACTATTACTTCTGTTGTAAGTCCGAGTTTATCTGCCCATTCTTTCGAAAGATTTCCAGCTTTTTGTTCAGCTGTATAAGCTTCCGAATAAAGTCTTTCCCTTAAATCTCCTAATCCTGGGGATAGGGTATTTAAATATTCTTCATCCGGTAATCCGCCCCATTCTTCGCTGAACATTGCCTTGTGCCCGGCAGCGCATATACTTCTTTTTAGTTTCAGCGGATCTTTTTCCCCTGTAAGCGAGGCTGTTATCCAGTCGCATATTTCAACAAAACTGAATGCAGCATTAAACACTTCCGGATTTATTTTTTTTAATCTTAGTATTTTGCTCCAAAATCATTCAGAGGAATAAACACCGCCGATTTTGGCTAGATATTGAGGACGTATTTTTGCAGCTGTTTCAGTTATGAAAGCGGCTTCCTCGTAACTTGTATGGTCTTTCCAAAGCCAGCACATTGCATCGGGATTTCCGCTGAATTTTGGATTAAAACACAAAGCTTCACCATTTTTATCTACAGGCATAGGACTGCTTCCGGTTGTGTCTACACCGATGCCTATAACATCTTTCTGATTAAATTCTGCATTATTTTGCTTTGCCTTTTCTATTGCCCCTTTAATTGTTGTTTCAATTCCAATTATATAATCAGCCGGATTTTGTCTTGCTAAATTCGGATCTTTATTGTCAACTATTACACCGGCGCTTCCCGAGGGATATGGAAAAACAAATGAGGCTACTTCACTTCCGTCTTCTACTTTCATTATTAAAGAACGGCACGAATTTGTGCCGTAATCTAAACCAATTACGTATTTATTTTTCATTTTATTTCTGATTTTATTGAGATTTATTTAAATAAAAAACAGGCATCTTGTAAAACAAGATGCCTCACAATTTATCAACCTGTAAATGAGAGATATGCAATCAATATTAAAACAACTACTAAAACTGATAACATAACATCTATCTTTGTCCAACTTGCCCTTGTTTCTTCTTTATCTGCTTCCGATGTTGTTCCATAAGTCAAACCGCTTATCTTTTCATAAGATGGCGCTTCAGTCATAAGACTTACAATTACCATTACAGCAACACATATAACAAAAATAAGCAAGCTGTAATATTGAAAGAAAATGTTATTTACTATCCAGAAGAATGAACCTTCCGAATAGACAAATCCGTCAATCAGTTTTGTAGGAGTATCAACCGCAAGTCTGAAAAGACCTAGACCGAAACCGGTAATTAAAGCAGCCAAACATCCTTTTGCATTTAAACGTTTGTAAAACACACCAAGGAAAAACACAACAAAAATAGGAGGAGCAAGATAAGCCTGAACTCCTTGCAGATAATCGTAAAGTCCTCTTCCTCCTTTTATAACAGGAATCCAAAGCAATCCTACAATCACCATAACAGCAGTTGCAACACGTCCTACCCAAACCATCTTTTCCTGAGTAACATCTTTTTTAATTCTTGCATAAAAATCTATTGTAAACAATGTTGCACAAGCATTAAAAACACCGGCAAGAGAACTCATCAATGCTGCCAGCAAGCCTGCAACAACTAAACCTCTTACACCTACAGGTAAAACATTTGCAACCATAAGAGGGAAAGCGCTTTGAGCATTTTCTCTGATTACTTGCCCGTCTGCGCCAATTAAAGCCGACTGCAAAGCAGGGATTTTTCCGCTTTGAGCTAAAGCCATGCATATCATTCCAGGAATGATAAAAATAAACACAGGTAATAGTTTGAAAAATGAAGCAGCTATTGAGCCTCTTCTTGCTTCTGTTTGATTAGGAGCAGAAAGTGCACGCTGAACAATATATTGATCAGTTGTCCAATACCACAAACCTATAACCGGAGCAGCAAAAAGCATTCCCAACCAAGGATAATGATCGTTAAAATACCAAGCCATTTTACCTGCTTCGCGAACAGGAGCCCAAGTTCCTTCTACTCCGGCCGGAACCAGCGGTTTCCATAAATTAAACATATCCGATCCAAGAACTGCTCTAAGTTCAGACCAGCCGCCTAAAGCTTCTAATCCGAAAAATGTAACCAATGCTGAACCGATAATCAAAATTACAGTCTGTAATGCTTCAGTATAAGCAACAGCAGCCATTCCACCAAGAATTGTATAAAGTCCGGTAATTACTATTACAAGAATAGAACCGACCCAGAAGCTGTCGAGACCCATAAAATTCATTTCAGGCAATAACACTGCAAATACAACACCGCCGGCAAATATTCCAACAGCAATTTTTGTTAATACATAAGCCACTAACGAAATTATTGAAAGAACTGTCCGTGATGCCGGTGAAAATCTTCTTTCAAGAAATTCGGGCATTGTAAATACTTTAGAACGCATATAAAAAGGCACCATAACCCAGCCAAGTACCAGCAAACACCAAGCGTGTAATTCGTAGTGGGCCATAGCCACACCGTCTGTAGCACCTGATCCAGCAAGTCCAACTAGATGTTCGGAACCAATATTTGAAGCAAAGATTGATGCACCGACAATAAACCAACCAAGATGTCTTCCTGCAAGGAAGTAATCATCAGTTGTTTTTTTCTGCCGTTTAATTACCCACCAGGCGAGCCCTAATATTACTGCAAAATATAAAGCTAAAACTACCCAGTCAAAAGGTTGTAAAATTCCCATAATTATTCCCTTATTTTAATTAATTATTTAATGAGAAATCTGTAAATTGTGTGCTGGCTGTATGTTTCCCCAGGATTAAGTCTTACTGAAGGAAAATTTTCTTTATTAGGTGAATCCGGATAATGCTGGTTTTCAAGACAAAGAGCTGTTCTGTGCTGATATTTAATTCCATTTTTTCCGGTAAAAGTACCATCGATAAAATTCCCTGAATAAAACTGTATTCCGGGTTCATCCGATAAAACTTCCATTAACCTGCCGCTTTCTGCGTCGTAAAGCGTACAAACTTTTTTAACAGTTCCGTCAGCATTATTAATTACCCAGTTATGATCGTAGCCTTGTCCGTTTTTTAATTGTTCGTTTTCATCATTTATTCTTAAACCGATTTTAGTTGGTTTTCTGAAATCGAAAGGAGTATTTTGAACAGAATCTAATTTGCCTGTTGTAATTGATTCGCTGTCAATCGGAGTATAATAATCGGCATCAATCCACAATTCATTATCCAATATAGTTTTTTCCATATTGCCGCTGATATTAAAATATGAATGCTGAGTCGGATTAATAATTGTCGGTTTATCTGTTGTAGCTGTATATTTTATATCAAGTTCGTTATTATTTGTTAAAGTATAAACTACCTGAATTTTCAGATTTCCAGGATACCCTTCTTCTCCGTCTTTGCTTAAATATTCTAATTTTACAGAAGGACCGTCTGCAGTCATTTCAGCTTTTGAATTCCATAAAGCTTTATAAAAGCCAACATTACCGCCATGTAAATGATTGTTGCCATCGTTAACAGTAACCTGATATTCTTCATTATCAATTTTGAATTTTCCTTTGCCAATACGGTTTCCGTATCTGCCAACTATTGTTCCAATAAAAGTTTTGTTATTAACATAGCCTTCAAGAGAATCAAAACCGAAAACAACATCTTCCATTTTCCCGTTTTTATCCGGTACGCAAAGAGAAACAACAATTGCTCCGTAATTTGTTATTTTAGCTGTTGCTCCTTTTTCATTTTTCAATGAATATATTGTAACAACCGAACCATCGTTTAATTTTCCGAATTCTTTTTCGTCAATCATCTTTTCCTCAGTGTTAGAATTGTTTTTGCAAGACAAAATTAAAAAACTCGTAATAAATACAATTGTAATAATACTACTTAACTTAATCATATCTTCCTCTTTTTCAATGAATTAGTTTGCCTAAAATAGGAATATGGATTCATTAAAAAAAACCAATATAATCTTTTTTCTAACCATTTTGCGCAAATTAAATTTGTGAACATTTCTGGTTTAATTTTCTGAATGACCGCAATCCCATCCCTTTTTCTTTATTAAAATATCTTGATATATGTTCAATGTCGGTAAAGTTAAATATCTGGGTAATTTCCGAAATTGTAAGATTTGTTTCGATTAACAATTTTGAAATGGATTCTACTCTTACGCGCCTTATTTCATCGGATATTGTTCTGCGAATTGTTTTTTTAAAATGCAGCTCAAGACTTCTGCGGCTAAGTTTTGTACATGCCACAACATCGTCCACCGTTATTTTGCTCTTTTGATTATTCCGTATAAATCTTAATGCTTTTTTTACATCTTCATTATTTATTGCTAATAAATCGGTTGATTGCCTTTGAACAACATGGGTGCCTGTAACAACTATTTTCTGCCCGTTTATTTTTTCACCGCTCATCAGTTTATCCAGCAATGATGCCGCATAAAATCCTGCGTTCTCGGTATTAAGCGCAATACTTGTTAACGGAGGATCGCTAAGTTCACAGACGATTGAATCGTTATCTACGCCGATTACTGCAATTTCTTCGGGAATTTTAATCCCTAAAACTTTACAAGCTTCCAAAATATGCAAAGCCCTGTCGTCATTACAAGCCATTATTCCTGCGGGTTTCTGCAAATCAGTAAGCCATTCCTGAAGCGCCGAAAATTCATTGTACCACAGATCCGGATTTTTAATTGCTGTAGTATTAAATGCCGAAACATTATAACCCGCATTTGAAATAAATTGAGAAAATGCTTTTTCGCGATCGCCTGACCAGCCGAAATCACTGAATCCGCAAAAAGCAAAGTTTTTCAGCCCTTTGCTTAAAAGGTGTTCTCCCGCCAGTTTTGCAATGATGCTTGAATCGGTTACAACGGTAGGGACATTCTCATCAAGTTCCTTTTCGTGATGGACAAATATCATCGGCACTTTTATTTTGGAAAGATCTTGTATATCCATTGAGTCGCGCAAAATTATACCATCAACATCTTGATGTATTTTTATGGCATCAGGATGTTTAATTCCGCTGGCTTCCCAATAAAATGTCCACCCACCTACATTTCGGGAATACCTTACTATTCCATATAATAATTCCCGCCCAAATGTTCTTGACGATTCTATTAACAGCAAAACTTTTTTATAATTTGAAGTCATAGTTTATATCTGATATAAATTTATTTAGAATTAAAATTTATGCAAGTTCCTCGTAATATTAAATTTGTATCTATCTCTATTTTTTTCGGAACGTAGTTTTCGCGGTTATTCATATTATCTATGAGAAGTTGAACAGCATTTTGGGCAATTTGACTAACTGGCTGATTTATACAGCTGAGCGGAGGTGAAAGAAATTCCTGGACTTTAGTATTTCCGAAACAAATTACATCAATATCTTCCGGAATTTTTAATCCGAGTTCGCGGGCAGCCATATAAACACCCAGGGCAACAGGATATGTTACAGCAAAAATTAAATCGGGCAAACGTTTTGCTTTATAAAGTTCCATAAAAGTATCGTACCCGTGTTTTTCACCAAATCCACCGCGCGAAACCCAATACGGCATAACAGGCACGTTATTATCTTTCATAGCCTGTTCGAAACCTCTGAATCTTTCCTGACCGATGTTGATATCCGAATAGCCGGCGAAGTGTGCAATTTTTTTATATCCTAAATTAATAGCGTGGGTAATTGCTTTATATGCACCCCCGAAATTATCAGCTTCAACAATATTTATGTTATCCAAAGGCGGAATTCTGTCGATAAAAACGACTGGAATTCCCCGTTGTATGAGAGTTCTAAAAACCGAAAAATCCTTAGTTTCCTGAGTGATAGAAATTATTAAACCGTCAACCTGCATCGAAAGCAGCGTCTGGATATTCTTTTTTTCCTTTTCGGGATTTTCCTGCGATACAGTAAGAATGACTTCATATTTTTTTTCGTTTGCATAATCGTAAATGCATTCTGTAATATCTCCGAAAAAGAAATGTGCCACTTTAGGAACCACAACCCCAATCATATGGGATTTTTTTGATGAAAGATTGCGTGCCAGATAATTAGGAGTATAACCCATTTCCTTTGCAACTGATTTTATTGTTGCTGTCATCTGCTTGGAAATATCGGAATGATTCCGCAATGCCTTAGATACAGTAACTACAGAAACATTTAGTTTTTCAGCGATATTTTTTAATTTGACCGGTTTATTTTGCATTATTATCTTCCCATCCAGCCGCCATCAACTGTAATGACGGTACCGTTTACATAATTAGAAGCTTCCGAGCAAAGATAAAGCGCAGCACCGGCTAAATCTTCAGGATTTCCCCATCTTCCGGCGGGAATTCTTTCGAGAATTGCACTATTCCTTGCCTTATCTTCACGAAGCGCTTTGGTGTTATCTGTTTCTATATAACCGGGAGCAATTGCATTAACATTAACTCCTTTTCCCGCCCATTCGTTTGAAAATGCCATTACAATTTGTTTGATGCCTCCTTTTGCAGCGGCATAAGCAGGAATTGTAATTCCTCCCTGAAAAGATAAAAGCGAAGCTGTGAATACAATTTTTCCGCTTCCCCGCTTTATCATATCTTTTCCAAATTCGCGGGTTAGAATAAATTGAGAATTCAGATTTACTTCAATTACCTTGTCCCAATATTCATCAGGATATTCTGCAGCAGGTTTGCGCAAAATCGTTCCGGCATTATTAATAAGAATATTAATGATGGGAAATGTGTTTTTCACTTTCGAAATAAATCCATATAAACTTTTCCTGTCCGAAAAATCGCAGGTATATCCGGTAAACTTCTTTCCAAGCGATAAAATATATTTTTCTGTTTCGGTAAAATTTCCGCTGGCAGAAACTCCGATAATGTCCGCTCCGGCTTCGGATAAAGCATAAGCCATTGCCTGTCCTATTCCCCTGCTGCAGCCGGTTACCAATGCAGTTTTTCCTGTAAGATTGAATTTATCCAGAATCATTTTCATTTCCTCTATTTCAATTCATTCATTTTTATCGGATCCATATCATCGAAAACCTGGTTTTCGCCGCCCATCGCCCAGATAAATGAATAATTTTTAGTTGCACATCCGGCGTGCATCGACCAGCTTGGCGAAAGAACCGCCTGTCTGTCGCGGACAACAATATGCCTTGTTTCCCCGGCAGAACCGCAAATATGGAATACGACAGAATCGCCGGTAAGATTGAAATACATATAGACTTCCGAACGCCTGATGTGAGTGTGTCCCGGCATAGTGTTCCAGACGCTTCCTTCTTCCAATTCTGTAAGTCCCATTACAAGCTGGCAGGTCTGAACATTTCCGGGATGAATATATTTATAAATTGTCCGTTTATTTGCTTCCTTAAGCGAACCCAGATTCACGGGAGAAGCTTCGGAAGGCTTTATCTGCTTAACAGGATATTCTTTGTGAGCGGGATAGCTTACAAAATAAAACTGCGCCGGAAAATTCTCATTATCGCTTTCAAAAAGAATTTCCTTTGAACCTTTACCAATATAGAGTGCGTCTTTATTTTCCATAACGTGTATAGTACCATCGACTTTAATTTTACCCGAATGCCCGATATTTATAATTCCGATTTCCCTTCTTTCGGTAAAATAATCAGCAGCCATTTCTTTTTTTTCGGCTTCAAGTTTAAGTATTTTTCCCGAAGGCACTGCCGTTCCGGTAATTGAACGGTCAATATCGGAATATGTCATAGTTATTTCATTTACTTCGAAAAGATCTTCTATTAGAAATGAATCTCTCAATTCATCCGTACCCATTTGTTTGAATCCTTTCATATCCGGTGAAAATCTCACAACCATAGTTACCTCTTATTTAAGATTACAAAAACAAAAGCGAGTAAGAGTAAGAGTATGATTAAGAGTAAGAATAGGAGTAAGAAACAACAATTGTCTTACTCTTACTTCTTACTCTTACTCTTTAAACAATATATGTCGATGACGCTGTATCGCCGCCTTTACCTGTCCAGTTTGTATGGAAAAATTCTCCACGCGGTTTATCGGTTCTTTCGTACATATGCGCGCCGAAATAATCCCGTTGAGCCTGAAGAAGATTTGCCGGGAGACGCTCGTTTCTGAAACCGTCGAAATAATTTAACGCCGTTGTAAGAGCGGGACACCAGATTCCGTTTGTAACGGCTGCGGCAATTACTCTGCGCCAGCTTTCCTGTGCCGATTCAATTTTTTCTTTGAAAAACGGATCAAGCAACAGATTTGAAAGATTAGGATTTTTATCAAAAGCTTCTTTAATTTTACCAAGAAATACTGAACGGATGATACAGCCGCCGCGCCACATTAAAGCAATTCCGCCATTGTTTAGATTCCAGCCGTATTCTTTTGCTGCATAACGCATAAGAACATAACCCTGCGCGTACGATACCATTTTTGAAGCATACAATGCATTTTTCAAATCATCGATAAATGCTTTTTTATCGCCCTCAAATTTTGGTTTTGGTCCTGCAATCTTTTTGGCAGCGTCAACTCTTTCATCTTTCATTGCGGAAAGACATCTTGCAAAAACTGCTTCGCCGATTAATGTAAGCGGAACGCCGAAATCGAGCGCCGAAACTGCCGTCCATTTCCCTGTTCCTTTCTGTCCGGCTGTATCAAGAATTTTATCGACAAGCGGCAAGCCGTCGGCATCTTTAAATGCAAGTATATCGCGCGTAATTTCAATTAAATAACTGTCAAGTTCGCCTTTATTCCAATCTTTAAATACTTCGTGCATTTCATCGGCAGTCATTCCTAAAAGGTCTTTCATTATTTGGTAAGCTTCGCAGATAAGCTGCATATCGCCGTATTCAATTCCGTTGTGAACCATTTTAACGAAATGCCCTGCGCCGTTTTCGCCAACCCAATCGCAGCAGGGAACGCCGCCATCAACTTTTGCGGCAATACTTTGGAAAATAGGTTTAACGTGTTCCCAAGCTTTTGGAGAACCGCCGGGCATAATTGAAGGTCCGTTTAAAGCTCCTTCCTCGCCGCCCGAAACTCCTGTTCCGATAAATAAAAATCCTTTTTCTTCAAGATATTTTGTTCTGCGGATTGAATCCGGGAAGTGCGAGTTTCCGCCGTCGATTATTATATCGCCTTTATCGAGATGAGGAATAAGCTGCTCGATAAAATCATCGACAGCTTTGCCGGCTTTTACCATAAGCATAATTTTGCGCGGACTTTGAAGATTTTCAACAAGTTCCTCGATGGAATGTGCGCCGATAATATTTTTCTCTTTGCCCCTTCCGTTTACAAAATTTTCAACTTTTTCAACCGTTCTGTTGTAAACCGCAACCGTAAATCCTTTGCTTTCCATATTAAGCACAAGGTTTTCGCCCATTACTGCAAGGCCCACCAACCCGATATCTGCTAATTTTTTCATATTAATTCTCCATTTATTTTTAATTTAATTTTTTAATTTGAACTGAAATCCAGCGGCAATTTTATTTATTTCATCGTTTGAGTTTGTCAAGTTTATAAAATAGTTGTGAAATTCTCTTCGCACAGGATAATTGCCCCGCTGTTCTTCGAATGCTTCCGGCGAACTTCTTAAATTCCTGTCGTCATTTCGTATATCATAAGTTTTAATAATTGCTTCGCAAATTATTTCCTGCGGAGTTTTATTTTTGCAATCAATGTTGATATTCAAACCGTCGGCAGGTTCGGAAATACTTGCAGGATTCCAGTTATCTTTCATCCCGAGATTAAAGAAATTGTTAATTGCATTTACGCAAACTGCCGTTCCGTTTGCTTTACCATCCGCAGAATATCCGGCAATATGCGGTGTTCCAATATCTACAAGTTTGTGAAGCTCGGAATCAATCTCCGGCTCTCCTTCCCAAACATCAAGCGCGCAAAATGAAACTTTGCCGGACTTGATTGTATTTTTTAACGCCGAAGTTTTTACGACTTGTCCGCGCGAACTGTTAAAAATGACTTTTGAATTTTTAAATTTTTCGAAGAAAGTTTCATCGGCAAGATGATAAGTTTTATCAATCCCGCTTTTATTTAACGGTACGTGAAATGTGATAATATCGCTTTTTTCAATAAGCTCATCGAGTTCTGTAAATTTTTCATTTCCTTCTTCACGCGCGCGCGGCGGGTCGCATAAAAGGACTTTCATTCCTAACATTTCGGCAATTCCTGCAACTTTACTTCCAACATTTCCAACACCGACAACGCCGATTGTTTTATCCGTAAAGTTAAAAATTTGCTTTTGCGATAGAACAACCAAAGCCGAAGCGATATATTGGCGAACCGAAGAAGAGTTGCAGCCGGGAGCGTTAAGCCACTTTATTCCAGCCTGCTCGCAATAATTTGTATCAATGTGGTCATAACCGATTGTAGCTGTAGTGATTAGTTTCACGCTGCTTTTCTCAAGCAAATCCGCGTTGCAGATTGTACGCGTCCGAGTAATGATTGCATCAGCATCTTTAACAATTCCTTTTGTTATTTCACTGCCCTTATGATATTCAATATCTGCATAATCCTCAAAAACTCCTTTGAGGAAAGGGATTTTGTCATCGGCAATTATTTTTATTCTTTTTCCCATTATTTAAACCTATCCTTAAAAGCCCATAAACCAAGCGCCGGATTTGAAATAAAAAATATTTCTTCACCATCCGGCATTGTATTAAATCCGTCTGTCAGTTTTTCGGGATTGTATTTTTTCATCATTTCATCAAGAGGAGCATAGCTGAAATTTACGCTTTCAATTTCCTGCTTTGTTAAATTTCCTGGGCAATATGTAATTTTAAATCTGTTTTCCGAAGAACCGTGAATTAAATGCGCGGCAGCGCTGAGATTATTTTTTAACTCCTTATTTTCTTCAACAAAATTTAATACTTCCGGAGTTGTTACATATCCGTATTTCCTGATTAGCCTGTCAATTTCCTTATCCTCGCCGAATTCTTTTAATCCCGGAGCAAGAACAATTAATTCACCGCCGTCGTCAATAGCCATCCGCGTTCTGTAAATACTTTTATTTCCAAGCCAGGTTGATTTAAATTCTGACGGATCGAGATAAACCACTACTTTTTTCAGCGGTTTTTCGAGCATAATAAAATTTACTTTTAACGATAATTCAGAAGCAAGTCTGAAACATTCGAAATCATCCCCGATATATAGTCCGCGCAAAACGAGATTATTGTTTTCGTCTTTGGAAATTACAGTCTGGATATATAAAACCGGCAGGTTTTTAGCAAAATTATCCGATGCGTAATTCAGAACTTTCCGGACCGCAGTATCGGCTCGTCCCATAATTCTTTCCATTCCGTAAACTGCACCGAGATAGTGACTTTTATTTATCCCGTCTCTGCCGCCCGTTCCCACAAATATATTTTTATTGTAATTTGCCATCCCTATTACTTCGTGAGGAACAACCTGCCCGATTGAAAGAATCAAGTCGAAATTTCCTTCAACCAGCAATTTATTTACCTGCGCCGGCCACGAATATGAAACGCGTCCTTCCGAAACTTCTTTTAGAAATTCAGCAGGAACTTCGCCGAGTGTTGTCAAATCTTCTTTCCATCTGTGAACGCGAAAAAGATTTTTAGGAATATCCCCGAACATTTCTTCAATTTCCCTTTCGGTCATTGCTGCGTGCGTGCCGAGCGCCGGAAGAATATCCGTCATTTTTTCTTTAAAATACTGATACGAATAGTTTGTAAGTTCTCCAGCTTTTGAATGAAACCGCGTAAAATCCGGCGGGATTGCCAAAACTTTATTCACTCCGCCAATTTTATCAAAAACCGACCATAGAATATTTTTCACTTCTTCTTTTGTAAAAACTTTATTTTCGCTGCCTTCGGCAAAATATAACATAATTTATCAATCCTTAAAAAATCGTTTAACTTTTAAACTCCGCTGTAAGCGTTAAATCCGCCGTCAATCGGTATTATTACGCCTGTAATAAATTTTGCAAGATCCGAAACTAAAAACAGCAAAGTTCCAACCAATTCTTCCGGTTCGCCAAATCTTCCCATCGGCGTGCCGTCAATAATTTTATGTCCGCGTGGTGAAAGCTGGTTTGTTTCTTTATCAATCAATAAAAATCTGTTTTGAGCAGTCAGGAAAAACCCGGGAGCAATTGCGTTTACGCGTATGTTCAATTTTGCAAAATGCACGGCAAGCCATTCTGTTAAATTATTTATGCTTGCTTTTGCTGCAGAATATGCAGGAATTTTCGTTAACGGTCTGAAAGAATTCATTGAAGAAATATTTATTATTGAACCGCCTCTGCCAATCATATCCTCTGTAAAAATCATTGTCGGCAAAACCGTTCCTAAAAAGTTCAAATCGAAAACTCTTCTGAATCCTTCAATATCCAGCCCGAAAAATCCTTTGGAAAGATCGCCGATATTTTCTTCAGATAAAAACTCGAGCTGCGTTGTAGCAGTCGGGGCATTTCCACCGGCGCCATTAATTAAAATATCAACTTTACCGAGTTTTTCATTTACTTCTTTTTTTGCAGTTAACAAGGCTTCCCTGTCAAGCACATTGCCAAAAACTGCAATCGTGCTTTCGGGAAATCCGGCGTTAACCATATCGGCAACTTTTTGCGCGTTATCCTTATTAAAATCTACCACTGCAATTTTTGCTCCGGCAGATGCAAGTCCCATTGTAAAAGCGCTGCCGATTACACCGCCGCCGCCGGTTAAAACTACTACTTTCCCTTTGATATCGTCAAACGAATACTTGTTCATTTTTTCACCTTTATATTTTCTTCATAATTTTTTACCGATTTAACAATTGTTTTTGCATTTTCAGTAAGTTTAAAATAATCACCGTTTTTTATAGCCACGCTTTCAAGAAGTGCGGTTCCAACCCCAACTGCGCAAGCTCCGGCTTTTAGCCAGTCGCCTGCATTTGTTAAAGTTACGCCGCCTGTAGGCATCATTTTAAGAAACGGCATCGGGGCTAAAACGCTTTTGAAAAAGTTCATTCCAAGAACATCTGCAGGAAATACTTTTACAACATCAGCTCCCATTTCCCAAGCCGATAAAATTTCCGTGGGGGTAAAAGCGCCCGGCATCACCGGCACGCCGAGATTTTTTGACGTTTCAATAATTTCTTTTTTAGTAACAGGACTAACAACGTATTTTGCTCCGGCAGATACAGCATCCTTTGCAGTTTTCTTATCTATCACCGAGCCGACGCCAACTACAATTTTATCACTAAATTTTTCACTTATTTTTTCAATTTGCTGAATTGCATTCGGTACTGTCATTGTAATTTCAATTATTTTTATTCCGCCTTCGTAAATGGCATTTATTACTTTTGTAAGTTTTTCCTCATCCGTAACTCGTACAACAGCTACAATTTTTTCTTCAAAAAATATTTTTAGTGTTTCCTGCTTTTGCATTTTTCTTAAATGTTAAATTTAAATGATTTTTTCACGAGACCGTTTGTTAATTCATAAGCTATTTTTAACGCTTCATCCATCGAAATAATATGTCGGGCAACTAAATTCCCAAGAAAGTTAGAGTCAATTCTGCGTGCAACATCGTGCCGTGCCGGAATTGAAACAAAAGCGCGGGTGTCGTCAATAAATCCAACTGTATTATAGAAACCGCCGGTTTCTGTCATCAGTTGGCGATAACGCGTCATTCCTTCAATGCTGTCGTGAAACCACCAGGCAGGACCAAGTTTCATTGCGGGATAATGACCGGCAAACGGCGCAAGTTCGCGCGAATAAACAGATTCGTCGAGAGTAAATACAATTACGGTCATTCTCGGATCATTTCCGTAAGCGTTTAAAAATTCCTGCATATTTCTTACATATTCTGCCTGAACAGGAATATCGGCTCCTTTATCGGGACCGAATTTTTTAAGAATATATTTGTTATGGTTTCGCAAACATCCGGCGTGAACCATCATTACAAGACCGTCTTCGCAGCTCATTCTGCCCATTTCCATTATCATATGAGCTGTAAATATTTTCGCATCAGCTGCATCGGATTTTCCGGCAAGAGCTTTTTGGAATATCTTTTCTGCTTCCTGTTCGGTTATCCGCGCCATATAAGGAATTTCCAAACCGTGATCGGTTGATGTTGCTCCCAGACTTTTAAAATATTCTCTGCGGTTTTCGAGCGCAGCAATATATTGTTTGTAACCCGTGATTTCCTTCTCAGTCAATTTTCCTAAAATTTTAATGTTTTCATTCCACGAAGGATTATTTAAATCCGTTACTGAATCCGGACGGAAACTCGGTATTACATTTCCCTGCCAGCCGGATTCCCGGATTTTTCTATGCGCTTCAAGCGGGTCGGTTGCCGTATCGGTTGTGGTTAAAACTTTTATATTAAAACTATCAAAAAGATTTCTCGGAAGAAATTCTTTTGTATGAAGTTTTTCATTCAGTTCATCATAAATTTTCTGAGCATTTCCGCCAACAAGTTTTTCTTCAATTCCAAAGACTTTGTTAAATTCGTAATCGAGCCAAACCCCGGACGGAGTTCCCCTGAATAAATAAAAATTTTCTGCAAATATCTGCCAGATTTTACGCGGATCTGTTTCAACGGGACTTCCGTCAGCCGTTGGAATTCCTAAATTTTCCAATGGAATTCCCTGCGAATAAAACATCCTGAAAACATAATGATCGGGAATTAGAAACAATTCTGTCGGATTAGTGAAAGGTTTGTTTTCCACGAAAAGATTTGGATCAACATGCCCGTGCGGACTGATTATCGGAAGATTACAAATTGATGAATAAATTTCTCTGGCGTTTTTTCTTATCGAAGGTTCAGCATCAAAAAAACGATCTTCATTCAGTTCAAGTTTTTGCATTTTATTCCTCAGTTATAATTTACTTTTACAGGATTATTCAGCTCGTTAATTACCGACTCAAGATATTCAATAAACTCTTTTTTATTTTTAATTCCCTCAGGTTCTTTTTCCCAGGCAGCGCAAAAATAATAAGTCAGTTTGCCGTTTGAAGGTTTTAACACCAGAATATGATTTTCTTCATCTTCAGCGGTTTTAATAAAATCATTTTTATTGAAAAAAAGCGCTATCCCGAGACTGTCGTTATTTAAGGATTGATTTCCGTAGAGAGCTATATACGACCAGCCATTTGTATTGATTTTTTCAAAATATTGCGAATCAGCATTTTTAACCAATCCGGTTGATAAGTTTTGTACATCAGTATTTATTTTTAAATCATTCCGGGTAAGTCTGCTTCCTGCATTTATAGTTAAATCGGATTGTAAATCATACTTTCTGCCGGCAACATTCCATCCGTTATAATTTAGTCTTATACCCGATTTAACCGGACCGTTGCAAACCAGCTCATAAAACACACTATCCGTTTCTGATACTTTTTCGATCTTATCGTTCACAAACATTCCGAATGAACCTAAACCTGCGCTGCCGCCGACTTTAAAAATATCCATTCCCCAAGTCTGCATTTTGTGGTACGAATCATCCGCGGCAACGGTATCGTGAATGCCTGTCGTTTCAAGAAATAAGCCCTTTTCAACTTTTCCGAAAATGTCAATTGCATTTCTTTTATCGAGATACAACCTGTAGCCAACCAGTTCGCTTTCCCAGCCTGGACCTTCATATTTGAAAAGTGCGTCGTGGTCTTTATGAATTCCGGGAACTTTAATTTTAAATACTTTCTCGAAATTTCCACCCGGGTAAATCCCGTTAACAGGAGCCTCGGAAGTTTTCATTGCAAGCTCGGCATAAGTTTGCGCGCGATAATTATTCTTTTCCACTCCGCTGCCGTATTCAATTTTTATTACTTTTTCACTTTTTGCCGGCATATCAACCGGGAATATCAGCATTTCTTTTCCGGAATCATCAATTTCTATTTGATACGGAAGTTCAGTTCCGTTATCCATTACTATAAAATTTCCCGGATGAGAATTATTTTTATGCCTTTTAAGTTCCTCAATACTTATTGAAATCATATCAGCTTTTCTTTCCGCATCGAGGTTGTTGACAAGAGAAATTTCCAAATCATCAACATTCATTTTGCAGGCAGAAAAATAAAAAATGAAAAATATTGAAATCAGCAGCACATACAGTTTCATAAATTATCCAACGTTTGATTAAAACACTTGCGTTCTATTTTATAAACTTTTAGAATTTTCAGCAAAACTTTACAGGAAAATCTTTAAATATTTTGCAAATATTTCTGCAATTTTAAAACAAATCTTCTTATCAGAACAGAGTTAAAGTAATCGTTTAAGTTAACTGCAAAGCTAAAATAAATAACAGCAATTGTCAATTTTATCTTTTCAGGATTTCATAATTATCCGGCAGTTCTTAATTCTTGCATATATTGTTTGTATCTTATAGTTTTAGTGTAGTTAATATTATTTAAAGGAATTTAAAAATGGCAAAAAATTCATCATTCGACGTGGTTTCCGAAATTGATTTTCAGGAAGTTGATAACGCAATTAACCAATCGACCAAGGAAATTATTCAAAGATATGATTTAAAAGATTCGCACACAACGCTGGAACTTAACAAAAAAGACAAGCTGATAAATATTAACACAAAAGATGATTACACTCTTCGGGCTTCTTATGATATTCTTCAGTCAAAATTTATTAAACGCGGACTTTCACTTAAATCGTTAAAACCGAAAGATGCCGAACCTGCGGCAAACGGCAGATTAAAACAGGTAATCGAACTTCAAAGCGGAATTTCGAAAGATAATGCAAAACACATTACCAAGCTAATTAAAGAATCTAAACTTAAAGTTAACGCGCAAATTATGGATGAAACCGTGCGCGTGCAGGGTCCGGATAAAGACGACTTGCAAGCCGTAATAAAATTGATAAAAGAAGCCGATTTGGATTTCCCTGTTCAGTTTACGAATTATAAATAGGATTTAAAACTAAGGTACAAGCGGAGATTAAGAGTAAGGTACAAGATTAAGACGGCAATCAGGTTGTGTTTACTAATTTTACTGCCCTTTGCAACAGGTGAGAATTTTAGGTTATTTCTAAGAAGAATTTCTTGGCGTAAAGTAGGATATTTAAACTATTTCTTCATTTTTAATTCCTCCTTTGAAACAACAACATGATGGTAAATTGTTAATGGAAAATTTATTAAAATCAATATTAGATTAAATAATTGATAATCTGATATATCGACAACAATTCTTGAAATTATTACTATATATAGAAACCAATATATATATAATAGTTTTATTCCAAGGTATTTTTCTATAGCTATTTTTACATATTTATAAAAACTTAAATAATATAAAATTCCAAATATGGAGGCAATGATAATAAAAAGGTATCCAAAGAATACAGCTTCACTTCCATTTAAACTATATTCATTATTCTTATCTATGCTAATTACTTTATTGAAAATACCATCAATTCCGTGAGGAAGGAATAAACACATTATAAATATGTTTAATGATTTGTTCATTTGCACAATTTATTTTATAGTATCTAAAAATAAACAAAAACAAGAATTCAGGCAAATGGGAAAAATAGTTTTTCCGAAATGAGTTAATCCCGAAGAGATGAAAATTATTGAACAGACGAAATATCTTGAAATAATTGCTTGTAATAGTTATTTTTTGCTTAGTTTGTTTAAGTATTATATTAGTATTTAGCAGGAATTGAAAAATGAGAGTTTTACTGGAGATAAAAGACAACAAGGCAGTTCATTTGATGGAAGTTCTTAAAAGTCTGCCTTATGTTAAAGCCAAAACTATTTCGGAAGAAAAGGCTTTATTAATTGAAGACATTAAAGAAGCTGTTGAAAACCTTAATTTAGTAAAACAGAACAAATTAAAAGCAAAACCGGCAAAAGAATTGTTGAATGAACTTTGATGTTTTTTCCATACCGCCATTCGATAGACAACTAAAAAGATTAGTTAAAAAATACCCATCGCTTAAAAATGAATTTGCCAATTTGATAACGAGCTTGGAGAAAAAACCCGAACAAGGCACTCCCTTGGGAAATAACTGTTACAAAATCCGTATTGCAATCAATTCAAAGGGGAAAGGAAAATCCGGCGGAGCAAGAATAATTACTCATATTGTCATTTCAGAATCTGCTGTTTACCTGCTTTCCATTTATGATAAGAATGAAAAGAACACCCTAACGGATAAAGAGATAAGTGAATTGTTAACTTTAATTGGTTAATTGCGGGTGAGAATTTTTAGTTTATCCCATTCTAAAATATTCTTGGGCAGTCTCGTAAGACCTGACGGGACAGAAACGGGAAAAATGGTTTTAAGTTTTCAGTTATAAGTTATAAGTAAAAACAGGATTTAAGGGAATTAGGTTTTTGCCTTTTCTTACTCTTGATACTTACTCTTACTCTCAATTATTCCACATACGCCCTCCTCAACTTTTCTTTGTCCAGCGCTTCCACGAGTCCTATTTCCTCTTCGTCAAATTTTTCAGTATCGCCAAAATATTTATTCTCGGCGCTGTCTTTTTCCGTTACGGCAAGCGTTTTTTGCGATGTGAGCACTGCAAGTTTTTCCACTACAATATTATTCCCGTTAACCATATCGGCTATTCCTTCAATCAGGTAAGGACCCATCGACATTGTCAGCTCGGCGCACCCGTTATAAACTTTCGGGAAAATCACGGCTTCAAAAGTCCCGGTCAGGTCTTCGAGTGAAAGGAACTTCATAATCTCCCCTTTTTTAGTTTTAATTCTTTTGGAAGTCATATACCAGCCAAGCATTTTTACCCGTTTACCGTTATATTTTTTAATATCCGCAGCCTTCACAATATCCTTCCGCGAAGTCACATTCCCGAAAAACTCCAGCGGGTGACGCGTTATCATATACCCGAAAGTCTCGTACTCGATTGCGCATTTTTCCCCGATGCTGTAATCAATGTCGGTTTCAATTTCCTTTTCAAGTTTCAGAGTTTCCTCCGCAAACAGGTTCCCGTTGCGGTTATCAATCAGGCGGCGGTGACTCATATAAACATCAAGCAGCCGCATCAGTGTCGGGCGTGTTTTGCCGAAAATATCCATCGCACCGCAGCGAATGAGTATCGAGCTTTCCTCGTAACCTGTGCCGGTACGGGTAAGAAAATCCTGCAAAGATTTATAACTGCCATTCCGTTCCCTTTCTGCAGAAATTTTCCCGGCGCTCTTCTTTGAGAAATTTTTAAGCTCTACAAAACCGATGCGCACGGTTTTACCGGCAGCAGAATAATCGTAAAAACTATTGTTTACGCACGGAAGCAAAACTTTAAGTCCCATACGAATGCATTCCTGCACGTAAACCGCCGGCGAGTAATAACCGCCGCGGTTGCTTAAAACGCTCGCCATAAATTCGGCGGGGTAATGGACTTTAAGATATGCAACCTGAAATGACAGCAGGGCAAAAGAGGCGCTGTGCGCTTTGCAAAAAGCATATCCGGCAAAGGATTCAATCTGCCGCCACAATTCTTTCGTTACACTTTGCGAAAATCCTTTTCCGGCGCAGGATTCCTCAAATCTTTCAGCAAGCCGTTTCATAGCATCGCGCGAACGCAGTTTTCCGCTCATTGCCCTTCGCAGAAGATCGGCTTCCTCGAGCGTTAATCCGGCAATGTGGTGCGCCACTTTTATAACATCTTCCTGGTAAATCATAACGCCGTAGGTTTCGCCAAGGTATAGTTCCATCTCTTTAACTAAATATTTGCGGCGTTTGGGATTTTTATGCCTCTCGATAAACTCCTGCATCATTCCGCTTTCGGCAACTCCGGGACGTATTACAGAACTTGCCGCCGTGAGCATTTCGAACGTGTCGCAGTTAAGCCGCTGCAGCAGCGAACGCATTCCCGGCGATTCGATGTAAAAGCAGCCGATAGTGTTTCCTTCGCGTATCAGCTTTTTTGTGCCTTCGTCGTTGAACAGCATTTCGTAATCGTAAATATCGAACGGCACGTTTTCGGTATTCCGCGGCAAGTCGGGATGAATTACCGGAATACTGAGCGAAGCTTTCCACTTCGGGTTTATTTCAGAGTCTGTATTTTTTAAATTTAAATTCATTATAGTGAACATTCGTACACTATAAATTTAAACTGTTAAAGGAGAAAAGCAAGAGTGAATGTGGGAAACGGGAAAAAACAGAGTAAGAAGTAAGAGTAAGATTTTTCTTACATCTTACTCTTACTCATACTTCTTACTCTTGATAATCATTTCTGCAAATTCTCTAAAAACAGCGTCGCCGCCTTTTCGTGTTAGAACTAAATCCACGTTTTCTTTAACTTCATCCACGGCATCGGATGGGGCGGCAGAAATGCCCGCAATTTCTATAATTCCCAAATCATTAACATCGTCGCCAATAAAGGCGGTTTCTTCCAAATTTATATTTTTTTCTTTGCAGAGTTGTTTTAACGTTTCGTCTTTTTCCCAAATTCCGGTGTAAACAAAATCCATTTCCAGCCGCGAAGCTCTCTTATCAATTATAGGCGAAACATCCGTGGAAATTATTCCCACTAAAATTCCTTCTTTTTGAAGAAGCCTGGAACCCATTCCGTCCTTAACGTTAAACTTTTTCATTACCATTCCCTCGCCTGTATAATAAAGTCCCCCATCGGTAAGAACCCCGTCTAAATCGGTTACAACAAGCTTAATTTTTCTCAATTTTTCTTCTATTCCGCTCATAATCCTGCTTTTTTATTCCGTAATTTTAGCCCTTAAAAATAACAAGAAATTTCGAATGAACATAAGTCTTATCCGAAATTTCAAAAAAAAAGTTATGAATAAAAATTCAAATAGGTTTTTTATTACGTTTATTTTTATTAATTTCGAAAAACTTTATAAGAAAACATTCTGAATGTTTACTCTGTCTCCAGAAAAATCGAATCCCGTAAATCTTCCGGTTAACCGGGAGGGTTTTCATTTCTTTTCTTATCCAATGAATATTAAGTTATTGTTAACAAACAAAAGAGAAATTGCCTGTAAGGCAGAATATATTTAAAATTGCAGTGTTAATTAACCATAATTATCAACAAAAAACAGGATTAAATCTATGTTAAAATTTTACAGCTTTGTTTTAATGACGCTGTTTGTTACTGTTTCGGTTTTTGCGCAGCAGTATACAATTTCGGGTAAGGTTACCGATGCCCGTACCGGCGATGCTCTTGCCGGAGCAAATGTTTTTATTAAATCAATAAGCACCGGCGCTGCCTGCAACGAGGACGGAAAATTCAGTTTCAAAGTAAACAGCGGCAAATACAATATTATGTGCAGTTATGTGGGATACGAAAATCAGTCGGTTGAAGTTAATGTTTCAAAAAACACAGAAGTAAACTTCAAACTCTACGAGAAGGAATTTTCACTTTCAGTTACCGTAATTGCAGATCGTGCAAAAGAAAGAGAAACTCCTGTTGCATTTACAAATATTGATAAAAAAGACGTTGAAATGATCCTCGGTTCCCAGGATATTCCGATGGCGCTTAATATAACACCAAGCGTTTACGCAACAATGCAGGGCGGCGGCGCAGGTGATGCCAGAGTTAACGTACGCGGTTTTAACCAGCGGAATGTTGCTATTATGATTAATGGTGTGCCGATTAATGATATGGAAAACGGCTGGGTTTACTGGTCTAACTGGGACGGAGTTGGCGATGCTACTTCTTCAATTCAGGTTCAGAGAGGATTAAGCGCTGTAAATCTCGCTACGCCTTCAATCGGCGGTACTATGAACGTAATTACCGACCCAACTTCTCAAAAATTCGGAATTAAATACAAACAGGAATTCGGAAACGATCAGTTTTTTAAATCTACTATTTCTGCTAACTCTGGTTTGATTGACGGTAAATGGGCTTTCAGCGCAGCCGGTGTTAGAAAGGTTGGTGACGGACTTGTAGATAAAACCTGGACAGACGCCTGGGCTTATTATTTTGGCGCAGCGTATAATGTTGATGAAAGCAACCGCCTTGAACTTTATGCTATAGGAGCTCCGCAGCGTCACGGACAAAACTCTTACAAATTGAATATCGGAAATTACAGCCACGAACTGGCTAATAATTTATCAGAAAATCAGAAAGATTACGATCCTGCAGCTTTAACTATATTTAAAGAATTAGGACGAAAATACAATCCTAACTGGAATGTTGTTGATCCGGCTTACAACGGCAAACAATATTGGAACGGCGGAACCAGCGAAAGGTATGCTTCCGATTTTATAAACGAAAGAGAAAATTACTATCATAAACCGATAATAAACCTTAACTGGTATTCGCAGCTTACAAAAGATTTAAGTTTATATTCAACTGCTTACTATTCAGGCGGAACCGGCGGCGGTACAGGAACTTACGGTTCTATGGTTTGGAATACCCAGAATGTTCAAAGAGTTGCGGATTGGAATGGAACTATTGCCCGCAACATAGCGAACAAAATTAATGATATATCTGTTTCGCGCGGTATTTTAAGAAACAGCGTTAACAGCCAATGGACTATCGGAGCTATTTCAAAAGCTTACTATAAAGTAAACGAAAACATCACTACATCTGTAGGTATCGACTGGAGAACTGCTGAAATTGAGCATTATTACGAAGTAAGAGATCTTCTTGGCGGTCAGTATTTTATAGACAAAAACAACGAATTTGATACTACCCCGGAAATGCAGCAGAAAAAACTTGGGGATAAAGTTAATTACTTCAATACAAATAAAGTAAGTTGGTTTGGGTTTTACGGACAGGCAGAATATAACGAAGATAAAATAACAGCTTACGGAATGTACGGCTGGTCAACAATCAGATATTCTTTTACTGACCATTTTGCAAAAACAGAAGAAGGAAAAGAATTCAGAGTTTTTGCTGACTGGATTAACGGATATCAAGTAAAAGGCGGCGTAAGCTACAGATTTACAGCTATGATTGATATCTACGGAAATGCCGGTTATGTTGAAAAGGTACCAATATTTGATAATGTTATTGATGATTCCGATGGTTCCAAAGCAAAAGATCCTGAGAATGAAAAATTTACTTCTTTTGAAGGCGGTTTGAATTTCCACAGCAAAGATCAGAAGTTTGCTTTAAAAGTTAACTATTACAACACTCTCTGGCAGGACAGAGCTTTTACAAAATATGTTCAATTATCTCCGGGAGACGAAGGAATAGTTTTCTTAAGGGGAGTTAAACAGCGTCATTCGGGTATTGAATTTGAAGCAGCTTTCCAGCCGGTTTCAATGGTTCGTTTCGACGGTTCTGTATCTTTCGGAATTTGGAAATATTTGAGAGACGTTTCTGCTCAATATAAATCCTACAACGCTTCGGGCAACGAAGTACCTCTTGAAGCAAATCTTTACATTAAAGGTTTAAAAGTAGGCGATTCTCCTCAAACACAAGCTTCACTCGCAGTTTCATTATTTCCGGTGGAAGGATTAGCAGCTCAGTTAGTGATAAAATCTTACAGAGATCATTATTCCGAATTTGATCCGCTTACAAGAACAAACTCAAATGACAGAGAACAAAGCTGGAAAATGCCTGCATCTACAATTTTCGATCTGCACTTGAAATATGACCTGCCTGTCAGTTTCGAAGGCGTAAATTTCCAAGTGTTTGCTCACGTTTTCAACCTTTTCGATGCAATTTATGTACAAGATGCTACAGATAACAGCCAATATAATGCTTACAAAGCAAACGGTTTTAATCACTCTGCCGACGATGCAGAAGTTTATTTAGGTCTGCCCCGCTCGTTTAATCTGGGCATTTCGCTTACATATTAATTTAATTTTCTTCGCAAAAATGCCCCTCTTTACCGAGGGGTTTTTTATATTTGCATATCTGTTATATTTTAGGATAAGTAACTATGAAAAAGTTTTTTCTAATAATTCTGTTTGCCGTTTTTGTATTTCCCCAGAAACCTTACGTAGTTATGGTTTCGTTTGACGGCTTCAGATGGGATTACCCAAACCGGGGTGTTACTCCTAATTTCGATAAACTCGATTCTGCCGGGGTTCATTCTCTTTCGCTTCGTCCAAGTTTCCCTTCCAAAACATTTCCTAATCATTATTCAATAATCACAGGAATGTATCCTGAAAATCACGGAATTATTTCTAATGATTTTACCAATCCGTTAACTGGGGAGTATTACAGTCTGGGAAAACGCGAAGCAGTACACAACGACAAATGGTATCGTGGCGAAGCTTTCTGGGAAACCCTAAAGAAAAACGGAATCAAATCGGCAAGCTTCTTTTGGCCCGGTTCAGAAGTGGATAACCCGAACCGCAGACCCGATTATTTTAAGTATTACGATGAAACTGTCCCTTATAAATCCCGCATCGATACAGTTTTTAAATGGTTGCAACTGCCTATTGAAAAACGTCCGAATTTTGCTACTTTGTATTTTGAAGAAACTGACGACACCGGACATTGGTGCGGACCGGATTCGTATGAAATGTTTAAAAGCATTAATAAAATGGACAGCGTTTTAGGTTACATTCTGCATAAAATTAAAACCAGCAATTTAGCCGACAGTATAAATCTCATCGTACTTTCCGATCACGGAATGACCGGAGTTTCGTTTGAAAAATCAGTAAATATCGAGAAATATATCGAAGGATTTAATGCCGGAATTACTGGAGACGGACCCGTAATGCTTATTGATGTGCCTGAAAAAGAAAAAGAGTTTGTTTACCGCACACTGAAACAAAACGAATCAAATTTCCGCGTTTACAAAAAAGAAGATTTGCCTGATTATTATCACTACAAAAAAAACATTGTGATACCTGAAATTATTGTTATTGCCGAACCTGGCTGGAGTTTGATAAACAATAAGATTAAAAATTACGAAGGACTCCGAATTAAAGGAGACCATGGTTTTGATAATAATTTTATTGATATGCACGGAATTTTTTACGCTGCCGGACCGTTATTTAAAACAAACTACAAAACCGGAACATTGCGGAATATTGACATTTATCCCCTTTTATGTAAAATATTCAAGGTAAATCCGGCTGAAAATATCGATGGAAATACTGAAAATATTGAATTTATCCTTAAATGACATTTTAACCTGAAAGGATTTTATGCCAGAAATTTTAGATTTAAAATACGAAAAATACACACTTAAAAACGGACTTGAAGTAATTCTACACAAAAACGATACTCTGCCTCTTGTTGCAGTAAATCTTTGGTATAAAGTAGGTTCTGCAAACGAAACAAAAGGCAAAACCGGATTTGCGCATCTTTTTGAGCATATGATGTTTCAAGGAAGTAAGAACATACCTAAAGAAATGCACTTTCGCTATATACAGGAAGCCGGCGGAACACTTAACGGCTCTACAAGTCTCGACCGCACGAATTATTACGAAACTGTTCCGTCAAACAGTCTTGAGCTTGCTCTGTGGCTTGAATCGGACAGGATGGGATTTATGCTGCCTGCACTTACCGAAGAAAAACTTCAGAATCAGAAAGATGTTGTAATGAATGAAAGACGACAGCGCTACGATAATCAACCTTACGGGCGTGCATGGGAAACAATTTTTTCAAATCTTTATCCAAAAGATTTCCCTTATCATTGGCCTACTATCGGCTGGATGGAAGATATCGAAAAATTCCGGCTTGAGGATGTGAAAGAATTTTTTGGTAAATTTTACACACCCAATAATGCAAGTCTGGTTATTGCTGGAAATTTCAAACACGAAGAAGCAGAAAAACTTATCGAAAATTATTTTTCGGATATTCCCGCAGGTCCCGAAATTTCCTCTGGAATTTATTTCAAACCAATACTCGAGAATAATATTGAAACTGTTCTCGAAGACAACGTCCAGCTTCCGAGGATTTATCTTACCTGGCTTTCCGAGAAACTTTACGGACAGGATGATGCTGCCTTGGATATTTTATCCGATATTTTAAGCGGATCGAAAGGAAGCCGTCTGCACAAACTTCTGGTTCACAATCAGCAAATTGCCCAGGATGTTTCCTGCTATCAGTATTCATCCGTTTTAAGCGGAAATTTTATTATTGCATCTACCGCTAAACCCGGTGTTTCGCTTTCGGAGCTGAAGAAACTTATTTTTTCGGAAATTGAAAATGTAATTAAAAACGGAGTTACAGAACGTGAACTAGAAAGAGCCCGTAATAATTTTGAATCGTCCTTTATTTATTCGCTGCAAAATATTGATATGATTGCAGACCAATTGAATAACTACAACTGTAACCTTGGCAAACCGAATATGTTCAATCACGATCTCGGAAGATACAGCCAGCTTTCGCCTGAAAATATTAAAGAAGCAGCGCTAAAATACTTAAGCAACCCTTATGTTCAACTTTCTGTTTTACCAAAAAGGAAAAAATAATGCCTGTTAACCGCTCTGTAAAACCTTCTGAAAAAGGAACGGTTCAATTTACTTTACCCCGGATTGAACATCTTCAGTTAAATAACGGATTGAAAATATTGTATGTGCACAAGGATAATCTTCCACTTTTGCAGATGTACTTAATACTTGATTCCGGCAGTAAATACGAACCGAACAACTATGCAGGACTGGCTAATCTTACCGCGCATATGCTTGATGAAGGCGCCGGGAAATACACGGCATTGGAACTTGATGAAGAACTCGAATTCCTCGGGACTGACCTTTCAATTTCGGTAAATCACGATAATGTTTTTATTTCGCTTCTTAGTTTAGAAAATAATGCCGAAAAATCGCTTGAGCTCTTTTCGATAGTCGTTCAGGAACCTTCCTTTTCGGAACCCGATTTCCAAAGGGAAAAAAATAAAATACTTACCAAACTTGTCCAGTTAAAAAGCGAACCTTCATATCTTGCCTCGGTAAATTTCGATAAGGTTCTTTTCGGAAATTCCGCTTACGGAAATCCTATTTACGGTATTGACAATAATATTAAAAATTTTAAAAGAACCGACCTTACAGATTATTACTGCAAATATTTTTCACCCGTAAACGCTGCAATTATGATTGCAAGTTCAATTCCGCAAAATGAAATTATTGATATGCTTAACAAGTACCTGGGAAACTGGCAGTCTGGAAAAGTTTCGCCCGAAAGCAATCTGCCCGAAATGTCTTCTTCTGCGGGACTTTATATTCTTCACAAAGAAAACGCGCCTCAATCCGAAATACGAATCGGTCATCCTGCTGAAGGAAGAAAGACAAAAGATTATTTTGCTAAAACGGTGATGAATTCAATTTTAGGAGGGCAGTTTACAAGCAGGATAAATCTTAACCTTCGCGAAGATAAAGGATTTACTTATGGAGCTCATTCCGCTTTTTATTATAAACAGGATGTTTCTTATTTTGGTGTTTCAACAGCAGTACAAACTGAAAACACAGCCGCTGCTGTTTCTGAAATTTTTAAGGAATTAAAAAACATAACGAAAGAAATCACGCAAAAAGAGCTTGATTTTGCGAAATCCAGTTTAATTAAAACTTATCCTTCTAAATTCGAAACCTATTCTCAAATCACCGGAAATCTTGCCGCCTTGCATATTTTTGGACTCGAAGATAATTATTTTGAAAACTATATTTCGAACATATTAAAAATAAATCTTCCCGAAGTTTCGGCTGCCGCCAAAAAAAACATACACGAAGAAGAAGCTGCAATTGTTATTGTAGGCGATCGGGAAAAAATTGAAGCGGCACTTGAAAACGAAACAGGATTGAAAGCAAAACTGCTGAAAGAATAGTTTTTTTATATTATACTTATCTATGTAAATGCTTTTTTTGTATTTCCAGATGAAAATAACTATTTTTGAATATAACAATAAATCAAACCTAAAATAGTCATTTGAACAAACAATATTATATTTGAGTTTTTATTATTGTCTATTTTAGGTAATCCCGATTTATCGGGATTTTTTTCAGAAATGTGTAGATTTTGTTAGTCGATTTATCCGGCTTTTGACGGATCCGCCATTTTATTGTTTCCTAATGGCGGATTTGGGATAATAATATACCGATCTGCTTGGTTAAATATTTCGTTAATTATAAGGAATTATTAAAATGATTTACAAAGTAAAAATATCCGGGTTTGAAAACCAGAATGTTGAAGTTAAAACAAGTATATGGTCGGCACCAAAACTTTTTGCGGATGGCCAGCAAGCTCAAAAAGGCAGTAATAAAGGAGAAATGGTCATACAATCTGATGATGGCCGGCAAGTTGTTGCAAAATGGAAGCCTCAGAGTTTAGGACTTGATGTTCCAAAACTTATAGTTGAAAATCAAGAAATAACTCTTGTTGAACCTTTAAAATGGTATCAGCTTGTATGGAGCGGACTTCCCATTACCTTAATTTTTGTTGGCGGTTTGCTTGGCGCATTATTAGGATTTATAGGACTTACAATAAATTCAAAAATGTTTCGTTCAGAGATGAATAATATTCTTAAATATGTTGTTACCGGAGCAATATCATTAGGAGCAGTAATGATTTTCTTTATTTTCGCATTTATTTTTACTGGACTTGTTGAAAATATAAATTAGCTATAGCCGCGGAGCAATCCGTGGTTTACTAATTCTATGTTTTATTAAATGTTAGATTTGATATAAATTATTCTCCGCGATTTAATTTCGCATCAGTTCTTTATTTGCCAAAATCATTGAAGCGTAAATAAATTCATTCCCTTTTTTCTTGTATTTAATTATCGAAGGCTGCAAATTCATAAAATCTTCGTAGGAAATTAATACAGGAAAACCGTTTTTATAATTTTCGTTATTGCAGTAAAAATTGAACAAGGAGTTTATATCGTCTTTTTCTTTATCCTTAAGATTTATCAGATTTCCAAGCTTATGTAAAACAATGTTTCTTTTTTCGAACTCTTTTTTAACGTGTTCGTAAATTCCGGATTTATAAACGCTGCAATTTTCATCAATAAAAAATAGCGAAGCATCTCCGAAGTCGGTAAATATTGATCTTATTGCATCTGTTAAGCGCTGTTTAGTATATTCGGTTTCCAAAAGATATTTGTCGCCTTCGATATCATCGTTTATCACAACCGCATAATGTTTACCGAAAGTTTTAATTGTCTTTACGCTTGCAATATTATTTTCGTTAACATCTAAAAGAATTGTGCTTGTAACGGAACTTTTAAGTACTTCAAGCAGGTTTTCACCGGAATTTTCATTTAAGCCTTCAAGAATAAGCGCAATGGAATTCCTGTCCCTGTTCAAAGAATCTTGAAGTATCATTTCGACTTCAAATTTCAACAATTTACCCGAAAAAACAGAAACTCTGGCATCTCCGTCAATCTTTATTTCGTCCGATATCACCTCAGCATCCCTTTCGCTCAGATTCAGTTTTAAATCCGAAATTATTTCTGTTGTGGGAATAGATTTGGGTATGGTAACATAAATTATGCTGTCGGATGATTTTTTTTCTTTCGGTGCTTTCCGTATCCATTCGGATTTTATACCGTAATCGTTCATCACCGAAAGAAACATTTTTTCAACTTCTTTTTCGTTTACCGGATTATCCAGAATCTTCTTTTTTGGCAAAAATACATCTGTCAGGATGTTTATAAAAATAAGCGAAAAAGATATTATCAGTAAAACATTTATGAATTTAAGTTTCTTTTTCATCTGATTTTATATTGTTTTATTTATTCTTAAAAACCGGTTGGCGTTTTTCCAAAAAGGCAGATGTTCCTTCCTTAAAATCTTCTGTTCCGCAGCAAACGGCAAATAAACTGGCTTCTACATGCTGCCCTTCGTTTGGCGGAAGATTAAAACCTGAGAGAACGGCTTTCAGACTCATTTTTACCGCCACCTGACCTTTCGAAACTATTTTATTCGCAATTTTTTCTGCTTCTGTTAAAACATCTTCAGGGTTGCATAATTTATTTACCAACCCGATTCTGTAAGCCTCCTGTGCAGGAATACAATCGCCTGTTAAAATATATTCAAGAGCTCTTCCGCAATTGATCAGTTTTGCAAGTCTTTGTGTTCCCCCGTATGCTGGAATTGTGCCTAAGTTTATTTCCGGCTGCCCGAAAACAGCATTTTCGGAAGCAACCCGGATATGGCAGGCAAGCGCAAGTTCGCATCCTCCGCCTAAAGCATATCCGTTTATCGCAGCAATAACAGGCTTTCCGAGATTTTCAATCTGATTAAAAACTGTTTGTCCTAATTCTGTAATTTTTTTTCCTGAAAGAACATTAAGCTGGTTCAGTTCGTTAATATCTGCTCCTGCAGCAAACGATCTTTCATCTTTTCCGGTAATTATTACGGTATATATTTCATCATCGTGAGCTATTACAGTAAATACATCTTTTAGTTCGTTAAGCAAATGATTGTCTAAAGCATTTAGTTTATCTGGTCTATTCAAAATTACAAATGCTGTGTGTTCTTTTTTTTCATAGATAATAGATGTGTAGTTCATAACCGCCTTTAAATTTTTGCGTACAATGGTATTCTTACACCAATATCAACTGATACTGTCTGAAAATTTTTAATATACTGATAATTTACAAGCACCTCCATCAGAAATGCCGAAAAACCTGCTCCAGCGTGAAATCCGTACCCCGATTCATTTTCTGTGATGCTGCTGCCAGCTCCGTAACAAAATTGAGTTGCCGAATATTTGTATGTAAAGCCCCCTTCAATTACCGGCATAAGAATTATTCCCATATCAAGAACAGGCGGAAAATAATACCTTACTCCCGGATTTATAGTAATTATATTTGTAGAGATTGAAGAAAGTCCGGATTTTGATAAAAAAGATTGTTCCGCCGGATTATGCTGAAATCCGGTGCGAAAATAAATAAATAAAGGTAAAACTCCAGTGTCAGTATACGAAAACGTCAGGTTACCCCCTATTCCCGTATTATGCGTTTCCGAAAACACGCCCACAGGAAATCTTGGACCTGTTTCAAAGCTTAGAAACATACCTTTTGCCTCGCCAAGTTTAAATGGCTGGGCATTTGTAAAACAGGAAATCAACAGCAAAAAAGGCAACAGCTTGGTAAGTTTCATAATCTTTATTCTCATTATTTAATTTTTTTACAAAGAAATATATCGTTTTAGTAATTTTTATAAAAGAGATGACTTATCAATATTTAACTTTATATAAAAAAAGTCCTTTAGCAGGAACGGATTCGTTGGCTGAACTGCGGTCGGAAGCTTCAAATATTTTTTTAATGTAACTTTCAGGCTCATCTTGATTTACAGCTTTCAGCATTGTTCCGGTAATTGATCTTACCATTCCGCGTAAAAACCGGTTTGCTTCGATGTAAAAGAAAAACAATTTTCCCTTTTTGCGCCACGATGCTTCGAATATTTCGCAGTTTTTATTTTTTTTCTCATCATCTTTCCGTGAAAAGGAAGTAAAATCGTTAGTCCCTTTTAATATTTTTGCCACGCTGTTGAGTTTTTCAATATCAAGGTTTGCAAATCTCGAGTCGTACCAAGTGTACTTTTCGTAAAAAGGCGATTTCGTGAAATTTAAAATGTAAAAATAGCTCCTTTTTTTTGCCGAAAACCTTGCATTAAATTCTTCAGATACTTCTTCTAAAGAAATAACTGAAATATCTTTTGGAAGAATTGAATTCAGCGAGTGCAGAAACCTGCCTGTATCTTCTATTTGATCTGCTTTAAAATTAGCGGTCTGTCCTAAAGAATGAACTCCTGCATCTGTCCTTCCCGATCCGGTTATAATTAAATCCTTTTCGCGTAAAATCAGACTGATTTTTTCATTAAGAATCTGCTGTACTGTAACTGCATTTTTCTGTATCTGCCAGCCGGAATAATCAGTTCCATCGTACTGGACAATTATTTTATAGTTTGCCACAGATCTAATTAAAAAGTCTGTACAAAATTTAACGACAACCCTTTCGAATTATCCGGACATTCCACAGTGCCGACTGAAATATTCCAGGACATCTGCTCAATCTCTTTATTTTTGGATGCAACTATCCGTGCTGCATTAATTGCGCTTATTACACGGTTAATTATCATTGCGCCAACAACAAATCTCAGGTTATTCTTTGCCTGCTCGCTTGAACGCCACATACTTCTGTATTCTTTTCGTAAATTATCGTCACTCCAAAACCAGTAATCGCTTGCTTCATTATAAGCACTTTCATAATCACGCGAAAGCAATTTTTCCTTATTAAAACTATATACGCTTGTGTAATTCCCTATATTTGCAAAATAATCTTCATCTTTCCCTTCCAGCGCTACCCCGCCTTTACTTACGGCAAAAGCTTTATAATTATCTTTCTGCCAGCCAGAATAATAACTTACGCCGGCATAAGTTATCCACAATGTCCCTTCGGCTATTGTGAAATATTTGCCAGAGTTGTATGAACCTGCATAAAGTTCTCCCATTCCAGGCAGAAGAAACGAGTATAAAATAGCCATAGGAACACTTTTTTTCTTTATTACCTGATATTCTTCATTTTCAGTACTTTCCATCAGATCCGTGTTTATTTTTATTTGTGATTTAAGATCAATTAGCGAAAGAGTCTGATTTTCCTGCGCTTTTATAAATATTGATAAAACGAACACTAAAATAATTTCTTTCATATTTATTCTTTATCTAGTTGAACAATAATATTTCTTTCGGCAAATTCATTTCTTATTTAAATTACACTGCAATTTTCGGGATATTCATTTGTAAATTTTATTTTACTGAATTTATTACAAAGACTTATATTAAATTTATAAAAAATACGGATATAATTTGAGGTAAATCCTTTTATATAACCATTATTTTCATCATTTTCAAAAAGCACTTCCAATTCCTTCCCTTTCATTTTTTGGCAAAACAGACCATGCTTTTCTTCACTTAATGCTCTAAGTATTTTATTACGTTTCTTGCGTTCCGGTATTTCTACCGATCCATCTAAATTTATTGCAGGCGTATCAGGCCTTTCGCTGTATGTGAAAACGTGAAGATACGAAACCGGCAGAGATTTAATAAAATTATACGACTCGCTAAAGAGCATTTCCGTTTCTCCCGGAAATCCGGTAATAACATCTACACCAATTCCCGCATCGGGTATTTCCTTAAGAATTTTGTTAACAAGGTTTTCATAAAGCTGAACATTGTATCTTCGTTTCATTACGCGTAATATTTCTGAACTTCCGCTTTGAAGAGGAATATGAAAATGTCTGCACATTTTTTCTTCGTTCTTAACAAAGTTTATAATCTCATCCGTTAAAAGATTAGGCTCGATTGAACTGATTCGTATCCGGAAATCTCCTTCAATTTCAACCATTTCCCGAAGCAGTCCGTAAAGGTTCTCCCCGTTATCTTTACCATATTCGCCCACATTTACGCCTGTAAGAATTATTTCCTTATAACCTTCTTCAAGCAATTTCTTGAAATTTTCTAAAACAAGCGGAGACTTTGGACTGCGGCTTTTACCCCGGGCTCTGGGTATCGTGCAATATGTGCAGGGGTAATTGCATCCGTCCTGTATTTTAAAAAAGGCGCGGGTGCGCCCGTCTGCTTCAGATGACGATGCAAAAGAAAAATCTTTTATATCTTCTGTTGCTGTGTGAAATGTGCACGAATGTTCATTTTTCTTAAATGAATCGATAAAATTGAAGATCCGGGACTTTTCGTTGCTGCCGATAACGGCATCCACACCGTCAATTTCCGATATTTCCCGCGGACGTAATTGAGCGTAGCATCCCGTAACAATAATAAAAGCTTCGGGATTTATTCGTAAAAATCTTCTTACAATCTGCCGGCATTCCCGTTCGGCGCTTTCGGTTACCGAGCAGGAATTAATAACATAAACGTCAGCAGGTTCGTTTTCGTCCGAAATATTAAATCCGTTGCTTATAAATTGTTTACCGATACTGGAAGTTTCGGAATAATTAAGTTTACAACCGAGAGTATGAAAATGTACTTTCTTTTTCAATGATTTCCGTAATAATAAAAAAGCTGTATCCGAAAAAACTAAAAAGTTTGATCAAATACAGCCCAATTTTAAAGATATTTCAAATTATTCGCTTTCAGCTTCTTTTTTGGGAGCTGAAGGTTTAATATTTGATTCCTCATACAAATTAAAATCCGACGAATCAAACTTTCCTGCATCGGCATTTTTAATATCTTCAACATTTACTTTTTCAAGTTTATGAGAATTGATATATTCAAGAATTTCGCTGTCGTCTTTTTCTTTAACAGCAGCAATTGCGCTAAGCACAATTTTCTTGTTTTCTTTATCAAATTCCACAACTTTAAGAGTAATTGAAGAATCTACCGGGAATGAAGCCGAAAGATTTTTAATTTTAGATGTTGAAAGCTGAGTTGAAGGAATAAATCCGTCTACGCCCGAAGGCAATTCAGCGATTAATCCTTTTTCAATAATTCTTACTATTTTAGCCGGAGTTTCTGTTCCTACAGCATAATTAGTTTCGAATGAATCCCAAGGATTATCGTTTATCTGTTTGTGTCCCAAAGAAATTTTTCTTTGTTCTGTATCAACTCCTAAAACAACAACTTCAATCTTTTCGTTCTTTTTAACAACTTCACCGGGGTGGCGGATTTTCTTTGTCCACGATAAGTCCGAAATATGAATAAGTCCGTCAACACCAGGTTCAAGTTCAACAAATACGCCAAAGTTTGTAAGGTTGCGTGCAACTCCTTCGTGTTTTGAACTGATTGGATATTTTTTCATCAGCTCTGTCCAAGGATCCGGAACAAGCTGTTTCATACCGAGCGATATTTTCTTTTCGTCTTTGTCGAGACTTAAAATAACCGCTTCTACAATCTGACCCATTGATACAAACTGCGAAGGATGTTTGATGTGTAAAGTCCAGCTCATTTCCGAAATGTGTATCAAACCTTCAATACCCTTTTCAATTTCGATAAATGCGCCGTAATCTGTAAGAGATACAACACGTCCCGATACTTTATCGCCGATATTATATTTTTGTTCGATTTTTTCCCAAGGATGAGGAAGTAATTGTTTAAGACTTAACGAAATTCTTCTCTTTTCGAGATCGAAATCTGTTACAACAACTTTGATCTTTTCGTCGAGTTTAACAACTTCGCTAGGATGATTAATTCTGCCCCAGCTAAGGTCGGTGATATGAATAAGACCGTCAACGCCTCCAAGATCGACGAATACGCCGAAATCGGTAATTGCTTTAACAATACCTTCAAGAATCTGACCTTTATCAAGACCGTCAAGAATTTCTTTTCTTTGTCCTGCAATTGACTGCTCGATAAGGACTTTATGCGAAACAACTACGTTTTCTGTAGGTATGTTTATCTTAACAATTCTGAAATCCATTGTCTGACCAACAAATGCATCAAAATCTCTTACAGGTCTGATATCAATCTGCGAACCAGGAAGGAATGCTTCAATTCCAAGAACGTCAACAACCATTCCGCCTTTAATTCTTTTAAGAATTTTGCCTTGAATAGTTTCGCCTGTATCGTGAGCGCTGATAATTCTTTCCCAAATTCTAAGGAAGTCTGCGCGTTTCTTGCTCAAAACTAAATCGCCTTCTTTTCCTTCTGTGCTTTCTATAACTATTTCAATTTCCTGACCGATTTTCAGTTCTTCATCGGAAGAAAATTCATTTTTCGGAACAGTTCCGCTAGATTTAAACCCTACATCTACTACAACACTATCTTCCGAAATAGCTACGATTTTTCCAGTGATTATTTCACCTTCTTTAATATCTTTGAAAGAATCGTCATACATTTTTGTTAATGTTGCCAACTCAGCATCCGAATACTCATCGGCATTGAAGTATTTTATTCTGCCTTTAGCTGGTTTTGCAGTATTTTCGGTTCTTTCCATTGTCTGTTCAGACATTGTGCCTCCAAAAAGCATTTCTGTTTTATTCTTACCGTTATTGAATAGAACAGTGGTTTTGTTTAGTTTAACATCAGTTAGTTTTCAACGGATTTTATTTCTTTAACTTTTTTAAGAATTATATCAAGTTCTTCGTCAACTGTAATATTCGAAGTATCAATTTCAATTGCATCTTTAGCTTTTTTTAAAGGACTTACTTCTCTTTCCGAATCTATTTTATCTCTTTTAATAATATTTTTTTTGATGTCGGAAATATTAAGTCCCGCTTTCATTTCATTAAAGTCTTACAATCTTCTTTCAGCCCGTTTTTCAATATCTGCTTTAAGAAAAACTTTAATATCAGCATTAGGAAAAACCACAGTGGTTGTATCTCTTCCTTCTACTACAACATTCTGATCAGCTGCAATAAGCCGCTGCATTCTTACCAACTCTTCGCGGACTTCGGGTATTACGCTTACTTCGCTTACTTTCGAGCTGACTTCGATGCTCCTTATTTCAGTGGTAACATCTCTGCCATTAATAAAAACTTCTGTTTTGCCGTTCCGCGGAAATAATCTTAAATCTGCATTACGCGAAATTTTAATTACATTATTTATATCATCAACAGTATTATTTTTAATAGCTTCTGCAGTAATCGCACGGTACATTGCTCCCGTATCGAGATACATAAATCCGAGTTTTTCAGCAATTTTTTTAGCTAAAGTACTTTTACCCGATCCGGCAGGACCATCAATTGCGATTATTATTTTTTTTAACATAGCTTGTAAATATAAAAAATATATCTCCCTATTTCAAAATATTATTATGCTCCTGTATGATTTCGAGCATCTTTTTCGTAATGCATTTGTTTGTGGCTAAAACTTTTAATTTCCCGGTGTTTATTTCAAGCAGATTTCCTTTATAATCAAGCACTTCGCCGCCTGCTTCTTCAATTATTATTTTTGCTCCGCATATATCCCAGGCGTTAAGCGACGATTCCCAAAATCCGTCAAAAATGCCGGTTGCAACATAGCACATATCTAACGCGGCAGAACCAAGACGTCTAACCGCTCTCGATTTTAATATAAAATTTTTAAATAAGCGGAATATAGTTTCCTGTTCATCGTCAAATTCATACGGAAATCCCGTTACCAAAAAACTCTTTTCAAGTTCAGTATTACTGCTCACTTTTATTTTATTACCGTTTTCAAACGCCCCCGAACCTTTTTCTGCCGAAAACATAACATCACGCATTACATCATACACAGCTCCGGCAATTACTTCGTTTTTATAGGTTAACGCCACCGATACCGAAAAGAATGGCAGACCGTGTGCAAAATTTGTTGTTCCGTCAAGAGGATCAATTATCCATACATAATCCGAGTTTTTATCACTCAATCCCGATTCTTCAGCTAAAATAGTATGATTAGGAAATTTCTTTTTAATGAATCCAACAATTATTTCTTCAGATTTTTTATCCACTTCGGTAACAAGGTTTGAAGCATTTGTTTTGTATTCAATTCCGAAATCCTTTCGGTAAAAATTTTTTATCATATTTCCCGCTTCATTTGTAATTGCAATAATATCGTTTAACATTTATTCTCCAGTGTTTTAAAATCCAATGCTTAAATTTAAGTATTTTTCATTTCTTGATAGCTCCTTTATATTTTAATATATTTCAAGTTTGAAAAAACACGGATAATTTTGTTAAAATGGGAAAACCCGAAAGTAATTCCGAAAACAACTTTGCTATTGTTGATGATATACCTAAAATACTGCCAGTACTGCCTTTACGCGATAATGTAATTTTTCCGTATATGATTTTTCCTGTTTTAGTAGGACGCGAACAATCTGTTAAAGCGGCAAATCATTCCCTCGAAACTTCAAAATACATATTCCTTTCTGCTCAAAAAAAATCGAATATTGAAGATCCGGGATTTGAAGATATTTATGCAGACGGAACAATTGCAAAGATTATACAGATTTTAAGACTTCCAAACGGATTGATGAAAATTTTAATTGACGGTCTGATTCAGGGTAAAATTACCGGATTTGTTGAGAATCATTCGTTTCTGGAAGCAGAAGTTGAAATCATAATGCCGGTAAAGCATAATCTTACAGAATTAAATGCACTTATCCGGCAGATGTCTGCTTTATTCCGCGAATATGTTAAAATTAACCGGAACATTCCTTCCGAAGCAATTGGAGCTTTCGAAAACATAAATGAACCCGATAGGAAAATGTTTTATGTTGCAGCAAATCTTACTCAATCTATGCAGATAAAACAATCAATTCTTCAAAAATATTCTCTAAAGGATCAGCTTTACGAAGTTATTAAAATCCTTAATTCAGAAATAGACATTCTTAAAATTGAAAAAGAAATTGAAGGCAAAGTTCAAGAAAACATTAATAAATCGCAGCGTAAATTTATTATTCAGGAACAAATTCGTATTCTGAAAGATGAATTAGGAGGCGACGAAGAAATATCTCCTGAACTGAATAAAATTAAGCAGCGTATTAAAAAAGCCCATCTGCCCGAAAGCGTTAAAACCAAAGCTGATGAAGAATTTAATAAGTTACTGAAAACACCTGCTAATAGCCCGGAATCGGGAGTAATAAGAAATTATCTGGAATGGATGACTGATGTTCCCTGGGTTCAGAAGACTAAAGACAATCTTGACATTGATAACGTGGGAAAAATCTTAAACCAGGATCATTACGGTCTTGAAAAACCTAAAAGCCGGATTATCGAGCAAATTGCTGTTTTAAATCTGGTAAAGGAAATTAAAGGACAGATTTTGTGCTTTGTCGGACCTCCCGGAGTAGGAAAAACTTCCCTCGGAAAATCAATTGCGCGCGCGCTGGGAAGAAAATTCGTGCGTATAAGTCTTGGCGGTGTTAAAGACGAAGCTGAAATTCGAGGACACCGAAGAACTTACATCGGTTCTATGCCCGGCAAAATAATTCAATCAATGAAAAAAGCCGGAACAGTTAATCCTGTAATTCTTTTAGATGAAATTGATAAAATGAGTATGGATTTCCGAGGCGACCCTGCTTCGGCAATGCTCGAGGTTCTCGATCCTGAACAGAATCATACATTTAACGACCATTACCTTGATGTTGATTACGATCTCTCGAAAGTGATGTTTATAACCACAGCAAATGTTCGTTACAATATTCCGCTGCCGTTACTCGACAGAATGGAAATAATTGAGCTTCCAGGCTATCTCGAGTTCGAAAAACTGCAGATTGCCAAAAATCATATTCTGCCTAAACAGATTGCAATGCACGGATTAAAAAAATACAAACTCCGTTTTAATGATAAAGCTGTCCTGAAGATTATAAATGAATATACACGCGAAGCCGGAGTCCGTAACCTTGAAAGAGAAATTGCAACAGTACTGAGAAAAACAGCAAATGAAATTGTTAAAAAAGAACAGAAAATAAAGAGAAAGATAACCGATAACATTGAGATTACAGAAAATAAAGTTGAACAATTTCTTAAAGTTCCTCCTTACCGAAACCAGAAAGTTGAAGAATCTGCAAGCATTGGAAGCGTTGTAGGACTTGCCTGGACCAGCGTAGGAGGTCAGATTTTGCATGTAGATGTTACTTTAATGAGCGGTACGGAAAAGCTTACCATTACCGGACAAATAGGTAATGTAATGAAAGAATCTGCACAGGCTGCTTTAAGTTATCTTCGTTCAAATTATAAAACACTCGGATTGCCGGATAATTTTGCAAAGGATAAGGAAATCCATATTCACCTTCCCGAAGGTGCAATTCCCAAGGACGGACCTTCTGCCGGAATAACTTTGGCAATGGCTATGTATTCGGCAATTTTGAATATTCCGGCAAAAAACGATGTTGCAATGACAGGTGAAATTACTTTGCGCGGAAAAGTTATTGCAATTGGTGGATTGAATGAAAAACTTTTAGCTGCAAAAAACAGCGGTATAAAGCTTGTGCTTATTCCAAAAGATAACGAAAAAGATTTACAGGAAGTAAACAAACAAATACTAAAAGATTTAACTATTGTTGCTGTCAGCAATATATCCGAAGCGATTCCATATGTTTTCGATAAGAAAAAGAAATTAATAAAACAGCAAAAAAAGAAATGACGTGTAATATTCAAACAGAAATGCTAAAAGCAGATGAAGATATTTACATTAGAATAACTGAAGAATTGAAGCATTTTTTGAAACCGGATGAACCTCTTATTTCGGGACTTTCAAATTTTATTTCACTACTGAAATATTCTTTAAAAAAAATAAGCTGGGTCGGTTTTTACATAAACAAAGAAGGAAACCTTTGGCTAGGACCTTTCCAAGGGAAACCTGCCTGCGTTAAAATTTCTTCAGGAAAGGGAGTCTGCGGCACGGTGCTTATTCAAGGAAAAACAATCATTGTTGAAGATGTTGATAACTTCCCGGAACATATTGCCTGCGATGCCGAGTCGAAATCCGAAATAGTTGTTCCCCTTTTTATCCACGGTAATATTTGGGGCGTGTTAGATCTGGATAGTAATATATTAAATGCTTTCAGCGAGACCGATAAAAATTATCTTGAAAAGATATGCAGTTTTCTTGCCGAGACATTGAATTTTAATGAAAGCCTTATTTAGGGAGAGTTAATGAATTATATAGTAACAGCGCGAAAATGGCGTCCTAAAATTTTTGATGAAGTTGTGGGACAGCAACACATAACCCAGACACTTAAAAATGCCATTAAAAATAACCGAGTTGCACACGCTTTTATTTTTGCCGGACCCAGAGGTGTTGGTAAAACCACGACCGCAAGAATTTTAGCAAAGCGTCTTAATTGCTTAAATCCTATTGACGGTGAACCCTGCAATCAATGCGATATGTGCAGAGCTTTTATGGAATCGCAATCGCTGGACATAATTGAAATTGACGGTGCTTCTAACAGAAGAATTGAAGAGATCCGGACTTTACGTGAAAGCGTGAAATATGCTCCTACACGCGGGTCTTACAAAATATACATCATCGACGAAGTTCATATGCTTACAACCGAATCATTCAATGCGCTCCTGAAAACTTTGGAAGAACCGCCTGAGCATACAATCTTCATTTTTGCAACTACAGACGTTCATAAAGTCCCTCTCACTATTATTTCTCGCTGCCAGCGTTTTGATTTTCGAAGAATCGAAATGGAGGAGATAAAATCTCTTTTAAAGAAAATTGCCGATTCCGAAAATATTTCCATAAACGATGAAGCTTTAACTATAATTGCAAAAAAAGCTGATGGCGCTCTTCGCGATGCACAAAGTCTTTTCGATCAGGTTATTTCTTTTTGCGGAAATGATATTACTGAAAGCGGTTTAAGTCTGATGCTTAATATTATAAACGATGATGTTTATTTTCAGGTTTCGGATGCAATTTTGGATAAAAATTTCGGAGCAGCTTTTGATGTTACATCAAGGCTTTATTCCAACGGCTGGAACTATACCGACTTTCTTAACGGATTAACAGAACATTTTCGCAACATTTTAACTGTCATTATTACAAACGATAATAAGCTTATTGAATCATCTTCCGAAATAAAAAAGAAATATTTAAAGTATATTGGAAATTTTTCGGAAAGCGATTTACTTCGTATGCTTAATTTTCTTAGTAAAACGCAGTATGAACTGAAATCAGTTCAAAACCACAAGTTGAAAATTGAAATTGCTTTATCACAATTAATCGGACTCGAAAAAACATCAACAATTTCCGAACTTCTGAAAACAGTATCAGAGTTCGATACATCATCCGAAGACGACACTAATGGTGATAAAAAAAAAACTTTAATGCTCAGTTATGAAAAAGAAGGGCTCACAAAAAAAACACCAGCTTTTCTCCCTGAAACAGAACTGGTTGACAAACCGAGCAATGAACATATAAGCATTCGCCCTGAAAAAGAATCAGAGTCCTTAAATCAACCTCAGCAGATCAGCGAAATAAAACAGCTAAATGTTGGAACAAATGAAATAATTGACTCAGAAAGTGTTTCCGATAAAAAAGTTGATTGGAAAAGTTTTACTGAAAATATGTTATCTCAAAGTCTTCTCAGAGGTTCACATCTAGCCGGTACTGAATTAATTGAAACGAAAGATAATATTTTAATCGTTGGGCAACCAAACAAAGATGATATGAAAATATTAAATGATAATATTGCCTTCTACAAACAAGAAGCTGAGAAATACTTTAATTTTTCGTATTCGCTGGAGTTCATTCACAAACCTGAATTGGCAAAAAACAACACCCAGACAGAAACAATTACTAACATCGATGAAATTAGCGATCTGGGTAAAAATGTTATAGAATTTTTAGGCGGAAAACTTTTGAAATAAAATCTAAACAAAATTTATATCAAATAATTCTTCTGCAAGACCTTGATAATAGCATATTCTTAACAGTTCTTTAAGCGAATCAGATTCAATTTCCGTCATTTCGAAATAAAACGAGTTGAAATTATTCAATAATTCGGTTTTTAACTCGTTTCCAATTGCTACATCTGCTGAAGTTCTCAAATAATTTTCAACTTTATTTTCAGCATCAATAAACAATCGGTTTATTTCCGAAATAGTATCCCTGTTTTTTGAAGCTATTACATAGTTTACATAAGGGGCATCGAGCAAATCGCATATTTCATCACAAAAACTTATTCCTTTTTTAAAAAGACTGTCCGAAAAATTTTCATTTCCAGAAACAAGATAGTTTTTGCTTCCTATTTCAATACTTTTTGTATCGATAATTATATTTATATCTGAACTATAATTTTCGCGAAACAATATTTTGCTGAGAATTATTTCGTTTTTAGATAAATCGCCACGTAAATATAAGTCTTGTATTATCTTTTCATTCTCTTTGAAATACAAATATTGATTAGAAAAATATCCGTCAAAGGATATTGCATTTCTGGCGGAGATAAACAAGTCCTTATGCTGTAACAAATCAAGCGATGGAATTATAGCAGCATCGCATCTGTCTTCAAGCAGATTATTGAGGGCTAATGAAGAAGATACATACTTTATTTCTTCGCAGTTTTTTTTCAAAACCGAGTCTGCAAAAAGTCTTAGAAATATGTTATCTGGAATTGCTATCATATTTAAAATGAAAAAACCGCCTGTAAAAGGCGGCAATAATTATTAAAAGTCTTAGATAGTTTTGCTTTTAATTCTTGCAGCTTTACCGGAAAGATTACGCAAATAGTAAAGTTTAGCTCTTCTTACTTTACCTTCCTTAACAACTTCAATCTGCGATATTCTTGGAGAATTTAATAAAAATATCCTTTCAACACCTATACCGCTAGATACTTTTCGTACTGTAAATGTTTTTGATGAACCTTCTCCTTTTATACTTATTACATCTCCTTCAAAAGGCTGAATCCTTTCTTTATCGCCTTCTATAACTCGGACATGTACTTTTACTCTGTCGCCAGATTTAAAGGCAGGTTTTTCAATCTTTAATTCCTCCTTAACCATATCCATTACTTTATTCATCTTATCCTCCTAAACTATTATTTAATTTCCATTTATTTGTCATTATTTTTGATTGTTCTTCTTTCCAATCATCTATATTTTTTTTATTTCCCGATAATAACACTTCCGGAACTTGTAATCCTTTATACTCAGCCGGACGCGTATAATATGGGGCTTCTATCTTATGTTCATCCATAAACGAGTCACACAAAGCAGATTCGCTGTCGTTAAGAACACCGGGAATCAATCGAACTACTGCATCAACAAAGACCAATGCAGGCAATTCGCCACCGCTTAAAACAAAATTACCAAGCGATATTTCATCTGTTGCAAAAGAATCAAAAACACGCTGGTCAATTCCTTTATAATGACCGGCAACAAACAATAAATTTTCGCATAACGAAAACCTGTTTGCCATCTTCTGATCAAATATTTTTCCTCTTGGTCCGGGAAAAATAATATTATCATATTTTCTTTCGCTTTTAAGTTTTTCAATACATTCAAAGAACGGTTCCGGTTTAAGCAACATACCAGGTCCTCCGCCAAAAGGTTTATCATCTATCTGCCTATGCTTATTAAAAGCATAATCCCGGAGATTATGTATAAAAATATGGACATAACCTTTATCCTGAGCCCGTTTGATAATACTATTGTTCAGAGGAGAAATCAATAAATCGGGTACAGCAGATATTATATCAATTCTCATCATCATATATATCAAATTTTCCGGGAACAAGTGTTAACACTTTATTCTTTATATCAATTTTAAGAACAAAATCCTTAACTGCAGGAATTAGTATTTCACCACCTTCTTCATCTTTAACAACATAAACGTCATTTGCCGGAAGTGATAATACTTCTTCTAAAACACCAATATATTTATCGTTTCGGACAACTTTACATCCTATTAAATCATGAATAAAGAAAGTATTGCTTTCTTCATCAATTTTTAGAATGTCTGTCTTTTCAACAAATACTTTCTTTCCTACAAGAAAAGAAACATCTTCAGATGTATCGAAATTAAGAAACTTTATTAAAATTAACTGACGGTCAATTATCACATCTTCAACTTTAAACTTCCTCATTCCACCAAAAATATCGATGAAAACTTTTTCCAGATGTAAGAACCTTTCAGCAGAATCAGAATGCGATCTTACACACAAAAATCCGTCAGAGCTATTAACTGATTTTATTTCAGCTATTAAAAAATAATCTTTATCTTCTTTTCCAGAGTACAAAACTAATCAAGAATCTCCAGTATTGCTCTTTTACCTTCTTTGGCAGCAACAGCTGTCAATAATATTCTTATTGCCTGTGCAGTTTTGCCTTGTTTCCCAATTACTTTTCCAACATCTTCAGCGCCAACCTTTAGCGTATAAACAATTTTCTTTTGATCAGTCTGTTTTTCATCAACGACAACTGTATCAGGGTTATCAACCAGGTTTTTTGCGATGAACTCAATAAATTGTTTCATGAGAATACCTTTAAAATATTAGAGATTCTGGTACATTATTTTTAGTGCATCCCCTGCTCGAAAAAAGAGATCTATTCTTTTATTTCAGCAGCAGTTTCTTCAGAAGTAGTACCTTTCACTTCCGCAGCACTTTCGGTAACTTTCTCTTTTGAAGATTTTTTTATTTTTTTTTCGCTATTTGCAAGTCTTTCTTCTTTCCAAGCAGCAACCTTAACATCTGCTTCTTCTGCACTTGCACCTTTTTTCATCAGCTGTTTCTTTAATAAAATGCCTTCTTTGCTCAGAATATTTCGGACAGTTGTTGTAGGCTGTGCACCAACACTAAGCCAATATAAAGCTCTATCATTATTTAATTCTACAGTTGCAGGATTTGTTTTTGGGTTATACAGACCAAGCGCTTCAATAATTCTTCCGTCTCGTGGTGATCTTGCATCTGCAGCCACTACTTTGTAAACAGGCTGCCTTTTCTTTCCCATTCTTCTTAATCTTATCTTTACTGCCAAGTTACTTTTCCTCCAATTATATTATTCTAATTAAATCTTTTATTTTTCAAATTTTTCAAATTTCTGATATTATTTTTATTTGTAAAAACTTTCATCATTTTCTGCATTTCTTCAAACTGTTTAATCAACCTGTTAACATCCTGAATTGAATTTCCACTTCCTAAAGAAATTCTCTTTCTTCTGCTCCCGTTCAGTATCCTAGGGTTTTTTCTCTCTGATACTGTCATCGACTGGATTATTGATTCAACTCTAACAAGATGCTTCTCATCAATATCTGCATTTCTAATCTGAGCTCCCAAACCCGGAATCATTCCTAAAATTGATTTTAAAGAACCCATTTTCTTAATCATTTTTATCTGTTTAAGAAAATCTTCAAGGTCAAATTTATTAGAAAGAATCTTTTTTTCCAAATCTTCAGCTTCTTTCGAATCAAACTGTTCCTGCGCTTTTTCTACTAAAGATATTACATCGCCTCGGCCTAAAATACGAGAAGCCAGTCTTTCCGGATAAAATATTTCTATCGAATCCAATTTTTCGCCGGAACTAGTAAATTTAACAGGTTTATTTACAACTGCCCGTATAGAAAGAGCACATCCGCCTCTGGAATCGCCATCAAGTTTTGTAAGAACAATTCCGCTGTAGTCAACCTTGTCGTGAAAAGCTTTTGCAGAATTAACTGCATCCTGACCAGTCATCGAATCTACAACAAACAATATTTCAGTTGGATTAACAGCATTTTTAATTGCAGAGATTTCATCCATTAAATTTTCATCTATATGCAATCTTCCTGCTGTATCAATTATAATTGTATCCAGATTGTTTTCCTTGGCAAAATTCAAAGAATCTTTTGCAATCTTAACCGCATCTTTAAGATCATCAATCGAAAAAACCGGAACATCAATCTGTTTTCCTAAAAGTTTAAGCTGATCAATAGCAGCAGGCCGGTATATATCGGCTGCAACAAGAAGGGCTTTACGCTTTTTATCAGTTAAATATTTAGCCAGTTTTGCACTGAAAGTTGTTTTTCCAGAACCTTGCAATCCAACCATTAAAATTATTGTCGGACCCGAAGCATTCAAAACAAGTTCGCTTCGCATCCCGCCCATCAGTTTAGTCAATTCATCATATATAATTTTCGTGATGAGCTGACCTGGCGTAACGGAAATTAAAACATCTTTGCCAAGTGCTTTTTCTTTAACATCCTCAATAAATTGCTTAACTACTTTGTAGTTAACATCAGCATCTAAAAGAACAAGCCGGATTTCACGCAAAGTATCCGAAATATTACTCTCGGTTATTTTCCCTTGTCCGGTAACCTTTTTAAGAACTTTTTCTAATTTTAAACTTAATTCATCAAACATATATCTCAATTCAGTGTTAAAATACTAAAAAAGTATCTTGAACACAACTAATAATCTAATTATCCGTTTTTAAGAGCATCAGCGCCAGATACAATTTCTAATATTTCTTTTGTAATTGAGGCTTGCCTTTCTTTATTATAAGTGATATTCAAAGTACGAATTAATTCTTTTGCATTTTCTGTTGCCATATCCATGGCAGTCATTCTGGCACCTAATTCAGCAGCATACGATTCTATTAAAGCCTGCCACATTATTGAATTTAAGTATTTCGGCAATAAAGAATTAATAATACTTATTTTATCAGGTTCGTAAATGTAATCAACTTCAGCATTATTTTCAATTTTTGTTTCATCTGCGGCTTCAATAGGTAAAAGCTGTTCAATAGTTTTATCGTGCTGTATAACTGATTTAAATTTATTATAAACAATTACTGCTTTATCAATTTCTTTTTTAGAAAACTTATGAATCATTGAATTAACAAATTTTGAGGCAACTTCAAATTTCAGTTCCGAAAAAACTCCTGAATAATTTCCTTCAATTTTAAAATCACGTTTAGAAAAATATTCATAACCTTTTTTTCCGAAACAATAAAGAACTACATTACCCGTCTCTATTTGTGCTTTGTATTCTTGCTTTATCATATCTTCAGCTTCGCGAATAATATTCATATTAAAACTTCCGCAAAGTCCGCGATCTGAAGTAATAATTATAACAGCAATTTTTTCAGCATTCCTTTTTTCTGTAAGCGGATTTTCAGCAATTTTTGAAACAGCAAGCAGATTATTTAATATTTTTCTAATCATTCGAGAATATGGTCTGGCGCTTACAATATTATCTTGTGCCCTGCGTAGTTTTGCAGCAGCAACCATTTTCATTGCTTTTGTAATTTGCTGGGTATTTTTAACACCAACAATGCGCCTTTTTATATCTCTTAAAGTTGCCATTATTTTTATTAACTATGCTTAAATTTTGATAAGAAATCTTCAGCAGCTTCTTTTATCTTTTCTGCAGTTCCATCTTCCAGCACTTTACTTTCGCGAATGGACTTAAAAATATCGTTATACTTTAACTCAATAAACTCAAGAATTTCTTTTTCGAAACGTTTTACATCTTTAATTGCAATACTTTCTAAATATCCCTGGGTTCCAATAAATACGCTGACCACTTGTTTTTCCACCGGCATCGGTTTGTACTGCCCCTGTTTAAGCAATTCAACAAGCCTTTCTCCCTTTGCCAAGGTTCGACGCGTGGATTTGTCTAAATCCGAACCGAATTTTGCAAAAGCTTCGAGCTCACGGTATTGTGCAAGTTCAAGCTTAAGTGAACCTGCAACTTTTTTCATTGCCTTTATCTGGGCATTTCCTCCAACGCGTGATACGCTTATACCAACGTTTATTGCAGGACGAACGCCTGCATTAAACAAATTCGGTTCGAGATAAATTTGTCCGTCTGTAATTGAAATAACATTTGTAGGGATGTATGCCGACACATCTCCCTGCTGAGTTTCAATTATCGGCAATGCTGTAAGACTACCACCGCCTAAATCATCATTAAGTTTTGATGCACGTTCTAACAAACGTGAATGAAGATAAAACACATCCCCGGGGTAAGCTTCGCGCCCTGGAGGTCTGCGTAACAGCAATGCTAATTCTCTGTATGCAGTAGCTTGTTTTGAAAGATCATCATAAATTACAAGAGAATGCTTGCCATTATCACGGAAGTATTCGCCTAATGTTGCACCTGAGTAAGGTGCAATATATTGAAGAGGCGCAGGAGAGGAGGCTGAAGCTTTAACTACAGTAGTATATTCCATTGCACCTTGCTGTTCGAGCTTAGTAACTACTTGAGCAACCGTTGAATCTTTTTGACCAATAGCAACATAAACACAATAAACCGGTTTTATTCCTAATTTTACTGCTTCTTCGCTATGCGTAAATTTCTGATTAATTATAGCATCTATTGCAACCGCAGTTTTTCCAGTCTGCCTGTCACCAATTATCAATTCTCTTTGTCCTCTTCCTATTGGAATCATAGCATCAACGGCTGTAATTCCAGTTTGAAGCGGTTCTTTGACAGGCTGACGGGATAAAACACCAAGTGCCTTTCTTTCGATAGGCATATATTTTACAGAATCTAAAGAACCTTTCCCATCCTGTGTTTCACCCAAAGGGTCAACTACTCTGCCAAGCAACGAATCGCCTACAGGAAATGATGCAACTCTTTTTGTTCTTTTAACGGTATCCCCTTCTTTTATAAGTGAACTTTCGCCAAAAAGAACACAGCCTACGCTATCCTCTTCAAGATTAAGAACCATTCCCATAACATCGTTCGGAAATTCAAGCAATTCGCTTGCCATAACATTGGAAAGTCCGTAAACTCTGGCAATACCGTCTCCAACTTGCAAAACAGTACCGACATCGTAAATATCTATTTCGCTATCGAAACCAGATAATTGCTTTCTTAATATTGCAGAAACTTCATCCGGTCTAACTTCAGCCATACAATTATTCCTTTTTTTAAGCAGTATTCTGCTTTAACTTAGTAATTGTTTTTTTAATATCTTTAATTGGTTTTTCACTGATGCATCTATTAAAATATCACCAATCCGGGCTACAAATCCCCCAATTAAATTTTCGTTAATTATATATTTTGCTTTCACCTTTTTTTCTGTAAACTTTTCAAGTCTGGCAACAAGCATTTTATTCTGTTCATCCGATACCGCCACTGCGCTCGACACTTCAACTTCCACATATCCGGTTTTTTCGTTTATTATTTGCGAAAGCCTCTTAAATATTTCAAAAAGTAAAAAAGCCCTGCCTTTTTCAGTAATAAATGTAATAAAGTTTATGGTCTCTTTATTAACCTTTTCAGAAAAAATTTCGCTCAGAATTGCCAGTTTTTTTTCATTTCCTAAAACCGGATTTTTTACAAAAGTCCTTAGCTCTTTGGAGTTTTCGAATGTCTTTAATACATCTTCTGCATCCGAAGCAACTTCCTTCAGCAGCCCTTTGCTTTCTGCCTGCGAATAAAATGCCTTAGCGTATCTTGATGTAACGTTAAATGTACTCATCAGTTTTTAGGCAATTCCTGAATATATTTATCAACAATTTTTTTCTGCAACTCTTTATCAAGATTTTCGCGGATAATTTTTTCGGCAGCATTTACAGCTATCTCAACAATCTGCTCTTTCAATGTATTCATTGCCTCCTGATTTTTCCGCTGAATTTCAGATGTTGCAGCATCCATTATTTTTTTTGCTTCATTTTTGCTTTCTTCAATTATCTGATCTTTTAATTTTTCAGCGTATTCTCTTCCTTGTAAAATAATCTTTTGTGTTTCTTCTTCAGCCTTTGCAAGATTTGCTTTGTTTTCCTCAAAAAGTCTCTCGGCTTCTTTTCTGGCATTTTCAGCTTTTTCTAAAGAATCTGAAATGAATTTTTCTCTGTCATCCAGCGATTTAAGAATGGGCTTCCAAGCTACTTTTTTTAGAATCAAAAAAAGTAATAAGAATGTAATTGCAGTCCAGAAAATTAACCCTGGATTTACATCAAGAATACCGCCCTGATGACTGCCGCTTTCCGAAAAAGCGAGCAGGATTAAATTAATGATTAAAGCCATATTAAACCTTTTGTATTAGTTGGTCTTAAAATTTTTAAGATTTTAATGCCAGCAGAATACAGATTACCAATGCAAAAAGTGAAATACCTTCAATAAGAGCTGCAGCAATAATCATAGACGTTCTTATATCGCCGGCTGCTTCAGGCTGTCTGCCGCTTGCTTCCATTGCAGCGCTTGCCAATTTTCCAATACCAAAAGCTCCGCCTATTACAGTTAAAGCTGCACTGAATCCAGCTGCTAAATATGCCAATGAGAAATCCATTAAATCCTCCTTTATCGATTAATAATCTTAATGTTCCTGATGTACTGCCATTCCAATAAATAACGATGACAGCATTGTGAAAATATATGCTTGTAATAAAGCAACTAATATTTCCAATAAGTAAATAAACAAAGCAAACAATATTGAAACTGGTGAAACCCATATTGTATTAAGAATGAAAATTAGTCCTATTAAAGAAAGTATAACAACATGACCGGCAGTCATATTTGCAAAAAGCCTTATTGCCAAAGCAAAAGGTTTCGTAAATAAGCCAAGCAATTCAACAACAAACATTATAGGCAAAAGCCAAAAAGGAACTCCATGAGGAATTAATCCTTTAAAGTACCCGAAAGCTCCGTTTTTCATAATTCCGCCGGCTTGAATTACTAAAAACGAAATTATTGCCAAAGTTGCCGTAACAGATATATTGCTTGTTGCAGTTGCACCAAAAGGCACAAGACCAATAAAATTACACGTTAAAATGAAAAAAAATATTGTAAGGAGATAGCTTAAAAACTTCTCGTATCCTTTTCCTATTGTAGGTTTGGCTATTTCATCACGAACAAATACAATAAATATTTCTAAAAAATTAGTAAATCCTTTGGGCACCATCGAACTTTTATATCTTTTTGAAACCAGTACGAATACTGCTATTAAAAGAATTGAAGCTATCCACATAAAAACTACGTGCCTGGTAATTGAAATATCAATCCCGAATAATTCGAAATGCGGCAAGTTAATAACAGCAAAAGGTGAAAAGTCGAGTGTATTCCCATCGAGTATGTGATGCATTATCCAGCCCGTATCAGAAGATTTTTCTGCAACGGCTGTAAGAGTATCGCTTGTTATTTTTGTTTCACTGTATAGCATTTATTTATCAGTTTTCAACTTCATACATCTGTTAAAATACAGTACTTCAATTAAAAGTAATGCAAAATATAAAACAAAGAATACAAATATAAATGCATAAATATCAATATTCAAGAATTTAATAATCATAAAGACCGACAATAATATTATTATCATTCTTGCACCCATTCCACCTAAAACTGATACTAAAAAAACTTTATTGCTTTTCTTATACGAATAATTGAATAACAATAATGAAAGCAGAATATTTAACAAATTAATTATTCCGGCATAGCTTGCAGAAACAAATATCCTTTCACTTAAAATATCATATGAAGCAAGAATGAATAATATTATAAAAGATATTACAAATCCTATACTAATATACAAACTAATTTTTTTCATTCTTTTTGTTCAATTCCAAAACTACTTTTATAAAATTATATATTGCCGCAAACGCGCCAAATATTGAAAATATAATTGTTAAATACGGAAATAACTCAAACTCTTCATCAAGCCATTTACCTAAAAAAAACATTAAAACCACTGTTGCTGCAAGCTGAACACCTAATCCCATATAAGGAGCTGCACTTTTTAGCCCCTTAAATCTTTCGTCTTCATCTTTTTCCGAATTCATTTATTTATTATCGGATTTAACCTGATTATTTGAAGCCGGCGGAGCTGTTAAACTTTGACCTTCGAATTTTGCTCCTGCCTCAACGACCAGAATTTTTGCTATCAAATCCCCTTTTAAATAGGATTTTCCTTCTAATACAAGCTTCTCTTTTGCTTGTACTTTACCTTCTACTTTACCCATCAAAACAATATTTTCTGCAATTACAGTACCTTTAATTAAAGCTTTTTCACCGATTGAGATATTACCGTTTACATTAATATAACCGGTAACAGCGCCGTCAATATTCACGTTTCCTTCGCTGATAATTTTACCTTCAATTTTTACGCAATCACTTAAAATGCTAAAATCTTTTGAAGGCAGATTGTCTTTTTTCATCATAGCCAATTGTCACTCCTCAATTATTTAATAATATATTTTTTGGATTCACAGCTTTACCGTTCTTCCATATTTCGAAATGCAGATGCGCCCCGGTAGTATTGTAACCGCTGTTGCCGCTAAGTGCAATTG
>Ga0123335_1000370_pt1 | contig 75271 bp, 60 predicted proteins | sample BiotimSIPDNA_2_FD_89707 | JGI IMG/M metagenome (GOLD analysis project Ga0123335, IMG submission 89707) | Anaerobic biogas reactor microbial communites from Washington, USA - Biogas_R2 time_0 SIP DNA | ecosystem: Engineered > Bioreactor > Anaerobic > Unclassified | place: Washington, USA... | reverse complement strand
CTTTTTTGCGGACTCACGCTGCCTCCTTGGGTTTGGTAGACACATCTTGGTAGTGGGGGTCCGCTTACTGTATCACAGCAGTGTTATTCAGTCAAGAACATAGTCCTATGGGATGGCTGTGTAAATTATATAGTAATAATGAATTAAAGCGTGATGTATATTCACAAATTTTAAATTACGCTGCCGATATTATGAAAGTTGCAAGAAATGCAAATGAATTGGCAGCGTTCCAACGTGATTTTATATGTAAATTGCAAAAACCCGATAACGGAATTCAAGTAATAAAAGGCAAAGATCATACTGAAGGCAAAGATTGTTTTGATGGAATAATTGCAGGATTACTTGGAGTTATCAACGCTCAAGAACCAAATGATGATGATAGCACTCAAGAATCAGGTGATGATGGCCAAACCCAAGGGCTAGATGCTGGTGGTCAAACCCAAGGGGCAGATGCTGGTGGCCAAACTCAAGGGACAGTTGGAGATGTTGACCCTAAATTTTCACCCCAAATACAGGATTTTTGGAACCGCTTATGGGAAAATTGTAAAGCAGGCTATTTTCGCCTTATTATTTTATGCTGCGGTTCTCCAGAAGGAGCGGATGGTGGCAGGCTTAGAAACCTCATCAATTTAATCTATATGTCTGAAAAATGCTCCACAACGTATGATTTTATTATAATGGATTTTATTGACGGCGAAGCCGCTGAGAAATTATTACCCCTGGAAGCCGTCGAGAAATCATCACAAGACTCGCGACTTCTTCGGGTTATTTGGAGAAATTATACGTATTTGCCAGAAAATCCTGATGTGGTGACAAAACGTGCTAACAACGATAAAAAATTGGAAAATGCTCTAAATGATATCAAGAGTAAAGTAAATGGATACTTTTGGGATGAATTTTTGAAAGAATTGAAGCAAAAATTTAAAAAAGAAATTAAAGAAGAAATTATTGATGCTGGTATTTCGGGAAACAATTATACTCCGAAATTTCGCAAAAAAAATAAAAAGACTCCGGAAACTATGTATATTAGCATCAAGGCTACACCAAAGGGCAATTTAGAAATCCTAAGACGCCAAATACGATCTAATGAAAAGGAATTATATCCCCGTATTAAGAAAAAATATGAAGATATTAAGGGTAAATATGAAGAAAAGGCTTCGGAGTGGGTTGTAGATGAGTCTATTACGACAAAATCTCCTTGGACAGAAAATGAATTTACAATTACGTTTAGAGGCGAAAGTAAAAGTAATACAAAAAATAAAGAAAGTAATCAAAATATAATCGAAGGACCTAATTTTGAAGTTGAATATACCTTGACTGGACCCGAGAAAAGTGGAAGCAGTGATGATGCTGATGCTGCGAAGGAAGACAAGGAGTTGTATAACAAAGACAATGTTCAATATGATAAAAATATTGAAGACGCCATTGCTGATATTTTTGAGCTTTACTGTAAATGTCCATTTAAGGTCATACGTTAGCATGGGAGAATTATCTCCATAAATCTACTAAATTGGTAAATACAGATAGGATGTTCTACAACAAGCGTCCATTCAGGCTCGGTGAGTTGCCCTGAATGGACGCTTGTTTTGTACCGAATCCATGATTTAGTGGCTAGCAGGCTCAGCAGAGTATTGCACCCGTGTGCTGCTTAGTGCGCCCTTTACATTCGTTTTCCCAGTTTTTCACACCACGTCTGGCCTGGGGTCGCCGATTGCCCCGGCGTAGTAGAGCGGCATGAAGGTCAGTCGTTGCTCGGGTCGGTGCGCGTAGGGGCCGGAGTACAGAACCACGCCTTCTGGGCAGTTGGGGTAGGTGTCGAGCATTAGATGAAGGCTGCGCATGCTGCCGCCGGCGCCGGACTTGACTTCGACCGGTACGATTTTGCCGCGACGCACTGCCAGATAGTCCACCTCGGCGCTGCTGTTGTGCGCCTCGCGTGCCCAGTAGAACAACTCAGAGGCGTGGTTGGCGATCAGCTCCTGGGCGACGAATTGCTCGGCCAGTTTGCCGCGATACATGGACAGCAGATCGTCCTCTCGCAACTCCAGATCGACCGGTACCTGGCAAAGATTCTGGAGCAGGCCGATATCGAGCAGCGCAGCCTTGAAGCGCTTGTCATTGGCGCTGGCGGCGAGTGGCAGCCCAGAAGGATTGCATGAGGCGATTTTGTGGACTACACGCGCCTTGCAGAGCAGGTCAAAGGCGCGTCGGTTGGTGGGGCCGGTGTGGCTGTCGTCAAGCCGGGTGTACTTGACCTGTTCCCCGACTTGACGGGCCACGTTCAGCAGCACATTGTCGAGACAGGCGTCGTTGACGCGCGGGGTATATTTGGCGAAATCCTCGCGATAAGCACCGATGATCTCGGTTTGAACCTTGAATGATTCAACCAGCGACTGGGTGTCGCGGAAGACCTGCACACTCTCCGGCATGCCGCCTACGAAGAAATACGTCTTCAGCTCCTTCAGCAACTGGCGCTGGATGTCGGCGTCAACCTCGGATGGATGCTTGCCGGCCATCTCGGCAGCGACTTCGTTGCCGATTCCGAGTAGGTATTCGCGAAAGGTCATTGGGTAGAGATGCAGGTATTGCACTCGGCCGACTGGAATAGGAATCTCGCCTAAGGCGAACTCCAACAGCGAACCTGCTGCGATCACGTGCAGGTCGGGCATTTGTTCGTAGAAGTAGCGCAGTGCCATGATCGCATGCGGGCACGCCTGAATCTCGTCCAGGAAGAGCAGTGTCTTGCCGGGAACGATGCGCTTGCCGCTGTCAACTTCGAGGCGTTGGATGATGACCTTGGGGTCGAGGTTGTCGCCGAAATGGCGGTGCAAGTCGCGGCGTTTCTCCAGGTCGATCTTGACCAGGGTCTCGAAATGGGCAGCGGCTACATGTTCAATCAGCCAGGTCTTGCCTACTTGTCGGGCGCCGCGCACGATCAGGGGCTTGCGCCGTCGCGCAGTGACCCACCTTTCGAGTTGTTCCTGGGCAAAGCGGTACATGAAGGATGCCTCCTGGTTCGACGGGCTGCAATTTTAGAAACTCAAGGCATAATCTAATATTATATTATAGAAATGCAAGGTAGATAGTTGATAGTGGGTTTGGAATAAGTCTGTCATTGATAGCGGTCTTTCCGACAGCATATTTCCAGCACTAACTGTAGCGCCTTTACAAGGCGCCAGTTTTGGGGTATGCCTTCCCCCAGGCTAAAGCCTAGGGTTAAGCATGGTTAAGCGCCTACGGCGCAAAAGGATGTGGACATGGTGGACAGTGTGGACGGTGTGGACACGGTGGACGGTGTGGACGGTGTACTACTATCAGCCAACTTCTTGTTTTTGGAGAAAGATTTTTTTCAAATCAGCGTTTTTGTGTCGCCTCTTATATGTTATTTGCATTCCCGCAATTCCCCCCACAGCGAGAATGGGCCCACAACTCGTCGGAGCTGTGGGGGAAGGAATTGCGGAATGCAAATTGGAAAGGGGGGGCCGGGGGGAAAACCAATGAAAAATTTGCAATTTGTTGCAAAATGATTTACGGTGGTGTTGATTTCTTATGGCAACCAGCCATAAAAAATCGTGGGGGTGTCATTCCGCTGCCCACGCCTCAGATCCAGAAATGAGATCGTCTCGGAGGCTTGGAAGACACTCCCCACTACCGTGCTTCGCCAGATTTCGTATACTACCATGACCCCAGCTTGGAGGCCGCATACTGTAAGAATGAAATGGCGAGCACACCCTTTTACTATAACACAGTAAAACAAGGAGAACAATCAATGAATGCAAAAAGTTCATCGTACCACTGGGTGGGGCTTGATGTTGGTAAAAAAGAATTTTCAGCTGCCATCGATTTCAGCGTGGACGACCAGAAGCTTAACATTAGGGCACTGCCATGCAAAAAATTCAATCACACTGAAAAAGGTGTAGTCGCATTTTTAAAGTGGGTTGATAAGATGACGCAGGGGTACCCATTCAAAGTTGTGATGGAGACTACGGGACACTACTCAATCAACCTTTGTAAACTTCTGCAAGCCAAGAAAAAAGGACTTGAATGCAGCATAGTCAACCCGTACCTGATTAGCAATTACTTGAAAAGTCTGAATCTTCCCCAAAAAACCGATGATATCGATGCACAAGGCATTGCGCGATTCGGAATGGAGCGACATCCCGAAGCGACAATCCTGCCGAGTAAGGAGGAGGAGGAACTGCTGGAATTATCTCGCCACCGAGACGCGCTGGTGAAAGCGAAAGTTGCCTTTGAAAGTCGTGGCGAGACTCGTTTCAGTAAAAGTGTGCAAGACCTCAACAAGGATTTTTTGAAGACCATAAAAGAACACATTGCCCGTACCGACAAGTTAATGACGAAGCTGGCCTGGGAAATTCCTTGGGTGAGAAGGCAAATGGAGCTGATGATGTCCGTTCCTGGGGTGGCCGAGACCACAGCCGTTGGCCTGTCCGCCGAGTTGGGCGATTTCAAACAATACACACGCAAAGAGATTTCTGCTGCATCGGGCCTGTCACCGTTGCTCCGTGAATCAGGAACCTCCGTCAAATCATCAAAAATCAGTAAGCGTGCACCGGGGCGCATAAGGCAGCTTTTGTTTCTAAGCACAAATCATGCAATTAAAAAAATGCCGCAATTACATATCATGTACACCAGACTGCTCGCCAAGGGAAAAACTAAATTGCAGGTTAAATGCGCATGTATGAGGGTGTTTATACAAATCTTAAGGAGTATTGTCGTGTATGAAAGGCCGTATTCGGAAGAACTATCTTATCAAAGTGCCGGAAAAGCCACCGCATTGCCTTGAAAAAAACATACTACCTCCGAGGCTCAAGCTTGGGGGGACTTCACCCCAGGTTCCGCTTCGCTTCACCTGGGGTTACTCATGGTGCCACCTCTTCGAGGTTGGGGCGGCCTTCCGGCCGCCAGTACGACGTACATTAGCCGCCGTCCATAATGTCCACTCAGTCCACCACGTCCACAACAGCCGCGGAGCGGCAAAGGCCCCAACGGGGCCGTCAGAACACAGCCCAGGGCAAGCACGCCGGAGGCGGGCGCAGCCCTGGGTGAGCCGGAATAAATCGGATGGTTGTCGTGCTGCGTAACGTGATTTAATGGGCGAACACCGCAAAGCGGCAAAAGCCCGGCGGGCGACACATAGAAGCCCAGGGTAAGCTGGGCCGTCAGGCCCGGCGCAGCCCTGGGTGAGATGGCATATATTTGGAGCGCTGTAAGGGTGACACATAAATTAGGTTGTGGACGCTATAGTCCACCCCAAGCCTTTCGTGGTTAAAAACCTTTTTGGACACCCTCTATTTAAGCTTATCCAACTGCCCCAAAAACAGCTCTTTGCTCCATAAATCAAGCGAAGGCTGTTCTGCCACTCGCACAAAATGCCGGACATCTTCTGCGGCTTGTTTCCAGTCCATTGAAATGATTTTCCGTTTTAGCTCATTCAACAGCCATGCCTTATCGACAGCGACCGATTGGCCTTGCCAGGGGCCAAATTGATTGATTGCTGAAGTCAGAAAATCGTAATTGACGCTGGTGCGATTGCTGGTGTACCAGATAAAATCGTACCAGTCGCGTCCCTTGATATACTCGCGGCAAAGCAGGGCGTGAATTTTCCCGGCGAATAAACTGGGCCTGTCCTGCACAACCACCGACGAAACAAACGGGAAATCAAGATATTTCAACTCATGGCCACTACCCGACGGCGGGTTGGTGTCCACCTCCAGTTTGATTTTGATTTTTGCCATCGGGCCAGCTGGGTTGGCGTGACGCAGGTTGATTACTTTGCCGATAGAATCGTCTTTCAGGAATGCTTTTTTAACTGTCGCGCCGGCCTTGTTGCGGTCAGTGATTTCAATATTGTATCCATAAGCCGCCAGTTCATCGGTCAGATGCTTGATGTGGTCTTTCATTTGGAAATTTGGATTGGCCTCTTTCAGGATAAAATCCATGTCCTCTGAAAAACGATTTAGGCCATAGAAGATACGCAGGCAGGTACCGCCCTGGAATAACGCCTGTTTGAAAAAGTCGCCTCTACCAAGAGCGGCCAGCACCACTTCCTGCGTAATCTCGCGAATAGCCTGTTGCTCCTCGACATCTGTTTTGCAGTTATAGGTCAATAATCGCTGCTGGATCATTTGCACGCTCATGATTTCACCTCGCCAAGCCAGCCCGTCAAAAAACGCTTTACGCGGCCATTGCTGTAGTTGTCCAACAACGCTTTTAGTTCTTCCGCCTTAACGTCGGCCAGTTCATCCTCATCGATTCGCAGGCTGGCGATCGGTTCGTCAATCCTCGTCCATTTCAACTGGTGAACGTAGAGATAGTCAACCAACGCTTTAGCAGGCGAGGCCATGAAAAAGACATTGCCGTTTTCATCGTTGCAGCGCTGAACGCTATGGAAGAACGTATGCTGTGGAACACGCTTGTAACTGAACACACCCAGAGGCGTCTCGAATTCCTTGCTGTTGCCAAAGCTCGCGCAGGTGCAGGCATAGACCGCCTCTGGGGTCCAGCCGTGATGACTGAGGGCGGTCTCCATACTGATGTAGCTAGGGCCGTAAATCCGTTGGGCCAAGCTGTAAACGCTAATCGGCTTTTTCTGGAATTCCGGCGCCAGGCAGTAAAGGCCACGTCGGATATTCAAAATCTCCCCGGCAGACATAGCCCGTTTGAGCAGTCCGTGACGGCTGAAATCTGTTCCGTCAACCAAAGCAGCCACGTCCGATTGAGTAAATACCCCGGTTGGCGCCTGGAAAAATTGTTTTGTCAGTCTGTTCATGTCTTTATTTTTCACGGAAATAGCCGGAATATGACTATTTCTGTTAAATATACTGTGTTTTCGGCGTGAAGTCAATGTGTCTTTATGAACATAGTCGGAATGTGATATGTGAGTAGGCATTGCCATTTGACAACATTTGATAACCACTGATATTATTTGCATACTTTGAGACTGCCCGGGAATTTGACCAGCAAGGCTGCTGGGATATTCCAAGTTGCACCTTGGCTGTTTTGGGATGGCAAGGTGAGGCCGATTCCGGAGCTTTAGGCCTTTTCGCCTCTTAGCGGGATGCCCCACGGCAAGTTTCTCTTGTGGGGCGGTATTCTGCTCGCAGGCACCCCGTCAGCCGATGCAGACGTCATTGGCCAGCGGCGCAGCGGCAAGGAGAGCGCCTGCAATGGCATATTCCTAATTTTAGGGAAGAGTTTTATGCAAATGCGCAAGGGCTTGATTGGGCAAAATAGACAAGATAGACGAGCTTTCCATCACCGGCCTGGGCATCTGTATGACTATCAACGAACTTCTTGTTTTTTGGGAAAGATTTTCTTCAAGTCAATGCTTTTGTGCCGCCTCTCCGAGGCTCAAGCTTGGGGGGACTTCACCCCCAGGTTCCGCTCCGCTTCACCTGGGGTTACTCATGGTGCCACCTCTACGAGGTTGGGGTGGCCCTCAGCTCATTCTGGCCAAGCGGGAGGCGACTTGAAATGTTTCTCCACGCCATCCGGCTGTTCAGGCTGAATAGTCAAAAAAACGATAGGCTAAATCGCGAATCCGCATGCAATCCTATCCCGACGAACAACAACCATACACAAAAATTTCCGTATATTCCGTGTATTCCGTGGTTACAACAGCAACCCAAAAAACAAAAATTTCGTGTCCTTTCGTGTTTTTCGTGGTTAGAAAATAGGTTGTGGACGGATAGTCCACCCTAAGTGACTGGCAATTTCACTGGAGTTGAGGCATGGACAATGAGCTTATTCAGCGCAGGAATCCCCCGCGAATAGAGTATCTTCGGGTGCGGAATTTCCGTGCCCTTCAGGATGTGGAGTTGACGAAGATTACGCCATTTATGGTCTTGCTTGGGCCGAATGGGTGCGGCAAATCGACGGTTTTCGACGTGTTCAACTTTCTATCCGAATGTTTCCAGTTTGGCTTGCGGCATGCCTGGGAACGTCGTGGACGCGCCAAGGAACTCAAGACACGCGGGCAGACAGGTCCGGTGGTCATTGAGCTCAAGTATCGGGAAACGCCAACGAGTCCTTTGATCACCTATCATCTGGCCATCGACGAAGGCCTGCGCGGTCCCTATGTCGCTGAGGAGTGGCTGCAATGGAAACGCGGGTCGTATGGCAAGCCCTTTCGCTTCCTCGATTATGCGCAAGGACAAGGCCGCGCTGCCAGTGGCGAAATGCCTGACAGCGATGACCGCCGGGATGAAATCCCTTTGCGCTCGCCAGACTTGATTGCAGTGAATACGCTGGGGCAGTTTGCCGAGCATCCGCGGGTAGCCGCTCTGCGGGAGTTCATCACCGATTGGCATGTGTCATACCTGTCGATAGAGGACACACGCGGGCAGCCTGAAGCCGGCCCTCAGGCACGCTTGAGCAAGACTGGTGACAATCTGCCCAACGTCATTCAGTATTTGCAAGAACAGCACCCTGACCGCCTGGAACACATCTACGAGGCGTTGCGCCGACGCATTCCCCGCCTGGAAAAGGTGACGGCTGATGCCATGCCTGACGGTCGTCTGCTGCTGCAGATCAAGGATGCTCCTTTCGCGCAACCGATCCTCTCACGCTTTGCCTCTGACGGCACCATGAAAATGCTGTCCTACCTGGTTCTGCTGATGGCCCCACAGCCACCCCGCTTTATCGGCATTGAGGAGCCGGAAAATTTTCTGCACCCGCGCCTCCTGCCCGGCCTAGCCGAGGAGTGCCGAGCCGCCACCGAGAATTCACAACTGCTGGTTACTACGCATTCACCATTTTTCCTCAACGGAATGCACCCGGAGGAGGTTCGCGTCATCTATCGTGATGAACGGGGCTTCAGCCAGGTCGCCAGGGCCGCCGACATCCGGGGGGTCGCCGAATTCATAAAGGCGGGAGCCTCAATGGGCCATCTTTGGCTGGAGGGACACCTGGGACTTGGCGATCCTTTGGTCAACTCCGGCGCACCCGCTGACAGGAGATGAAGCGAAGATGGTTTCACATATCGAATTCCTGGTTGAAGAACCATCCATGGAAGCCGCTCTCGAAGAACTGCTGCCACGACTTCTGGGCGAGACCACCTTCGCCATCCACTGTTATCAGTGCAAGAACGGCCTTTTGACGCATCTGCCGCAACGTCTGCGTGGCTACGCGGCATGGCTGCCCCAGGACTGGCGAATCATCGTTGTCGTTGACCGTGACGATGACGATTGCCTGGAGTTGAAGCATAAACTGGACAGCATTGTCGCCACCTCCGGCATGCGCAATAAGTCAACGCCACTGGTTGAGTCCTGGCAAGTTGCCAGCCGCCTGGTCATCGAGGAACTTGAAGCCTGGTATTTTGGGGATTGGACCGCTGTCTGTGCCGCCTACCCATGCGTTACAGCAAACATTCCTCTCCAGGCGCGATATCGTGATCCGGACGCCATAGCCGGAGGCACCTGGGAAGCTTTTGAACGGATATTGCAGCGTGCCGGATATTTTTCCACGGGATTGCGCAAAATTGAAGCAGCCAGGGCCATTGCAGCACATTGGGAGCCCTCACGCAATACCTCACGCAGCTTTCAGACTTTCTGCCGCTGCCTGTACGACATTGCCCAGGCGCCTTTGCATGGAGCCTGAACCAAGGGCTGAGAAAACGTTCTTGGCCGTAGCGCATCAGCAAGTGATTGAACTGTTCGCCGGTGCTGTTTCGGATGTTCAGTAGTCGTTGGTGAACTGACCTGCTGGTGTCTTCCTTGCTCATTAGACCATCTCCAGATAGGGGCGCATGACGCGCGACATCCGGCAGGACTTGGCGAGTCGCCAGATTTCATCGCGGGTGGCCTTCTTCTGCGCCAAGGCGTCGCACAGCGCCTCGCGAGCAACGTCCAGCCCGATGCGGTTGCGGAACTTGAAGCTGTCAACAACCGTCTTGGCAGGTGAATAGACGCGAATGCGGATTCCATCAGCGTTATGCTCTTCGATTCCCTCGGAGAAGGCAGGTTCGGTCAACTTTACCACCTGGAGGTTGATGCCTTTGCTGGTCGGCATGTGCGTACCGCGCCTGATCGCGATCCAGGTCTCCATGGGCATCTGAGTGGTGATTTCATGGAATTGAAGGGCGGAGAGCAGGCAAATGACGCCATGCGGCACGGTTGCAGCAGCTGCGAGAAGAGTCTCATGTTCCGGCTGATAGTCGGCCAGCATATATGCGCCTCGGCTGATGCGCCGCAACACGCCCTTGTCTGCAAGGTAAGGGAGCAGTGTGCGACTGGCGCCGGTCTCCTCCACGTCGGCAGCTCGGATGACACCGCGTCGCCGCGTCAGGTCAATGATTTTTTCGGTTTGCATGCCAGTGACTCCATGTTGACGTTCCATGTCCATATAATAATAAGTGGTCTCGATTTGTCAATGGCGGGGCAGGTAATTTTTTTTACTTCTACGCATCAGGCATCCCACGGGCTTGTTCAATAAACCGGGGTTGGAGCGGTCATGGCATCCGTGAAACTGGTTGGAGCCGTCCCGCCGTGGCTGGCCACTAAAACAAAAAGACCCCGTTTTTCACGGGGCCTGAGGTTGAATGGCTCCGGCAGCTGGATTCGAACCAGCGACCAAGTGGTTAACAGCCACCTACTCTACCGCTGAGCTATGCCGGAACTGACTTTGTCCTTTTTGACAGAATGCCATTTAAGATAGTCGGCAATTGTAATTAAGCAAGCGGCAGCAGTGAAAATTTCCTGGAAAATGCGTTGATTTTCGGCAATCGGTCAGTCTTCTGTAGTGCCTTTACAAGGCACCAGTTTTGGGGCACGTCTATCCCCAGGCTAAAGCCTGGGGTTAAGCATGGTTAAGCGCCTACGGCGCAAAAGGCTGTGGATTTGGTAGGCATGGCGGACAGCGTAGTTCAAACTCACTCTCGCCCCTCGCCTCTCGCCCCTAAGCGCAGCAAGCGCTGTGCTTGGCTCGTGGCTGTGGCGGCTGGCTATGGATTTCAGTCGAGTTTTTCGATGGCCACTTCGACGGGTGTTGGCTTGAGGATGCGAACCAGGTCTGCGGGCGCCATTTCGAGGATAAAGCCGCGGTGGCCACCATTGATGTAGATGAGGTCGAGGTCCAAAATGGTTTTTTCGACGAAGATCGGCATGACCCGGCGCGTCCCAAATGGCGAGGTGCCGCCAACACGGTAGCCGGAATTGTGTTCGGCTTGCTCCGGAGCACAGGGCGCAACCGACTTGACGCCAAGGAAACGGGCGAGATTCTTGAGGGATACGCTGCGGTCGCCGTGCATGAGAATGATGAGCGCTTTCTTGGCGTCGGTTTCCATGATCAGCGTCTTGACGATCTTGTGCTCATCAATGCCGAGGACAGAGGCGAGACGGCTGGTACCGCCCTTTTCGACATAGTCGTAAAACAACTCGCGATAGGGCGCCTTCTGAGCTTTCAAGAGGCGGATGGCCGGTGTCATGGGCGATTTTTTCGGCGTGGAACTTCCCGTAGGATTAGTCATAAGGTGACTCCTTTCCGCTGATAGAGCGCCGACAGCGCGAGATGAGGCCAAAGGGAAATAAATAAAATTTTTTACTTCATTGAATTTACCATGCCGCGGCTGTTTTTCTCCCCACAGCGCAAATAAAGGCATTGTTTTTTGGGGGCAGCGTGTAAAATTTGGTGGTGGATGCTTATGTGTCGCCCTTTCAGGGCTCATAATTATATTCCATCTCACCCAGGGCGGCGCTCGCCCTTGGCGGGCTTCGCTTGCCCTGGGCTGGTATGTCATGCCCCGTTGGGGCTTTTTGTGTCACCGCCCCCGTCGAGACTACCGGGCAGGGCGTAGTCAATACCCATAGCGCGGGCGACGTGGATGACAAAGCCGCGTTTTTTGACTGGCAGGCCGGATTGTTCGCTTAAGTCATGCAGGAAGCTGACTTTGTCTTCCCTGGCCATGGGAGTGAAGGCCGGGCCGCCGAGAGCAGCGGCGATTTCGCGCAGCAGGCCGGGATTGCGGATGAGGCCGCGAGCCGGGGTGACGCCGTCAACTTGAGCGACTTCGCCCATGCGGAGGGCGTCTTCGACGGTGAAGAGGTCGCCAGCGCCGAACAGGGGCGTGTCTGGAAGCAGGTCACGGAGGCGGCGCAGGCGCTCCAGTCCGTCGCCAATCGGTTGGTACATTTCGCGGACGGTGCGGAAGTGGCAGAAGACCAGGTCAGGGGCGGCGCGTCGCAGGGCGGCGGCAATGCCGGGCAATTCGTCCGGCGATTCAAAGCCGCAGCGGATTTTGACGCTGATGGCAGCGTTGCCGCAAGCCTGGCGCATGGCGTTGAGCGTCCTGGCGATCCAGTCTGGGTCGAGGAGACGATAGCCCCCCGCCTGGTTGCCGATGACGGTCGGGCTGGGACAGGCGCAATTCAGGTCGATGACGCAAGCGCCGATGTCGTACAGGCGGTGGGCAGCGGCAGCCAGGCGGGCGCTGTCTACGCCCATGATTTGGGCGATCACGGGCTTACCGGTCGCCAGGTAGGGATTGAGCCATGCTGTCAAGCGGGAACGGCGGGGGACGCCAGTCGAAATGCGCAGAAAGGGCGTATGCCAGGCGGTGACCAGGCCGCGGCTGGTCATGACGTCCAGGAAAGAGCCTTCGCTGATGCCTTCCATGGGGCCAGGCAGCAGGCGCGTAGGCAGAGCCTGGCCGTCTGGGAGGGGCAGCGGTTGCAGCCAGGCGGCGAGGCTGCGGTCAGTCATCGCTGTTTCGCCACCAGCCGCCGCGGCGGTTCGGCTGCGGACGGGTGCGGTCGCCTTTGACGATGATCGCGTCCGCCCGGCAATAAGGCGCGATTTTGCGACGGAAATCGGCCGAGTAGCTCACGCCCATGTTTTCGCAGCGGGAGAACACCAGGTCGCCATTGGCCGCAACGAGGCCAAGTGAGAGGGGAACCGTGCCGCCGTGCTGGCGACAGGCATCGCGGATAGCGGCCAGGCTGGCTTTCGTGATGTCGCTTTCATAGAGCCTGATATGGACTTCCCGGGTGAGGGTTTGGGCGACCTGCTCGGGGGTCAGGATGGCGCGCGCTTGCAGGCGCATGGCCTCGTCCTGGTCGCGCTGGTTTAATTCCCCTTCCACGAAGACCACCTTGTTGTTGGTGAAGGCGGCTGGGTTCTTGCTGCGGATATCGTCGTATTCCTTAGGGAAGACCAGGCATTCGATGCTCCCGTCGCGTCCTTCCAGGTTGAGGATGACCCAGGCTTTGCCGTCCTTCTTGGTGACTTTGGGGTCGACGCCGTTGATGTAGGCGCCGACTCGCACCATGGTTCCGGGCGTCAGGCTGGGCAGAACGGCGATATCGTCGGTCTGGTAGGCGGCGATTATCTCCAGATATTCTTCGATTGGGTGTCCGGTCACATAGAAGCCGAGCAGGTCTTTTTCGAAGGTGAGCAGTTCGCTCAGGGGCCATTCCGGGAGGTCGGGGAGCGTCAGTTCGGTGTCTTTTTTGTCTTCGGGCGGGAGCAGGTCAAAGAGCGATCCCTGGCCGCATTCGCGGTCTTTGCGGGCTTCCTGAGCCCGGTTCATAGCGTCTTCGCAGACGGCCAGCAGTTGCGAGCGGCGAGCACCGAAGCAGTCCATGGCGCCAGCCTTGATCAAATTTTCCATCAGCCGCTTGGTATTGCCTTCGACCCGTTCGCAGAAGTCGAGCAGATCGCGGAAAGGCCCGCCTTCTTCGCGAGCCTTGATAATGCCAGAGACGGCGGCCGCGCCAATGCCCTTGATGGCGGCCAGGCCAAAGCGGATGTTGCTGCCGTCCACCGAGAAGCAGGCGTCGCAAATATTCACGTCTGGCGGCAGGATAGTGATGCCCATGGCCCGGCATTCGCGGAGGAAGAAAGTCATTTTCTCGGCGTTGCCTAGTTCGCTGGTGAGGACGGCGGCCATGAATTCGGCGGGGAAATTGGCTTTCAGGTAGGCGGTCTGGTAGGAGAGCATGCCATACGCCGCGCTGTGGGATTTGTTGAAGCCGTAGCCCGCGAAGAGCAGGATTTTATCCCAGATGGCCTTGATGACGTCGTCGTCAAGGCCGCGTTTGCGGCAGCCTTCTTGGAAATCGACGAGCATCTTGGCCATTTCCTCTGGATTTTTCTTGCCCATGGCGCGGCGCATGATATCGGCCTGTCCAAGGGAGAATCCTCCGACTGCCTGGACGACCTGCATCACCTGCTCCTGGTAGAGCATGATGCCGTAGGTTTCGCGCAGGATCGGCTCCATTTCCGGCACGTCGTAGGTCACCTCGATGCGCCCCATCTTGCGGTCGATGAATTCGTCGAGGAAGTTCATCGGTCCAGGGCGGTAGAGGGCGATGAGGGCGATAATGTCTTCGAGGCGGCTGACTCCGAAGCGTCGGCAGAGGTCTTGCATGCCGCCGGATTCGAGCTGGAACACGCCGATGGTGTTGCCCTTGTTGAGCAGGTCGTAGGCGGCCTGGTCGCCTTCGGGGATGGCGCTGGAAGTCATGTCAATGCCGCGGTTTTTGCGGATCAGGTTGAGGGCGTCCTGGATGATGGTCAGGTTGCGGAGCCCGAGGAAGTCCATTTTGAGCAGTCCGAGCTTTTCGCACGGCCCAGCAGGGAATTGGGTGATCGGTTCGTCGTTGGCGCCTTTGGCAATGGGGCAGACATTGGCGACCGGCATGTCGCCGATGATGACGCCGGCGGCGTGTATGCTCATATTGCGGTTGAGGCCTTCGAGCACGGTGGCAAAGCGCCAGACTTCCTTGACCCAGGCTTCGCGGCCGAGCAGTTCCTTCAGTTCCGCGCTTTCCTCCAAAGCCTTGGCCAGGGTCATCTTCGGGTCGGCTGGGATCAGCTTGGACAGGCGGTTGCCTTCCTCGAAAGTGCGTCCAAGGGCGCGGGCGACGTCTTTGATGACGGCTTTGGCCTTGAGCGTGCCGAACGTGCCGATTTGGACGACGTTGGGGGCGCCGTAGCGTTGGCGGACGTATTCGATCACCTCGACGCGGCGGCGTTCGCACAGGTCAATGTCGAAGTCAGGCGGGCTGACGCGGTCGGGGTTGAGGAAGCGCTCGAAGAGCAGGTTGTAGCGGAGCGGGTCAATGTCGGTGATGCGGGTGAGGTAGGCCACCAGGCTGCCGGCGCCGCTGCCGCGTCCTGGGCCGATGGGGATGCCATGGCGCCTGGCGTAGTCCAGGAAGTCCCAGACCACGAGGAAATAGCTGGTGAAGCCAGTTTGGCGGATGATGCCGAGTTCGTACTCCATGCGCTGCACTTTGGCGGCCTGGTCGTCGTTGAGGTCAGGTGCCTGGACATCGAAGCCGTAGCGCTCTTTCATGCCTCTGGCGCAGATGGAGTGGAGGTACTCTTCGCGGCTGCCAGTGAAGTCTTCCGGCACGGGGAATTCTGGATAGTGGTTGACCTTGTCTTCGCTGACGGTCGGCAGGTGGACGTTGCAGCGTTCCGCGATGGCGACGGTGTTGGCTATGGCATCGGGCTGGTCAGGGAAGAGGCTGGCCATTTCTTCGGGGCTTTTGAAATAGTATTCCGGTCCTCCGGGGAAGCGGAAGCGGTCTGCATCGTGGATGGTGGTCTGGGTGCCGATGCAGAGAAAGAGATCGTGGGCCTCGGCGTGTTCTTTTTTCAAGTAGTGGGAGTCGTTCGTAGCGACGAGGGGGACGTTGCGGCGCCTGGCGAGTTCGACCAGCTTCTGGTTGACCTTTTCATCTTCTGGCAGGCCATGGTTTTGCAGTTCGATGAAGAAGTGGTCTGGCCCGAAGATGGCGAGATAGTCGTCAAGCGCCTTTTCCGCGGCGGCGTCCGCTCCGATCAGGAATTTGGCGGCGATTTCTCCGCCCAGGCAGGCGCTGAGGGCGATGATGCCTTCGGCGCGCTGCTTGAGGATTTCCTTGTCAATGCGCGGCTTGTAGTAGAATCCTCGGAGCCAGGCTTCTTCATTCAGGTGGCAGAGATTGACGTATCCCTGGTAGGTCTCAGCTAAGCAGACCAGGTGGAAGCCGGAATAGTGCTGTTCGTTGTTGTCCTGCTTGAAGCGGCTGCTCGGCGCGACATAGAATTCGCATCCGATGATAGGTTTGACGCCTTCGGCTTTCATGGCCGTGATGAATTCCATGGCGCAGCACATATTGCCATGATCTGTGCAGGCGACGGCGGGCATGCCGAAATCCTTGGCGGCCTTGGCGAGGCCTGCGCACCTGGCCGTGCCGTCAAGAAGGCTGAAGTCAGTATGGACGTGGAGATGGACAAAGGGGGGAGCCATGATCAGTAATCTGCCTTCGGGTTAAACGGGAGAGGTGGCCAGCGGAAGCGGTCAGATATCCTGTCCGGTCTGCGCGTCCTGCAATTTGAAGTCTTCGAGGTGGAAGGACGGCTCTGGCTGGTAGGTGAAGGTGGCTTTGTAGTCGTTTTCGATGGCTGCGAACAGCTTGCGGTCTTCGTTTTTCAGGCGTTCGACGATTTTCGGGTGGGCGAGCACGTTGATTTTCTGGCCGTGCTTGCGTCGACCGAGCACTTCGTTCAGGCGTCGTTGGATTTCGACGCTCATGCTGGTTGTGGTTTTGACCAGGCCGCGGCCCTTGCAGTACGGGCAGTTGTCAAATATGGTGCTTTCCACGCTTTCGTTTTCGCGTTGGCGGGTCATTTCGAGCAGCCCCAGGGGCGAGATCGGGTAGATTTTGGTGCGGGCCCGGTCTTCTTCGAGCAGGTCTTTGAAGGTGTTGAAGACGGTCTGCTGGTCTTTTTTCGAGCGCATGTCAATCAAGTCGAGGACGACCAGTCCGCCGATGTTGCGCAGGCGCAGCTGTCGGGCGATTTCGCGGACGGCTTCGAGGTTGGTCGCCAGGATGGTCTCAGGCTGGTCTTTGCCGCTGTGGCTTTTGCCGGTGTTGACGTCAATGGCGATCATGGCTTCAGTTTCGTCAATGCAGATGTAGCCTCCGCTGGGCAGCGGCACTTTGCGGTTGAAGATGCCGTCAATTTGGTTGATGAGGTTGTGCTTGGCAAAGATGGGGGTTGGATTCTGGTAGAACTTGACCTTTGTCTTGTCCTGGAGGTTGTAGCGGGTGATCAGTTCGCAGGCGCGGGTGTACATTTCCTGGGAGTCGGTGATCACTTCGTCGACGTCTTCGGTCAGGCAGTCGCGGAGAGCGCGTTCGCCCAGGTCGGGTTCCTGGTAGACGCAGACCGGCGCGCGGCGTTGCCCAGCGATTTCTCCTTTGCGCCAGTAGTCCAGGAGCAGGTCAAGGTCGCGTTGGAAGTGCTCAAGTTTGCGGCCGGCGCCGACGGTGCGGCAGATAAGGCCCATGTTCGGCGGCAGTTCCAGGCTGCGGATCATTTTGCGGAGGCGGTCGCGCTCCTCACGCTGTTCCACGCGCTTGGAGATGCCGATATGGTTGGAGTTGGGCAGGAGAACTAAATAGCGGCCCGGGATGCTGAGGTTGGTGGTGACGCGGGAACCCTTGGTGCCGATCGGGCCTTTGGTCACCTGAACCAGGATTTCCTGGTCGGCCTTGAAGAGATTGGGGATGTCCTCGACCGAGGGCGTGTTTTTCGCTTGCCGCCCGCGTCCGCCTCCGCGTTGTCCCCTCGGCACGTGCCGACCAGGATGGCGTTCCTCGCTCGCTGTCGTCGTCGCCTTGCTGGGAGTAGGTGGTGGTGGCGATGGTGGAGGTGGCGGATCGGGCGGTGCGGCCTTGCCAGCGCCTCTCAGCAGGGCGCAGACGCGCTCAAAGAGGCTTTTTTTGCCTTTGGGGGGGACGGGCTTAGGCGGCGGCTGGCTGGTGTCTTCGTCGCTGGGTTTTGGGGTTTCGGGCGCGCGGTTTTTGTTGTAGTGCTGATTGCCGCCGGACCTGCGGCTCTGGTTTTGCCTGGAGACGGAGCGGCCTGGGGTGCGAGCGTGAAGTTCTTCTGGGCGGGGCTTGGCAGCCGCGCCTTGACCGCCATTGTCCCCATTGTCGTCGCCGCCTTCGAGCATGTCCTGGGTGGCTGGGAGCATATCCCAGTAATGGAGAAAGGCGTTCTTGCCGCAGCCGATGTCAACGAATGCGGCTTGCAGGGATGGCTCGAGGTTTTTGATTCTTGCTTTGTAGATGGAGCCGACTAGGCGGTCGCGTGATTTTCGCTCCATGTAGAAATCTTGCAGTACGCCGTCATGGACTACGGCTACTCGGGTCTGTAGGTCTTCATCATTGATTAGTATTTGCTTCATTAACTCATTTTTCTCCAACCGGATAATCACTTAAAATCGTGCCCGGGGGAAGGGGATTCCCCCGGAGAAATTCTGCTGCTGACATTTCTGCTCGTCCTTCGGGGATGACTCTGCGGATGTGGAGCAATCCTTCTCCGCAGGCCACCAGTAGTCCGTCCCGTCCTTGGGCGATAACTTCGCCGGGGTGCGCATGTAGCGCGAGGGTCATGTCGAGCGCTGATACGTCTGTCAGCTGCAAGCGTTTGCATGGGCCTTTGCCGATGGGCGCCAGGGTGCTGAGGCGTGGCCAGGGCGTGAAAGCGCGCACCATGCGTTCCAGCAGCTTGGCACTGTTGTTCCAGACGATGGCGCCGGCTTCCTTCTTGATTTTGCGGGCGATGCTGACTCCTTCGGTCGGCTGCGGCTTTGGCTTCAGGTCCTCGCGGGCGATATCCCAGATGACGTTGCCGATGTGCTTGGCGGCCAGGGCGCCGAGGCGTTGTTCGAGTTGCTCAGCGTTGTCATTTGACTGGATTTCCAGGGAGAACTGTTCATAGATGCCGCCGGTATCGAGGCCAGCTTCCATGTCCATGAAGGTCACCCCGGTGGTGGTGTCGCCCCACAAGATAGCCATGTTGATCGGCGCCGCCCCCCGGAAGCGCGGCAGCATCGAGGCATGGACATTCAGGCAGCCAAAGGGCGGCAGCGCGAGCAGCTCGGGCTTGAGCAACTGGCCAAAGGAGACCACCACGACCATCTCGACCTGGAGATGGCGCATCTTCTCCAGGAAGTCTGGGGTGTTGACAGAAGGCACGCGGTCGACTAGGAGGCCGAGGGCGTCGCCATGCGCGGCCAGCGGGGTCGGGACGTAGCGTTGGCGGCGGCCGGCTGGCCTGTCTGGCTGAGAGCCGACACCGGTGAGGATGAGGCGCGGATCGCTGCGCAGACGTCCCAGGATGGGAATGCCAAGGCGGCCGGAGGCTAAGTAATAGATGCGGATCGGTTTGTTGTCTGGCATGCCTGCCTCGTGTTGTCAGGGCTGCCCCGTCGCCACCCATCGGGAAATTGGATGGATTGGGGGGATGTTAGGATAAATTCAGTAATATATAATTAGGAGGCGTTTTTGTCTACAGGTCGCGTTGCAGGCATTGGCAGATTGCGGTTGTCCACGCGAGAATATTGGCGACGATGGCGATGGTGACGGCGGCGCTGGCCAGGTCTTTGGCTTGTTTGGCCAGAGGATGGCGTTCTGGGCTGGCCAAGTCGACGACGGCCTCAATGGCTGTATTGAGGATTTCGACGACGAGCAGCCCTAGCCAGGCCAGGGTGAGGAGCAGGGACATGGTCGCCGGAAAGGGCAGCGTCCAGGCCAGGGGGACGGCGATCACGCCGATGACCAGCTCCTGTCGAAACGCGGCTTCGCGGATGGCGTAGCGGAATCCGTCCGCTGAATAACGGCAGGCTTGGAAGAAATGCTTTAGGCCGTGTGATTTTTCCATGCCATTGCCTTTCACCGGGCTGGTCATGCATCCTAGCTCGCCGTTGCCCGCGTTGTCAGGCTGAGCCTGCTTTGCGGCGCCGGTTCAGCGGCCACATTCCGCGAAGGCTTTGGCAAAGGCCTCCATGTCAGCCTGGTGGCCGATGGTGATGCGGATGTATTCAGAGATGCGGGGCAGATTGAAGTAGCGGACGAGGAATCCGCGGACGCGGAGGTCGGCGAACACGTCAGCGGCTGGGCGGAGCGGTTTGGCGAAGAGGAAGTTGGCGGCTGAGGGGAGGATCTCGGCACCAAGGCGGGTAAGTTCGGCGGCGAGCCAGGCGCGGGTGGCGACGATGCGGCTGGCGTTGGTGCGCATGGCATCGGTATCGCGCAAGGCGGCGGCGCCGATGACTTGGGTCAGCATGTCGACGTTATACGAGTCCCTGACCTTGTTCATTTCCTGGATCAGTGCCGGGTTGGCGACGGCCAGGCCGAGGCGCAGCCCAGCCAGGGAGTAGCTTTTGGAGAGGGTGCGGGAGACGACGACGTTGGGGAATTCGCGGGCCAGGTCGAGGCAGTCGTCATCACTGAAGTCGACGTATGCTTCATCGATCCAGACGACGCCGGGGAATTGGCGGCAGAGTTCGCGGACGCCGGCTTTGGGGGTGTTGGTTCCGGTTGGGGCATTGGGGCGGGCGAGGATGAAGAGGGGGGCGTCGCCGGCCAGTTCAGCGGCGTTGGCAGGCAGGTTGAAGTCGCTGTCGAGTTCAACTGGCTGGCAGGCCGCGCCCTGGAGGTCTGCCAGGACAGGATACAGGGAATAGCTGGGGGTGGTGAAAGCCAGTTTGCCGCCCTGGTCGACGAACGTGCGCAAGGCGATGGTGAGGAGGTCGTCGGACCCGTTGCCGCAGATTACGTGTTCGGGCGTGAAGCCGTACAAGTCGGCGGCGGCTTCCCGGACTATGCGGGCGCTTGGCTCGGGGTACAGGCGGAGGCGGGCGAAGTCGAATTCCCGGGCTGCGGCAATGACTTTTGGCGAGGGCGGATACGGGTTTTCGTTGGTGTTGAGTTTGATCAGCGGCTTGCCCTGGGGCTGTTCCCCAGGCACGTAGCCGGCGATCCTGGCAATGGCGGAACGGGCGTAACTCATGGCGATAGAGGAAAGTAAAGTGAATTAAGGGGGAAGGGGACGTGCGGCGGCGTCAAGTCAAGCCGCAGGAAAAATGCTGAAACAGTACTATAAACCAGCAAACAGGCTTTGCCTCTTCACGTGAGTCGATTATATTCAATCATGCGACGGGCCCGAGGTGCGGGCCGGCAGGCGGAAAAGTAACATTTTTAACAGAATGGAGCTGAATCGACATGCGCAAAGGCATCTACTACTCATTGCTGCCCGGTGAAACACCGGAAGAAAAATTTGCAGCGGCGGCCCGCTTTGGCTTTGCTGGCGTGGAGATACCGACTTTAGGCAGCGCTTCGGAGCGCAGCCGCTATTTAGAGGCGGCGAGCGCGAACGGGATCAAGATTCCGAGCGTGATGAACCAGGCGCACTGGGCGTCGCCGATGTCAGACCCGGACCCGGCGGTGCGCGCCAAGTCAGTCGAGGGGATGATGACGTCCCTGGAGACGGCGTCTGCCGTGGGTGCTGACACGGTGCTGCTGGTGCCTGCCGTGGTGAAGCCGCAGGTCTGCACGTACCAGGAAGCCTGGGACCGCTCCTGCCCGGAAATCGCCAAGCTCATCCCGGAGTACGCTGCCCGCAAGGTCGGCATCGGCATTGAGAACGTCTGGAATAAATTCCTCCTGAGCCCGCTGGAATTCAACCGCTACGTTGATGACTTCAACAGCCCGTGGGTGGGCGCTTATTTTGACGTCGGGAACATCATGGCCTACGGCTATCCTGAGCAGTGGATCGTGTCGTTAGGCCATCGGCTCCGCAAAGTCCATGTCAAGGGCTTCAAGGTCGAAGACAGGACGTGGTGTTCGTTGCTGGCTTCCTCCATAGACTGGGCGGCGGTGATGAGCGCCTTCCGCCAAGTCGGCTATGATGACATTATCACCGGCGAACTGAAAGGCGACGGCGATACCCACGATGCCAGAATGATCAACATCAGCACCGATATGGATAAAATCCTGGCAATGTGAGAAGGGCAGTGGGCGGGGCTGCCGTACGTAGTTCAAGCTTCAGCTTGCAGTAGGTAGTTCCTCGCACCTTGCCTCGGGCTAAAGCCCGAGCACTGAACAGAGGCAAAACAACAGCACCCAAGCAGCTACGGCTCGCCCCTCGCCCCTCGCCCCTCGCCCCTCGCTCCTCACACTCCTGCCAGGAACGCTGGTGAAAACACTTCGCAGGCGGTTCGGATGGGGATGCATTGCGGGATGATGTTGACTTCGCAATGCATCTCCAGCAGCCGCGGGCATCGGCTGATGGCACCCATGACACGGGGCCAGTCAATCGTGCCCTTTCCAGGGAGCAGGTGGCTGTCGGTCAGGCCGGCGTTGTCATGCAGATGACATGTGACCAGGTGGGGCGCCATTTGTTCCAGCTGGCCGTCGTGGAATTCTTTTGGATAGAGTTGCCAATGACTGATGGGCGCGATGTCGGTAAAGGCCTTGCCCGGAGCTGATTCGAGGATATGGGCGTGGCCCGTGTCGTAGCAGAAGCCGAGCCAAGGCGACGCGAACGGCTCGATCATCGCAAGCAGGCGGTCAGAAGTCGTGGGCGGCGTGAAGTTGTTTTCGATGGCGATGACCACCTGGCTTTTCTCTGCCTGCGGGAGCAGTTGCTCCAGGGTTTCGACAGCCAGGCTGTGCAGCTGCTCGTCATGGCGCCGGGTGGGTTCAAAGCCGGCGTGAGGGTGGACGGTGTAGGTCTTCAGGCCCAGATTGCCAGCAATGGCCAGCAATGCCTGGTGTTCCGCAATCATGTAGGGGCGCCGTTGCACATCAGTGATAGTGATGTCATGCCCCGGCCCCCAGGGAGCGTGCATGCCGCCCGGCTGCAAACCGAACTCAGCCAGCCGTTTGACCAGCTTGTCAGCAAATGCCGGTTCAGCTAACATTTGCTGGCACCAGGCCACGCCAACGCCGATGTGGGTGGCGCCATTGGCTGCGAACTCCGCCAGAAAATTGTTCTGCACGGACTCAGGCACTGTGGTTAAGCCGCAGTAATAGCTCAGAGGGACGTTGCGCAATGACATGAAACGCCTTTCTTTTTTTGCGTTGCTACGTTATAGTAGATAGGTTGAACAAGCGTGTCGATAGAAAGGTTTAACATAACCCGTAGGAAGGCATTTGGCAAAACGGCGTCCGGTGCGAAAGGCGCTGACTGACAGCCCAGGATTCCAGTTCCAGCATGAATATCTACCTTATCAGCGGCAATGACGAATCTCAAATCCGCGCCGATGCGGAGAAGACGGCGCTGGCTTTGGCCGGGCCTGATCCGGACCCGTTCGTGCTGGAAGTGTTCCAGGAGGACGACTCTGGGCCAACGGCAGCGCTGCTGCACGGGCTGCTCCGGTCGCTCCTTTCCCCGCCTTTTCTGGGCGGGCGCAAAACCGTCTGGCTGAAACATTTCAGCGGCTTCGACAGTGAGGGCGACAAGAGTTCCAAAGCGGGGGTGCCAGCAGCGCTGCGGGAGTTGACGGACTTGATTCGCCGCGGTTTGCCAGAGGATATTGCCCTGTTGATGAATGGGCCTGGCATTGATCGGCGTCGAGCGCTGTTCAAAGCCTGCGAGGAACGCGGCGAGGTGCGCTTTTACAATCGCCCCGACCCCAAGAGCCGCACCTGGCGCCAGGACATGGCTGCCTGCATCAGGGCGGCTGCGGCTGACAAGGGCGTGCGCCTGGCGCATGATGTCTGCGACTATTTCGTCGACGCCCTGGGCACGGACACGTCGAGGATTCATTGCGAGTTGGAAAAGTTGATTTGCTATTGCGGCGGCCCGGAGGCGCCGATCACCTTGGCAGATGCGCAGCAAGTGTGCGTTGGCAAGGGCGAAGAAATGGCGTGGGCGCTGGGGGAAATGCTCGGCAAGCGCAACTTGAGCGAAGCCCTGCGAGTAGTGGATGTGCTGCTGGAACAGTCCAAGGAGGGAGAACGCAACGCACGCTCCATGCTCATCAACGCAGCGAATTTTTTCCGGGTGGCGCTGCAATTGCGCGTCGTCATGGAGGAATATCGCCTGAACAGCCCAGCGGCGCTGAAGAGATTCGTTGAGACTATCGACGCGAAGACTAAGCAATCCCTGCTGGCGGACGGCATGGAATTCGTGGAGTTCCATTCCTATCGGGCGATGATGCTGGCTGAGCAGGCCGGTCGCTATTCGCCTAGTGAGATGATCCAGGCGATCCGGCGTCTGCGCGATGGATTGCGCAGGTGCATGTCGTCGTCAATATCGCCGCGTCTGGCGCTGGAAGACGCATTATTCAGCATCATCGGCGGTCGCAGCCGGCCGATTAGGTATCTGGGATGACGGCCGACCAGGCGGAAATCTTGTCTCACCGACAGGGAATCACCTTTATTTGCAGACAGGAAGACTATGAGCGGACATGACTTTGAAAAGAATCTTGGAGTGCTTAGGATGTTGTCCGAGGCCTTGACCGTGCCGCGTTCTTTGGACGAGGGCCTTGACCATATCACGCGGATGACTTGCGAGTTGATGGACACGGAACAGGCGGTATTTTTATTCCGTGACGAGGAGAGCCGCGAATTCATCGTGCGTTCAGCGGTCGGAATCCAGGGGCCGAACATCCGCGTTGGTCACAAATTAGTGGTTCCGGAGCGCCTTAGGAGCATTTTATGGCGGTTGTTGAATTTGCATCGGATCAACTGGGTGGAGGCAGGCATCGAGGAGGTTCGTTTTCCGATCATCGTAATGCCGATCAGCGTCAAGGGTTCGCGGATTGGCCTGTTGGCGGCCGGCGGCGCGCGCGGCGGCGGCGAGCGTCCCTTTGATCCGGTGCGGCGGCAGCTTTTTTCTTTGATTGCGCCGTTCGCATCCTTGGTCATTGAGAATTCCAAGGTGTATGACATTCTTCGTCAGCATTTTGCAATCAATTCTCAGATGATGCGCGAGGCTGCCCGGGAGGATGCTGGCGAGCGTGACCTGGCCGAGCAGATGACCGTCAATTCCCTCAATAATCCGACCAAGGTCGTACGCCTTCTGGCGGAGTCCTTTTACAACGAGCTGGTGCGGGCCGGATTTTCGCCGGCGCACGTCACCACGGCGGCAGCGAAGATCATTGACTGCCTGACGAGTGAGTCTTGAGGCCAGGCCGGCAAAAGCGCCGGCACAGCCAGCATCTTTTTTTGCTTTCCGGCGGAAGGGCGATATCATGGCATTGTGGAGCGGCAGGTTTTCGGAAGCGACCGACAGTCTGGTCAGCCGGTTCAGCGAGTCAATTTCCTTTGATCGGCGGCTGTATCCTTTTGACATCCAAGGCAGCAAGGCGCATGCCCGCATGCTGGCTCGGCAGAACATCATCTCTCAAGCTGATGCCGACGTCATCGTCGCTGGCTTGGACGGCATTCTGGCTGACATTGAGGCCGGCCGTTTTGATTTTTGCGAGGAGCTGGAAGACATCCACATGAACATCGAGGCTCGGCTGACCGAGCGGATCGGCCAGGCAGGCGCCCGCCTGCACACTGGCCGCAGCCGGAACGACCAAGTCGCCACGGACGAACGCCTGTACCTGCGGCATGAGACCGATGCCTGCGATGAAGCTCTCCGAGCCTTGCAGCGGACCCTGGTAGACCTCGGCATGGCCTGGCCAAACGTGATTATGCCCGGCTTCACGCACTTGCAGCATGCCCAGCCAGTTTTGTTTGCGCATCATCTGCTCGCCTACGTCGAGATGTTCGGGCGCGACCGGGAACGCCTGGCTGACGGGCGTCGTCGGATCAATCGCCTGCCCCTGGGCGCCGGCGCTATCGCTGGCAGCACCCTGCCGCTGGACCGCGAATTCGTCGCCGCTGAACTGGGCTTTGAGGAGATTCTGCGCAACAGCATGGATGCCGTCGGCGATCGCGATGCCCTGATCGAATTTCTCTCCTGCCTAGCTATAATCGCCATGCACATTTCCCGCCTGGCCGAGGACATTGTGCTGTGGTTCAGCCAGGAATTCGCCTTTATTGAGCTGGGCGACGCATTCACCACCGGCTCAAGCCTGATGCCGCAGAAGAAGAATCCTGACGTCGCCGAGCTGGCCCGCGGGAAAACTGGCCGCGTCTATGGCCATTTGATGGCGCTGCTGACGACGATGAAGGGCCTGCCCCTGACCTACAATCGCGATATGCAGGAAGACAAGGAAGGCCTTTTTGACGCGGTCGACACAGTCCAGTTAACGCTGGCGACGATGACCGCGATGCTGGCGACCCTGAAGCCGCGGCAGGAGCGGATGGCAGCAGCAGCTTCTGACCCGGCCTTGATGGCGACCGACCTGGCGGAATGGCTGGTCAGGCGCGGGACGCCTTTCCGCGAGGCGCACCACCAAGTCGGTCGCTTTGTCGGCTTCTGCGCTGAACACGGCCTGGCCTTGAACCAGGCGACGCTGGAGCAGATGCAGCAAAGCATCCCTAGCGCCACTGCTGAATGCTTGGAGCTTTTTGATGCGCAGCGCAGCGTAGAGGCGCGTAATCTCCTGGGCGGCACCGCGCCCGGCCAAGTGGCTCGGCAGCTCGCCTTCTGGCAGCAGCGGCTACAGTAGGCGTTTTTTGCGGTTGAGTTCAGTCAGCTCGCGCATTAGGCGTTTGGCTTCTTCGCCCTCTGCAGTTTGCAAGGCGAGTTGTTTTTCCTGGCTGATGCGCGCCAATTCAGCAAGCTGGAGTTTTTTTCGGCAGTCCTCGTAGGCCTGGGTCGTTTTTTCCGCGCTGATGTCTTCTTCCTCCTCTGGCTCGGCGCTGAGAGTGCTGACCGGCGTTGTCGCCTTTGGCTTGGCGCGGTATGGGAAGGCTGATTTGGCGATCACGGCGCCGACGGTCGGATGGCGGATCAGGTCATCGTGGCACAGGGAGTCGGCAGCGTCGGGCCAGGAATCCTGGTCAACGCAGGCCAGCACGCGGCTGATCGCCATGCCCAGGGGCGTATCTGGCAGGAGCCGGGTGATTTCCTCGTCATCTGCCAGGAGCAGAGCCAGATTCTCGAAATGCAGAACCAAGTCGAAGATGGTCTGCCAGACTTTCTCATTGTCCTCAGGCATGGTGAAGGTCGGCAGCGGCGTTGGCGCCCGGTCAGCAGGGGCGGTTGGCGGCTGGAAAGACGTCGCGGAATGTCGGGCATGGCTGGCCTGGAGGGAGTTCAGAGCGTCGAAAACGATGTTTTCGGGCAGATTGAGCTGTGTTGCCAGCCATTGGCAGTGCGCGGTTCTGGCGATTGGGTCAGCCAAGGGCCGGATCGCTGTGAGGACATCCGTCGCGATTAGGCTTTTGCCTTCGGGCTGATTCAGGTCATGGGTGTCGCAGGCGCGCCGGAATAAGTAGGGCACGGCCGGTTCGGTTGCGCTCATGATGCTGCGCAGGGCTTCGGCGCCGCCGTGGCGGAAGATGCTGTCTGGGTCTTCGTCGAGCGGCAGGCTGACGACTGAGACCGTGAGGCCGACCTCGTGCAGGAGTGCGATGGTGCGTTGGGCGGCCGTGGTGCCGGCGGTGTCGGGATCGAAGGCAAGGACGATGTTGCTGGTGGAGCGCTTGAGGAGCCGGGCGTGGTTTTCGGTGAATGCTGTGCCTTGAGCGGCTACAGCGTTGCTCAGGCCAGCGCGATGACAGGCGATGACATCGAGCTGCCCCTCGCAGACCAGGGCGTGCCCAAAGGTCTTCAGGCTCGCACGGGCGTGATTGAGGCCGTAGAGAATAGAGCTTTTCTGGAAGAAGTCAGTCTCTGGGCTGTTGACGTATTTGGGCGCCTTGGCGTCAGGCGCGAGGAGGCGGGCGCTGAAGCCGACGACGCGGCTGAGTTCGTCGTGAATAGGGAAGATGAGCCGGTCGCGGAAGCGGTCATAGAAGCTGGTAGACCCGTCTTTTTTAGACACCATGCCGGTGGCCTCCAGCAATTCAGGGGAATAGCCGCGCGAGGACGCCCATTGGCAAAGCGCGTCCCAGGAGTCGAGGCAATAGCCTAAGTTGAATTTTTCGATGGTCTCATCGTCGATTTCCCGGCTTTTCAGATAGGCTCTCGCTTTTTCGGCTTCCGGCTGTTTGAGCAGGTGATGGTACCAGTCCGCCGCTTCGTTGAGCAATTTTTGGCCTTGCTCCCGCCATTGTCGGCGTTGTTCGCTGGCGGCGCCGTCACCACGGCGGCGTGTTTCCGGGACGGTGAGCCCATAGCGGTCAGCCAGCCAGTGGACCGCGCCGACAAAGTCGGTGTTGACCATTTCCTGGATGAAGTGGAACAGGTTGCCGCTTTTTTTGCAGCCAAAGCAATAGAACGTCTGCCGCTGGGAATCCATTTTGAACGACGGCGTCTTTTCTTTGTGAAATGGGCAGCAAGCCCAATAGTCAGAGCCGCGTTTTTTGACCTGCGTGAAGCTGCCGACGACATCGGCGATGTCAGTCCGCTGCCGGAGCTGGTCAATGAATTCTTCGGGAATATGCGCCATGGCGGAAGTGTGTTATTGACGTGGCCGGATTTGGTTCAGGCGGGCGGTGATGGCGGCGCTGGCGTCCGGGTCGCTGGCGCCGATAGCGACCAGGGCCAGGTCATAGCATTGGCTGGCCTTGACTCGGTCATTGAGGTAGTTGTCATAGACGATGGCCAGGTTGCGGAGCAGGGCAGGGTGAGCCGGGTCCTTGCGCAGGCCATTTTCCAGCCAGGTCACGGCTTGGTTCCAATTCTGCTGGTACAGCGACAGGATGGCCAGGCTGTTGTAGAGTTCCGGCCATTCTCCGAACGGCGTGTACACTCGCGCTGCTTGCAGATAGCGCATGCCGCGCGGCAGATTGTTGAAAACGCAGCAACGGCCCATCAGGAAAAGCAGGTTGCCGCGGGTGGCGGAGTTGTCGCGGGCAGCGCTGTTGGGGAGCAGCTCGTAGGCTTTCTCCAAGGCGTTGAGCGCCTCCGGATACTTGCCGTTGCGGTACAGCATCCAGCCGTAGAAATAGCGCAGGTCAAAGCGGTTGGGCGCCTGCTCAATGGAACGCTCAAAGCTGAACAGGACTTTCTCGGTCGTGGCCTTGTCGTTGTTGAGCATGAATTGGCAGAAATTGTTGAGGGTGACGGCGTCCAGGTCGTCAGGTGCGGCTTGCAGGCAGCGGGACGACCGTTCAAGAGCTGACTTGAGATTGCCAGCTGCGGCGTCAGACAGCGCCTGCTGGAATTCGGCGGTCATGTCAGGTGGACGGCAACCTGTCAGGCTGGCGCTGATGAACAGGACGGCTGCCAGGAAAACCGGCAATCGGGCAAAGCCGCTGACGGGTTGGCGAAGATGAGTTATGGCATTGTTTTTCATGATTGTTTTGTTCCGGCCTTGGGTTCAGGCGCGAGTACGCGCTTTGCGGAGCAGTTCGTCGGCATGGGCGGCGGCAGTTTTGGAGTCGAGTTCAGCGCCGAGCATGCGGACCAGTTCGGCGCGGCGCTGTTCCTGGTCGAGCTGATGCATGACAGCGGTTGTGCGTTCGTTGGCGACGTGCTTGTCAACCAGGAAATGCTGGTCTGCGGCCGCTGCGATCTGGGGCAGGTGAGTGATGCTGAAGACTTGGTGCCGGCGGCTGACAGCGGCTAACTCGGCGGCGACCGTGACTGCGATTCGACCACCGACATTGGCGTCGATTTCGTCAAATATCAGGATAGGGACATTATCAGCGTCGCTGAGGACGGTTTTGACGGCAAGCATGACGCGGGCCATTTCGCCGCTGCTGGCAATGGCGCGCAAGGGCTGCATGGCCTCGCCGACATTAGGGGCGATGGCGAATTCAACAGCGTCAGCGCCGGTTGGGCCTGGATTGGCTGCTTTCAGCTGGATGGCGAATTCGGCTTTGGCGAAGCCGAGGTTCTGGAGCTTGCGGGCTATGGCCTTGGCTAAGGGGCCGGCGGCGGTCTTGCGTTTGGCGTTGAGCTGAGCGCAGGCGTCGCTGTGCGCCTTCTGGCACTGCTGTTCGCGTTCATGCAAAGCCAGGAGCTGATCGGAGCGGCCAGTGATCTTAGCTAAGCGCTGGCGCATCCGGTCGGCGGCAGCGAGTACATCGTCCAGGGTCGGGCCATATTTTCGCTTCAGGCGCTGAAGCAGGTCAAGGCGTTCTTCCAGGCGTTGCAGGGCTTCTTCGTCGAGGTCGAGGCGGTCGGCGTAGTCGGCGATGTCATTGCCGAGTTCATGGATGCTGGTGATGACGGTTTCCAGCTGTTCCAGCAGGGGCGTTCCAGCGCGTGGGTCGACCTCAGCTAGTTCGCGTAGTTGGCGCAGGAAATCGGCCAGTTGGTCAGTGATGGCGCCGTCGTTTTCGCAGAGGCCCTGTTGGCACGCAGCAGTGATTTCCAACAGCCGCTTGGAATTGGCGGCGACGCGGTAGCGCTCGACCAGGTCGCTTTCCTCTTCGGGATTGATTTCAGCCTGGTCGATCTCCCGGAGCTGGTGGGTGAGCAGGTCGGCCTCTTCAGGCGCCAGCCCTTCGGCCTTCAGGTCAGCCAACTCCTGGCGTGTATGCAGCAGTTCCGTGTAGCGCTGGCGGCATAGGCTGACCAGCGGCAAGAGTCCGGCGTAAGTGTCTAAAAGCAGGAGCTGGCGGGCAGGCAGCAGCAGAGTCTGGTTATCGTGCGGGCCATGAATGTCAATGAGGAGTTCGCCGAGTTCCTTGAGAAAGCCGACCGTGACTGGCGAGCCGTTGACAAAGGCCCGGCTGCCCGTTTCCGTGATGACGCGACGGAGCAGGAGGCGTTCCTCCTCGCAGGACCTGAGGCCGCCTTGCTCCAGGAGAGCGTCAATCTCTTGGCGCAATTCCTGAAAATTCTGGTCAAGGCGGATGATGGCCGAGATTTCGCAGGATTTTTCTTCGCGTCGAATGACGGCGGGGGTGGCGCGTCCTCCGGCAAGGAGCTGGATGGCACCGATGACAAGCGACTTGCCGGCGCCGGTTTCGCCGGTGACAGCGTTCATGCCTGGGCCGAAGTCGAGGTCGAGTTCGGAAACTAGGGCTAAATTGCGGATATGCAGAGATTCTAACACGCCGGGGAACTCGCGTAAAGATGAAATTGCGGGGGACTTGACTGGCGAGGAAAGCCAGATTGATAAATATAAGCTCATTCGCCGGGAATGGAAAACCGCAGGGGCGAAAATGATGCGGCTTGGCTTGATATGCCGACATGGCGAGGCAAAGTAAAATAAAGCGCTGGCCGGTTCTGGCCGGTTCGGCGTTCGTCCTCCTTTCTCATGCTGATTTTGGAGCATCATGCAGACTCTGGTTGCGCCGGCTGCGGCGGAAATCGTTATTCGCAATTCGCGTTTCATCGCGGAGGCCTTTGTGGTGGAAGAAGCGGAAAGCGCCCGTGAACTCCTGCGTGCGCAAAAGGAGTTGCGGCCTGACGCCACTCACGTGGTGCATGCGTTTGTGATTGGCGCGAATGCCAATGTGCTAGGCTGCTCGGATGACGGCGAACCGCCAGGAACCGCAGGACGGCCAGCCCTGGAAGTCCTCAAAGGCAGCGGCATCACCAATATCATGGTGACGATTACGCGCTACTTTGGCGGCGTTAAGCTCGGCGTCGGCGGACTGGTGAAAGCCTACACAGAAGCGACGCAGGAAGTCCTGGCAAAGGCGGAAACCCAGGAATTGACCGAACAGACCGAATTCACCTTGCAGGTGCCATACCCATGCTATGAACCGGTGCGACGACTGCTCGCCGAAGTCGGAGCGGAAGTGACCGCAGAGACCTTTGCGGATGATGTCAACATCCAGGGGCGGATGCGAGACGGTGAACTCGACGACTTCGCCCGCAAGGTCGCAGACCTGTCCAACGGAAAAGCGAAGTTGACCGTGAACGACGAGGATGAGGAGAATGCGGATGGTGGACGTTAGAGGGCGTACCGCCACCCCTCGCCCTATTCTGCCCTCGCTCCTTCCTGCCTATGGCATCCCAAAGGATTGCAAGTATTCATCACAAAATTTCGCACATTACCCAAAATTTCGCTTAGGGTGGACTATCCGCTCACAACCTAATTTATGTGTCTCCCTTGCAGGGCTCCAAATATATGCCATCTCACCCAGGGCTGCGCCGGGCCTGGCGGCCCGGCTTACCTTGGGCTTTTATGTGTCGCCCTCCGGGCTTTTGTCGCTTTGCGGCTGTGAACGTTATGGACACTGATTATCGTATGTTAGCCTGGCGGCCCAAAGGGCCAGCAACATAGAAGCCCAGGGTGAGCGTAGCGAAGCCCTGGGTGACTGCGTATAATAATTTTGAGCCCCGCCAGGGGTGACACATAAACGCTGGTTTGCAGAAAATCTTTCCCAAAAAAACAAGAAATTGGTCGATAGTAGTACACTAACTAAAAATCGTCGGCTAAGCCACTGTAATGCGCCAATCCTCCCTTGGAGGTTTCCCGGTAAATTGTTGGTAAATCGTGACCGGTTTTTTTCATTGTTTCAACCACCTTGTCGAAACTTATCCTATGACGCCCATCGCTCAATATTGCAAAAGCGTTGTGACTTAAGGCGCGAGCGGCCGCAAAGGCATTTCTCTCAATGCAAGGTATTTGAACTAGTCCTGCAACTGGGTCGCAGGTTAGCCCGAGGTGGTGTTCCAGGCCCATTTCGGCGCTATATTCAATTTGAAAAATAGTTCCGCCAAAAAGCTGAGTCGTTGCTCCCGAAGCCATTGCGCACGCTGTGCCGATCTCTCCTTGGCAGCCGACCTCTGCTCCCGAAATGCTGGCATTTTGTTTTACGATCGTTCCTATTAACCCGGCAGTCGCCAAAGCTCTTAAAATCTTACGGTCGGTAAAATTGTGTTGTGTTTTAAGATAATAAAGAACGCCCGGTAAAACTCCACAACTGCCGCAAGTTGGGGCAGTTACAATTAATCCACCGGCTGCGTTTTCTTCAGCCACAGCTAAGGTATATGCAAACAGCAGCGCACGTTTCTGTAAAGTCTCTTTGTAAGCATTGGCTTTTACATGCAATGTGGCGGCCTTGCGTGGCAACTTTAAGGAGCCAGGTAAAACGCCCTCATTCTCTAAGCCTCGATGAATGGCATCTTGCATTATTCTCCATACCTGTTCCAAGTAGTCCATGACGTCTTTTTCGTCATATTTTTTAACAACCTCCCACATCGTCAGACCATTGGAGTTGCAGTATTTCAACACGTTGTGCATATCTTTGAACGGATAGCAATTCTCGCCTTTTTCCTCTTCTGAAGTCTCATCGACAATGGCTCCGCCGCCTATGCTGTACGCTGTCCAGCTGTCGGTAATTTCGTTAACTTCGTTCAGGGCTTCAAACAGCATTGCGTTTGGGTGGCGGGGAAGAAAAACCTCGGGTTCCCAGACTAATTCGACTTTTTTTCCAGCCTCTTTAAAGGCTGTGATAATGGCAACATCAGTTAAATGCCCTTGGCCTGTAGCAGCAAGGCTTCCATAGAGTGTAACTCGATATTTATGTGCATCGTTACCTCTTCCAAGAAACATCAACGACGCTTTGCGCGGCCCCATGGTGTGACTGCTTGACGGGCCATTGCCAATTCGGTATATTTGCTTAATGCTTTCCATGCGCCCAGCCGCCTCTACTTGATTTCGTACACCGCCTTGTTGCAGCGGATCAGCACGCGGTCTTCCACTGTCACGATTTCATTGGCATTTTCCGGCAGCTTGAACTCTGCCACCGGCTCACCCGCGCCGTCAAATACCATCCCGCGCAGTTCTCCGGCGACATAAATTTTCTTCCCTGCCACCCCCACCTTGGCCGGCATGAACGGCAAGGGCTTGTTCCACAACGCATCTGCTTTGCCATCAAGCAAGACCAGTTCGCGGAATTTGTTTACCAGCGCAATCTCCGGTCGTCTGTCCCCGGTCACATCTCCTGCCGCCAGGTCGAGATAGAATTTCCCCATCCCTTTCTCTCCCGGTCCCAGATTCAACTGATACTTGGGCTTGCCGTCGCCGTCGTACACATTCAGCCATAAGTACATTCCCTGGCTGTCTGCGGCCACTTCGTCCTTGCCGTCACCGTCAAAGTCGGCAATGAACGCTTTGGTTCGGTACAGTGATCCGAACGACGGGAAGTTCTTGAACCCCGGCAGATTGTCGCGGAACCTCACCGCACTTGAGCCGTCATAGCCATCCACTGTCCACATGTAGTTGCCGTCGGCCGCCGAGTGGCGCAGCGCAAAGACATTTTCAAAGCCATGCTCGCCTTTGACCACCCCCAGCTGCCGCCCCGGCCCCCAGGTGTGTGGATAACGCCGGATCAAACTGCCATCCGCAGCGATCTTCTCGGTGGTGCAGGCGCTTCCGGCGAATAGCGCCTCTCCGTCGCGGGTTGCGGCCACTGCCAGCGAATAAACCCCGGGATATGCCGGTTTGAACCAGTAATACTTCTGGGTCGCCTCCACTTCGGGCGCCAGCACCGAGGTGAATACCCAGCGCCGGGAACCGTTGGCATTGAATGCGATTACCTTGTCGTCGGCACAGCCGACGAGGATCAAATTTTCCTTGGGCCACTCGACTGCGCACTGAATCCGTGCGTCGGCATCGAAACTTTTCAATATCTCGCCATCGGGTTTGAGCCGGAAAAGCCTGGCGCCGGAGGCTGCCAGGCAGTCGCCCCCGGCAAGCTGGGTCAAGACATTCACCCGCTCCTCGAAGTCAGCGAGCTTGACCGCCGACCAATCGGGCAGCGTCAGCGTTGTCGCCTTGGCTTTGGCCGTTGCTGGGACGACTGCGTCGAGAGCTTGGCGATATTTCGCCAGCGCCGCATCTGGCAGCTTGATGCTGAAGATGTTGTCCCCGTGATTGAGCTTTTCGCTCCTGCCGCCCTCAAAGCGAATCGCGCCCGCTTTCGCCGACAGGATGATCGTTTTGCCGGAGACGAGTTCCCAGTCCACCGTCACTTTGCCGTCGCTCTGGAACAAACCGTCGATTCGAGTGGCATTGAGGGCAAAGAGATGGTTCGCCTCAAGCAACGCCAATTCGGCGTGGCCGAAACGGCTTTCGCCGGTGAATGCAATCGCCGGTTCGGGAGCGATGATTTTGGCGCTGCCGGCGTCAAGCCGCACGACATGCGCCGGAGCGTCACGGGTTTCTGATTTGATCAAGGTGAAAATGCTTTCAGCGCGGTTTTTGACCCCGGCGAGCTTGACTTTTGTGTAGGCGCTTTCAGTGTCGATGACGCCGCTCTCGCCGTTGGCAGTGGTGAGCGCGGTCTGCTCTGCAATGACTGGAACGAGTGAGATCGACTGTGCCCCGAGCCATGCCGTTTTGATTTGGGGATTGACCGAAGCGACTTCGATTTCCAGCTGGTGTTCACCCTTGGCAAGTTCGACCTTGCCGAGCGAAATGACTTCCGGCTGGATGTCGCGCGTTTCGCTGTAGTGCGGCACCTTGGCTTTGAGGAGTTTGCCGTCGAGTTTGAGATTGACCTCTGCCGCCCGGGAGTTGTGCTGCATCAAGGTGATTTTGAGTTCGCCCGAGAAAGCTTTGGCAAGGTCGAAGCCGATCTGGGCGCGGTCGCCCACCTTGGCGGTTTCAAACAGCGTGTTGCGTGGGCCTGACGAGACCCAGCACTCCGGCACGGCGGCGAGCTTGCAGTCGCGAATCCTCAACACGTTGCCCCCCGCCATAGCGAGCTTCCCTGGCTCTGCCGCCGCCGTTGTCGGCGCGGCGGTCTGGAAATTGAGCACCGCTGTGAGTTCTCCGGAGTCGGAGCGTGGGATCACCGTATCGGCGATAACCGCGAAGTCGCCTTTGCGCAGCAGCAGTTTGCGCTGCCACTTGCAATAGGCATGATCCGGCACGGCGCCGGCGAACCAGACGCTCTGGCCGGTGACGCCGAAGTCGTCGAGTTCGCCCATAGTCGGGATATGCGCTTCGGTTCCCCCCGCGAGATAGGGCTGGAGGTAGTTGCCGAGGCCTGCAAGAATGTTGCGCCCGCTGATCCGCAATCCGTAGATCGACAGCAGTTTGTAGGGTGTCCGGTACTCCTCGTTGTGGCAGTTCACGCTGATCCAGTCGCCCCCAGCGCCGACTTGGTCGCGGTAGCCGATGCCGCGGAAGCAATTTTCGATTGGATTGGCGAGCTTGAACATTTTGTGTTCTGTCGGATTCATTGGCGCTGCGGTCCATCTGCCGATGAGTTCCGTTGGCGGGCGCTTGGCGGTCTTGCCGCTGGGCGCGAAGCTTTGTCCGATTTTGAACCCAGGTTTGGCTGGCGGCAGCAAGTCGGCGTAATAGAGGTATTTGCCGTCGCCGGTCTGCTCGGCAGCGAGGTAAAAGGTCAGCCGCGAGGCGGTTCCGAGGTTTTCGCTTGAGCTGGTGCCGTTCCACTGGGTTTCAAAGAAGCGCAACGCCTTGGCCCACGCTCCCTCGGGCTCGAAGTTGCGTTCTCCAGCGAGGGCGAGGTAATGCGCACCTGGGTTGATGGCGCCCGAGAGGAACCAGCGGACGATGCCGCGCTCCCCCTCAATCCAGCCATCCGGGTGCTGGAGGTAAGCCATCGTTCCGGTAGCTGATTTGAGCGCCCGTGTCCAGACCGCGTCGGGATAGTCGCGAACAAAGTAGCGGGCGAGGACATAGAGCGAAATCGCCCCCCACTGACCGTGGCGGCTGGGGATTACCGCGCTGCTGGCGCGACCGTAGATCAACTTGCCGATTCCCCCGTGGTCGAGCTGGCGGGCGAGAGCCTGGGTGACTTTGAGCCGGTCTTCGTCGCTGAACACCGGATGTTCCTCAATGAGGTCCCAGAGGAGAATCATCTGGTGCCCCATGTAGTGATAGGGCGAAGAGAGCGGGGTGGCAGGGTTCTCGATGCTCTCGGCGTTGAACTTCTGGAAATCCTTGATCGCGGCGGCGTCGGGAAAGGCAAGGCGTAGAAATTCCTTGGCGTACTTGGTATCGCCAGTCTGGTAAAAAAGCGCCATTTGAACCGCCACGTAGTTCCAGCCGTAGCCCCAGCGGATGCCGGAGAGCATCTGCGAGTTGAAGTTTTCGGGGTCGTATCCGTCGACTTCGCCGGTATAGGCGGGGACGCGGAGCTTGAGGAGATGACCGAGTTCTTTGGGCTTGCTGGCCAGCTCTTCGAGCAGTGCCTTGACCGCGTCATTGACGCCGGAGTCGTCGCTGCCGCCAACGATGATTACGTTGAAGTTGCCGCCGGTCGGATTGTGGAGCGAACGGAGTTCAAAGCCGCCCGCCCCAGGGTAGGTCGAGTCCGTGTAGACGAATCCCTGGCGGTACAAGCTGTCCAGGAGTTCGTTGTTGTCACGCGAACCGAGCGCAATCACGTTTTGCCTCAAGGGGAGCGGGACTTTGCCGCCAGCGACGACCGGGACTTTGTTGCCAGTAATCGCTTCGAGCGCGGCGGCGACTTGCCGCGCCCCGTCCTCCGCCGCCGGGGTAGAGCCGGCGGCGATCACGATGCCGTCAAGCCGAGTGGCGAGCGATAAATTTTTGAGCTTGCCGATCACCGGGGTCAAGCCGGCGCGGGTGAAGTCCTTGACTTGCTTCAGCTCGACTTTTTTGACGGCAACGGCAGGAGTGTCTTTTTTGTGGGTGTAGAGATAGACCCGGATGGTCTCGGTTCCCTCTGGGGCTTCGATGCCGGCGTAGGTGGTTGAGAAGGCTTCGTGGCTGTCTGCTTCGAGCGGAACTTGGACGAATTTCCCCTGCGGCAGGAGCCGAAGCTGGAGAAATGTTCCGGCTGAATTGCTGTTGGCATGCTGGAGCTTCACCTCAACGACGGCTTCGTGCTTGCCAGGCTTGACTGGCGTGACATCCTGGAAAAGGCCAGCTTCGGCTTCGTCATCGGGATCAGTAATGAGCAGAAGTCCGTCTTTGACATGGGCGCCTGGCTTGATTGAGCCGTAGGCGATCCAGCCCGCTGGGAAGCCGTCGGGGTCAACGATGGCGAAATCGCCATTGCGAAGCTCGCCAGGTTTTCCGGGAACCGCCGCAGCGGCGAGTAACGTCGGCATGACCATGCCACCCAATAGCAGCAACGTGAGTTTATGTTTGGAAAGCCACATCGCCTATTCCTTTGCTGAGTTATGGCTTGCTTCCTTGCTATGACTGCTAGAATGGAAATAGCAAGGCAATGGTGCAAGACGCGCCACCCTCACTCTTCGCCGTATCTTTTCTCCACCGCCCATGAACGTCCACTAGTGTTCACGTTTACTTATTTATCGTCCCAGTGTTTTTTGGGGTGGTTGCAACCCCTGCCTGCGGGCAGGTGGCGACGGCTGATTACTGGTTCCAGTACAGGAATGCCTCGCTAACGATGCGTCTAGTGTTGGTGGCGCTGTTGTACGGCCAGCTGCCGCCGATGGGCGCGGTGGTGCCTTTCCACCATTGCGCATGACCATCAGCATGTACGGCATTGGCGCCGTAGTTGTGATCAATCCACATGGCGTACCATTGCTTGCCGAGAATGTATAAGCAGTCATTGCCCGAGCCTTTTTCAGACAAGAGAACGCAGCCACTGGGGCGGGTGATTGACTGGGCAACGCGCGGGTGCCAGAACAGCGATTCTGGAGTAATCATGTTGGAGACGTAATCGGCACCGGCGGGCATGCCGTAGTTGACCATGTAGAAATCGGATGTATTGGAGGGGCATTTGTAGGGCTTGACGTCGCCGACATAAGGATAAATCGCATTGGCCCAGCTGGGACGCCAGTCGGTCTCTGACCTCTGGAGAAACTTGGGGATTTCCGGGATGGGCGCGACAGCCGTACTCATCTTCATCGTAGCGTGCCAGCAACTCGGGAAATAATCTTCGTTATCGTGCGAGTACATAGTCTGCGCCAGGCCAAGCTGTTTGAGATTGCTGGTGCAAGAGATCGACCTGGCCTTGTCCCGCGCCTTGCTCAAGGCCGGCAGCAGCATGGCGGCGAGAATGGCAATAATCGCAATCACGACCAAAAGCTCAATGAGGGTGAAATGCTTTTTCATGTTTTTCCTCCATTCCTTGGGGTCCTGTACTACTAACGACCAACTTCTTGTTTTTGGGGAAAGATTTGATCCTAACTTTGGGACACCACTAATCGGTTATGGTGAGTTCCTGGAAGTTTCGTTTCAGTTCGACCGCCCTTTGCTCTTGACTTTCCACGATGGCATGGAGGTCAAATTGCCCGAGGCTAGATATGGTCGGAGTCGTACTATGGACGGCAAACCCACCCCCGCCGATAATGGCGCAACCGTGTTTCATTTGATTCACACCTCCAGTTTTACATCCAGGTAGATTCTGCGTGCTTGGGTTCCGTTGTATCTTATGCGGCGCAACGCTTCTTCGAAGACGGCGTAACCGGCGGCCGTCCAATCGGTTTTTATCACTGGGCCAGGCTCAAATCCAGGTACCCACAGTCGTTTCCCGTCAAGCGAGATTACATTTGGAAAATCATGGCACAGGAACTCTCCGTGCCGTTGGCGATAGGCTTTGGCGAAATTGTTGTAACAAGTGCCTCCGGTAAAGAAAAAACCATGCCTGGCATCATCGAGACAGGACAGGTTCGGGGGGGTCGGCGGGGTCGGCGGCATAAACTCGAAAGTGCCATGTTCCTGCCAAATGGCTGCAAATACGTTGCCACGCCGCTCGTGCAATGGTGTGTTACTATTGAATATCCTGACATGCGAAACATTACGGCCAAGGAAAAAGTCGGTAGCAAGCGTTGCCGCGTTGAGGGGGTCCAAGGAGACCACCGAAACTACTCCATTGTACATGTTATCCATTTCCAGACCGACTATCGGCCGTCCCTGCGGCATGATTTCAAGGTTGCAGTCATAATTGTTCAGCAGCAAGATGGCGTCGTTGCTTTCGGCGATTCGGTTTAGGTCTTGGGAAGTCATTTGTATAATATTCAGGTAATGAAGTTCCAGCGTTACCCGCGATTCCGCAGCCAGCCGCTGTATACCCAGAAATGCATGTGCGCAGAATGAGGTGTCAAGATTGTTGGTGCTCATGACAACACCTAATTTCAATTCCGCAAGGGGCAAGCAGTTGTTTCTCGCAGACACATATACACCATCGCCAGGGCGGCAGTCCAGTAACCCCTTGGCAGTCATGGCCTTGATGCCACGCTGAACCGTACCCAGCGACAAGTCAAACTGCTGCATCAATTGTCGTTGGGAGGGAAGCTTGGAACCGGGTTCGAAGGCGCCGGATGCAATCATAGCCTCCAGATAACCGGTCATATTGGAATATTTTTGGGTTATCATCAATAATTTCTTTAACTGTATTAAACTGATTCAAAAAAGCGATTCGCCGCTATACTGTACAATTGTTTTTTTGGAAAGCAAGTTGCAAAAAAATAAAAAATAGGCGTAACTGGAAAAAGCAAAGGGTCAGTCTTCTATAGCGCCTTGGGGCGGCATTGCAGAGGACTGACCCATCACACAAAAAGGCGCGCAATCTTATTTTTCTTTTTCTTGCCTGGCCTGTGCTTTTGCGATAGCTTCGTGGTCTGCCACGGAGACATTGTCTTCCACTCGTCCATCGTCGAGCGGGTTGTCTTCTCTTGCGGCCAAGTCTCTGAAGAGTCTTTTCAAGTCTATTACTCCTCCGGTGATAAACCACACCGTTGAGATTACGCCGATTATTGCTGCTACCCCAATATGCACGACAAAGAAGTAACGGCTCCAGTATTTGTTTGGCCATGGCGAGACCAGGTTCCAGATCAGCACTCCAATGAAGCACAGTCCTACATTCCAGACAATGGAATAGAAGAATACGCTCCATGCGATGATGCGGTCGCCCCTGGTGTATTCCGGGGTAATGCCGATGAGTTTGCTGAAAACGTTGCGCAGGCTCCAGGGCGATTTGATTGTCTTTTCGCCATCAACGCTGTAAATGCCGCGATGCAGCATTCTGTCGAGGTCGTATGGTTCGCGCATGGTGATTAGGGACACTATGATGTAGGCCAGAATGCCGCCGATCATGGCCAAGAAGAAAAGCTCGTATGAGTTAAGGGGGAACTTCAGCGGATCCATGCGCCAAAGGATATAAGGCTCGAAGGAGCCTGAAAGCTTGCGCAGCAAGGCGTCAAGCGGCTCAACCCATTGCCGGTTTTGCAGGAACGGGTAGATGTGCGCAGCCCAGGTGCGTTGGAGAATCAGACCGCCAGCTGTGATGCCGGAACCGACAATAATCGAGGCAAAAGCGCCAGCCGAGGTGCCGAAACGCGAATAAAGGCCGAAGATCATGACCGGGCCAGCGCCGCCGAACCAGACCGCCTGCATGATGACAAGGAACATCTGAATGTAGTCAAGCTGGACAAAGAACGCAGACACGATAAAAAAGAAAATCGCTACAAGCACGGAGACAATTTTCACTGCGCGTACGTGCGTCTTGGGTCCCAGCGGCTCTTTCCGGAGCGGGACAATGATATCTTGGACTATGGTGGATGAGGAATTGAAAATCCGGCTGTCATCGGTAGACACTAGCAGCATGAACATCAGGAGGCAAAAGAGGCCCATCAGCCCAATGGGAAGCATTTTTCGCATGGCGATGCTCAGCATCATCTGGCTGTAGAGGGATTTGTATTTTTGGAGCGTGAGGTTCCCTTCGGGGGAATCACCCAAAACACTTGCCGCTTTATCAAAATAGGGCGTATCCGGATTGTCAGCACGGGAGAAGGGCTTCATTTCCTCGGTTTTGCTGGTCATTGGGGGCAGCATTGCCATCTCTGCATTGAAGTGGGTAAGTTCTTGCGGATCAGTGATGACTTCTTTTGCCACGCGTGTTGACAAGGTTTGGCGGATTTCGTGGGCAGTGGCGGAATGATTTTCATGGGTCATGACCGTGACGATCATAACTGCGATGAGAGTGCACATCATCATGGAAAAGCCATTTCGCCAGGAGCCGAGCAGTCCGGCCATTTTTTGCTCGTGCGGGGTGCGTCCTGAGGTCGTCGTGTCATTGCCTATCCAACTGGCGCGGTTGAGAATACAGCTCATGATGCCTACGATTAGGCCGAATACGTTGAAATCTCGGAGCTTGGCGATATCAAAGGGGTTGAGGAAGCTTTCGCCTGGAACCCTATTGAGCATGGCTGGCGCAATCTCTTTTGGCCAGGAAAAGGTTACAAAGATAAAGAGGATAACTAGCACAAAGATCGGGTAGCTGAGCAATCCTTGGAAGCAGTCTGTAATCAGCAGCGAGATTCGGCCCCCGGGCAAAAGCAAGATTAACGCCAAGATCAGGACAATGCCGACAGCGAGAAGAAAGGTCGAGACATTGACTCCGAAAATTTGTATTGTATTGGGTATCCCGAGAAAATACAGGAAGAATTTTGCTGCGACGGCTGGGCCGATGGCATTGCACATCATTTCTGAGATGGTGCGCAGCGTGGAAGCGAAAATGCGGAAGGGTCGGTTATAGCGGATTTCCAGAAATTGCCCGATGGATAGCGCCTTTGTTTCCCGGAATCTATAGACGCAGTATCCGGTCAGCGCCATGATGATGGAGATTGGCGCAATGATATTAGACCAAAACGAGAGCGCGAATCCGGTCTGATAATTTACTTCGACCAAGGCAACCAGCGTGATGACACTCAAGGCAGAGGCCATGTCGCCCACACTGATGACATATCTGCCTGCCACGCGGCCGGCAGCCAGATAGTCGACTACGCCCCTGACATATTTTTTGGAATAAATTGCCAAGGCCATAATCAGCGCCATCGGCACCAAGGTGATGAGCCAGTCGAGCCAGTGCATGCCAACTCCTTGTTCCTGTTGATGTTATTATATCAGTATCAGAAGATGGTCTTGAACACGACTGTCAGCTTCAAATGCGCGTTTTCACGCACGTTAAGCTCCTGGAACACGAAGGACGGAAAGGACACTGCCAGCCCCGTGAAGGTGCCGGTTTGGATCATATAGGGGGTCTTGACAGGGTTCCAGGAGACCGGCATGTCATTTTCAAGTTCCTTGAAAGAGCCGTTCTGCAAGAGGTTCTCCCCATCCTTGCCTTGCACAACTTCGCATAGGATCACATCGCGGATGACAATCCATGGCGTTTCCCCTTCCAAGTAGCCGCCGCGAACGGAGAGCTTGACGGTGCCCGCCTTCTTGGGGGAGAAATAGAAGGTCGCCTCCGCCCACTCCGTATCCGTGCTCTTGGCAGACATCATAATGGCGTATTTGCCTTGTTCCTTGAAATGCCCAGGGTTGTAGATGGAGTGCTTCTGGCGCACTATCTCGGCATTGTTGATGACCATCGGGATTTCCTGCTCTCCTCCGTCGAACGTAATCAGGATGGGGTGAGCAGAGGCTGCGGTTGAGAGCAGAGCCAGCAAAACACAGAGGAATGGAATCGTAGAGAACTTTTTCATGGTGAGAACTTCCTTTCTTGCCTGGATTTTCGACTATTTCAGCGTGTGGATTTTGATGTTTTCCGCGTCTTTGTCCGGCATAAGGGCGATGAAGTCATCCAAGGTCATGCCGGGGAAATATTTCACTTCGAGGTCGAGGAAGAAGCCGGGATTTCCGGTTATGGGCACTTCCTTTTGGACGCCGTTGAAGTTCAGGAAGGCGGTATTTGGCGTTTGCGCGGTATCGACGCGGTTGCCCATATAGTCGTAGCAGACTTGGGGAGCGTTTTTCAAGGTGAGGATTTCCGGTCTTTGCGTCCAGGCCACGACGATATTTTCGCCATCGCGGCGGAATTGGAAAGCCCTTAGCCCGTTCGGCGTGAGGTCGTCGATTCCCTTGACGAATTTGGAGTAGTCCAGGAAATGCGCGGAGGCGGCAAAGGCGGCTCCTGAAGGCTTGGGTGTGCCGTTGATCTCGCCCAGGTTGTGGCCATTCATGCGGTGAATTCCGCCAAAAGTCGGTCCCCAGGCGTAATAGGTAAACACCTCGGCGCCATTTGCGAAATTGACCGGGAAAACTTGCGCCATCCACAGTGCGCCCAGCCTAGGCGGGTGATGCGGATAGGAGGAGGCGCGTACATAGGTTGTATCTATTTGCTGCAAGGGGAAATGCAGGTAGAATGAATCCATGTAGATGCCCGATTCGGTATGCCAGATTGGCAAGTCCTTGCCATGCGGGCGTGAATCAAGATAATTGCGCAGCTTGCGCATCCTGAAGCCCTGTCCCCATGAACCGTCTGGAATCAGCCAGGCGCCTTCGCCCCAGTTGTAGAAGTGCGCTGAAAAGATATCCATGTTTTCGCATCCGGCATTTTCCACCACTTTCTGCGTGAAGTTGCCGACGACATCCCAAGTGGAAAGCCCGAGGACCTTCACCTCAGGATCAGCCTTTTTGGCGCTGTTGTATGCGCTTTTCAGGAACTCGGCATAGCGTTCGGGCGGGAACCAGGCGGTCGGCTCATTGAAAATCTCGATGTACCTAAGGCGGCCTTTGTAGGCGCGCACCATTTCATAGATGTTGTTTCCGAAATCCTCGGCAGTGCTTTCATTTTCCTTCCAGGGGCCAGTCAGGGTGGCGATAAGCTCCTGTCCGTTTCCCGCATTGAGGTCGAAGACATCGAAGCGATAGTCAAAATTGCCATCAACGGGCTTGGTCTTGGCGTTCCAGCGTGCGACGTACGGACCAGCATCGTGGTTCCGGTTCCAGTGCGAGCCGATCAAGGGTGCAAATTCCAACATGAAAGGCGTGTTTTGATAGTGGCATCCATAGCGCGACTCAAGCGAGACGCCTTGGCGCAAGGGCGCGTGCAGAACCGCAAAGGTATGCTCGTCGCTGACTCTTCCATTGCAGTATGCGACAGCCCGAAAAGCACCCTTGCGCGTAAAAGGCACTTGCAGCAGCTCGGCATCGGCAGGAATCTTGACTTCTTGCAGTAGGCGGTCCTTTTCATCGTAAATGGAAAGGGTTCCCTCAGAGGCGCCCTCGCTGCGGAAAATAATGAATTCCACGCTTTCGATGTCTCCGCTGAAAATATTATACGGGCGGGGCGTGTCTATCATGATGCGCGGGGAGGTCTCCGTATATGTTGTCCTTGCCCCCTCTCCGCCATAGAATTGCACCATATCGAGTTCGACCCTGCCGCATATTTCGAATTCCAGGAAAACACCTTTTGCATCAGGAGGCAGATTCCCCGATACGGAATAATGCTGGAATTCTTCTCCGAGTTCGTCAAAATTTTTCTGGTATGTATTGCGTGGGGTGGCAAAGGTATTCAGGCGGTGCAGCCGGAGCTTGATGGAGCTTTTTTCGGCCAGTCCACGCGCCATAAATGAAATGGTGAAGTTGCCTGCTTTCCGTACAAAGACCGGATAGTGCTGGAATCTGGCTTTTTCACCTTCCAGGCGCATTTTATGCTTCCCATGCGGGCAATCTCCTTCAATGCGGCATTTTTCGATTATATTCACGCGCTCTTCGGCGCCTGAGGCCACGCCGCCATAAAGATGCCATCCTTTGGTTCCAAGCTCGAAGCTTCCGTTGGCCAGCGCATTTTCCGGTTTCGATGCGTCTAATTCGAAGACGTATTGGTCTGGCTCTGGCCGGGGCGGGGTTTTCACCAGGGCGTTGGCGCGATGGGCGCGCATGTCGTCATTGTAATGGGTGAGCAGCAGTTCGTCATCAAAGGCCATGTCATAGAAGAAGAGGTTGTCGTATCGGTTGTAAGCAGAGTCAATATCACTCTGCTTCTTCGAGTTGAGCTTAACTTGCAGCCGGCTTTTGGCCGGGAAGATGCAATTTTCAGAAAGGGTGAATGAAGCGACGACCTTCCCGTTGATGAGCAAGTCGCAAAGGGCGCCTTTTTTGCGGAGTGCGATGAGGCGCCAGGCCTCGCCGTCAATGTGCATCTCCGTATGGGACGACAATTTCTCCGAAGTGCCTTCGAAGAATTTCAAGAAGGGGCATCCGTTCTTTTCGCGGAAGCCAAACACTAAGGAATTAAGCGAATCAGAAAGGACGATGGTTTGAGGGTTTCTGCTGACGTTGTTGGTGTTGAGGAAAGCCCAAAGCGTAAATTCATTCCCTTCGGTTGGCGAGGAAAACGAGTACGTTGCGGATGCATCGCCGCGTAGAATCATCCCGGCGTTGATGAACGAGACCTTTTCGTTTTTGACGTCGCCCGTAACCGTAGATTCCCCCAAGCCATGATTGAAATCCACGCCCAAGCGCTTGTTTGCAGACAGCGGATTCAGGTCAACTCCTGACAAAGGCAAAATATGCAGCAAGAAGGCTATGGCAAGAAAGGTCAGTCTTTTCATTTTATTGACCCCCTGGGTAATGGCTAATGCCTGGATGCACGTGGACGTTCAATATCCCCTAAAATGACGATGGCTTCGCGTATACCACCCCGCTATTTGTGCAGATGGTGACATTGTAGTAGTACTTGTAATAGTTGCTCGCCTGGGATTCATACGGGCCTTTTCTGTGCCACATTTCGCGCTTTACGCTTTGAGCGTGGCCATCGGCAAATCCGACATTCGAGCTGCCGTTGTGAAGCGAAGAATTGATCCTTTGCGTGGGCGCCAAGGGGGCAAGGTCGCCATCCATGTAAACCCCGGATGGGATGATGGCATAATTAGTAGGCGCGGCATGTTCGCCCCAGTGCGGGATCGAGGCCACGGAAGCCTGGGCAAGATCCTTGTCATGTGCTGGACGCGCCAAAGCGGCGTCGCCCGCATCCCTGGCTACGCCGCCCATGGCAATGCCGCCGCTATGAAGGCCGCCGACAAAAGGCCCGTAAGTGTTGTAGGCTTCCTTTGAGCTGCTGCTGCGCTGCCCCTGGCGAACAGGGCAGGGACTAAGCGTTTGGTAATCATTGCCGCTGCGCCATAATTGCACAAGCCAATTGCAAGGCGCACCGCCGTAATTCCCTCCGCCTAAATGCCAACCGTCGAATTCTTGACTGTACATGGCAGCATAGAGGCCAAAGGACTTCAGATTGGACAGACATGTTATGCTCATCGCCTTGGCTCTGGCCTTAGACAGCGCCGGCAACAACATGGCAGCCAAGATCGCGATGATGGCGATGACTACGAGAAGCTCAATAAGGGTGAATGGTTGCAACTTTCGACGTTTCATGCTAAGGTCTCCTCGCGTTGCTTGTTTTGTGCTTTGTTGAGTTTTTGTGAAACGTTTTCCGGGAGAAATGAATTTTTGGTGAAGCGGCGCTCGCCGAGGTGGCTGCGTTGCTCATGCTCCAAGGTCAGCAGCGAGAGTGCTTCCTGCACCATCTCAGCGGGGTCTGATGAGATGCAGGGGAAATCACGTCTGCACGCATCGAAGGCAATGCCAAGCAGTTCTATGTTTTCATGCAGCAGTTCAGGATTGAACTTCCTGAATATTTGCACGGTCGCCGAGAGTTCCGCCGGGAAAATCAGTGCTTCTGGTGGTTCTTCATATTGGAAGAGCTGAATCAGCATCTTGGTGAAGCTGCGCGATGCTTCTTCCAGGTTCTGATAACCAGGGGAGAACAGGTAATATTCTTCCAGGAAGTTCTTGCGATGCTCGGTAAAAGCGGCGCGGCAGCCCTCATAATAAGCCTTGCCCCAGATTTCCTCAAGTGGACCGCCGACTATGCCAATCTTGCTGAACCCGCGTTCCAGCAGAAGATCAACGGCCTGATACATTTTATCATAGTCGTTCCCGACCACCTGCGAGACGACCGCTTCTGCAGGACGGCTGTCAGTCCCATAGACGTCGCCAATCAGTACTAATGGCTGCGGCAAAGCCTGGCGCAGCTTTTCAAGAAGAGGGCAGGTATAGCGGCCAACCAGCACAATCCCAAGGGGCGTGTTTCGTTTTTTGATGCGCCTTTGCACCGCCATAATGTCTTCCTCGGAATCGCTGGGAAGGGACATATAAATCAATTCAGTATTGTGTTTCTTTGCCTGGTATTCCAGCTCGTGCAGCATCACCAGCAAAAATTGTGAAAGCGTAGGCGTGTTAAAGGATAATACTACATATTCGCAGATTTTTTCCTCCCCAGGAGCAGAGTCAAGAAGCATGATGCCCTTGCCCTGAATTGTTTTTATCAGCCGTTCCTGCCGCAAAGTCTCCAATGCCCCACGAACAGTATTGCGGCTTACGGAAAACTCTTTGGCTAAAGAGCGTTCCTGGGGAAGATACCCGCTCTCTGAATATTGCCCAGCCTCAATCCTATTGCGCAATTCCCGCGCAAGCTCCTCGTAAAGCGGGCCATTCCCGGTTCTGAAACTCATATCGTTGATGCATCCTTAAAGCTTTAGTACCAATTTAGCACCCATGTAGGAACCAATTTGGTACCTAATGTAGATCGCAAGTTAATTCTTGTCAAACATTTTTTAAAAAAATATAAATTTTTTATCCTCGGCCTAAAGCCCGAGCACTGAACAGAGGTAAAACAACAGCGCCCAAGCAGCTACGGCTCGCCGCTCGCCGCTCGTTGCTTGAAAAGGCGTTGGCGGTTCCACAAAACTCCAACCGGCTGTATATTATGTTCAAGTGCGGCGGAAGCAGCGAATCCAACTCGGGAGTGATACAGGCTCATGGAAAATGTATGGATGGCCTTTGGCCTGACTTTATTTGCGGGGATGTCGACCGGCATAGGCAGCTTGATTGCGTTTTTCGCTCCGCGGACGAATCACCGTTTTCTGGCGTCGGCGACCGGCTTTTCAGCTGGGGTGATGCTGTACATCTCTTTTGTCGAGATGTTTCCCGAAGCTAACCGGGTTCTGATCGAGTATTACGGCGATACCATGGGCCAATGGCTGAATGTCGCCGGTTTTTTTGGCGGCATTCTCCTGATTGGCGCTATTGACTTGCTGATTCCCGCGTCGGAAAATCCTCACGAACGGCCTTCGGAATCAGACCGCCTCGCCCTCCGGAACGATGCTGCGCACGGGGATAAGGCCGGCGGCGCGGCGGCGCAGCAGTCGTCGAGCAGACTGCTCCGGACCGGGATATTCACAGCCCTGGCCGTGACGATTCACAATTTCCCCGAGGGCTTGGCCACTTTTGTGGCGGCGTTGCATGACCCTGGCACGGGGCTGGCGATCGCCGTGGCCATCGCGCTGCACAATATCCCCGAGGGCATCAGTGTCGCGGTGCCGATTTATTTCGCCACCGGCAACCGTCGCCGCGCCCTGCTGTATTCGTTTGCCAGCGGCCTGGCCGAGCCGGTCGGCGCGGCGGTCGCCTACGTCATCATGCGCTTGTTCCTGAGCGAGGGACAAGCATTTCCAGCGCAATTCATGGCGTTCACCTTCAGCATTGTCGCTGGCATCATGGTGTATATCAGCCTTGACGAATTGATTCCAGCCAGTCATTCGTACGGCGAAGGCCATGAAAGCATCATTGGCCTGGTCGCTGGCATGGCGGTCATGGCCATCACTCTGATCGTGATGTAAACTACAGGAAGCCCAGACAGCGAGTTCCTTCCAGCATGTTGATTCTTGTCACCGACGCCCATATCCGGGATAACACCGCCGCTGCCGCCGACTTTCTGGCTATGCTTGAACGCATCGCCGACAGCCAGCACGATGTCGTTTTCCTCGGCGACATCGTTGACCTATGGGTCGCATTGCAGAATTTCCCCAATGCTTTTGGTCAAGACTTGCTGGATTGGTGCTGCCAGCAGAAAGAACGGCGTTTCGTCGCCTATCTTGAGGGCAACCACGAATTCTTTGTTCATCGCCATCACGGCGAGGATTTCAGTCGTTCCTCGGAGCTGGCTCTGGCCTGGGGCGATTGTGTTTTCATGCATGGCGACCGCATTCACATAGTGTCGTTGCTGACCGCGTTTATTTTATGGCTGGCCAAAAGTTGGCTTGGCTATACTGCCATGCGCTGGACGCCAGGTGCGCCAGCAATCACGGCGTGGATGAAGAGCAAGCTCAGCAGCGAGGCGCGCGGGATTGCCGACAATTTGCCGGAAGAGGCGGTGCGCCCCTGGGCTGAGCGCGAGGACAGACGTTATCCTGGCCGCCAGGTGTTTGTCGGCCATTTCCATGTCCCGGCTGAGTGGGCGTTTGCCAGCGGCGGAGCCTTCCGCGTCGTTCCAGCCTGGAAAAATGGCCAGCTGGTCGGTCTGTTTGACCCTGAGACCGGCGCGTATCAGACCGGCTCTTGGCGCGAACTGCTGGGTTGATAGCTGTAGTCAGTCGTAGTTGAAGAGGTCTGACAGGGCGAAGGTTTTGCCGCTGGCCTGATTGAGAGCTCGCAGGACTTTCATGCGCACCGGCATCGTCAGCCAGCGGCCTTTGCGGCCTTTGGACACCATCTTGTGGGTCAGCTGCTCCGTCGACGCTGCGACCAGGTCGTGGTTGACCAGCTCCAACTCAGTCATCAGGCCATCCAAGGGCTGAAGGCCATATTCGCGCTTGGCATCGGTATTCATAGCGGGTCATCTCCTCGCGTTCCATTCCTGGGTGGCGTATTTGGTGTCGCGCCGAAAGGCGATGTCTTGCAGCAATGTGTCTGTTGGGATGAAGGGGACGGTGGTGATGCTGAGGACAGCGCCAAAGGCGTGGTGCAGCGCTTGGGTCAGGCGTTGCCGGGGATAGGGCAGGGGGCCGCCGAAATGGATGCTGCCCTGGTGCAGAAGACCATGCACCGTGCGACGCTGGGCGCTGCCTGCAATCTTGACGCCGTTGAGCAGGACGTCGTATTTGGTCGGATTCTGGAAGCAGACCATGGTCAGGCGGTCGACCGAATGCGGGATGTCCTCGTCAGCCAAGTCAGCCGCACAAGAGAGTTCAGCCAGGCCGGCTTGCACGGCCTGGTTGATCCGGTCATAGCTCTGCACCCGGTCCAGGCTCATCAGCCAGTGGCCAGTCGGGACGACGACGGTGTAGGTGAAGTCATGGTCATGATAGACAACGCCGCCGCCAGTCGGACGGCGCACAACGGCAAAGCCCGCTGGCGCCGCGTCCAGGCGCTGCACATAGCCGATGCTGACCGCCAGGCAATCCCAGCCATAGAAGCGCAACAACGGCCGGCCTCGCTCCTGGGATGACTCCAGCAACACCTCGTCAGCAGCCATGTTGAAGGCTGGGTCGTGGCGTCCGTCATCCCAGAAGTCCCATGTTTCCAATGCGGTTGAAGTCATGACGGCCTTAGCAGATTCAGAATTCGAAGGTCGAGTCAGCCAGGCGTGTTTTCACTTCCTGGAGGACGCGCTCTTCTTCCGCCAGAGTGGGGGCGACGAAGGTGGCGCTGAAGCGGACAAAGTGGCCGACGTCATCCCAGGGCACAGTGCTGATCAGCTTTTCGGTGATCATCCACTGGCTGAAGTCTTCTGCGTTGGCAAAGCGACGTCCGCCCTTGATGCCTTTGGGGATAGCGACATAGAGGAAGAATGAGCCTTCCGGCATAGTGGCGTCAAAACCAATTTCCTTGAGCGTGTCAACGAGGGCGGCGAGTCGGCGGCGGTACTTTTCGCAGATCAGCGGGGTGATGGCTTTCTGGTTGGCGAGAGCCTTGGCGGCGGCCTTCTGGATGGCCAGGAATTGGCCGCTGTCAGCGTTGTCCTTGACCGTGGCGAAAGCGCGGATGGCGGCGGCATTGCCGCAGACCCAGCCCAGGCGCCAGCCGGTCATGTTGAAGCCCTTGGACATGCTGTGCAGCTCGACAGCGACGTCGCGACCGCCGGGGCGGGACAGGATGCTGAGCGGCTTGCCCGTGAAATTGAGCGGCGCGTAGGGCGCGTCAACCACCAGCAGGAAGTCGTTGGCCTTGGCAAAGGCGATGGCGCGGTCGTAGAATTCCGGCGTGGCCGAGGCGCCAGTCGGGTTGTTGGGATAATTCAGGTAGATCAGCTTGCCGCGGCGGCGTTGCTCTGGGGTCAGGGCCTCAAGGTCAGGCAGAAAGCCGTTTTCTTTTTTCAGGGGCAGGTTAACCACCTCGCCGCCGAGGTATTTGGTCCAGGTGCCGAGGACTGGATAGCCGGGAATAGTCATGACAGTGATGTCGCCGGGGTTGATGAAGCAGGTCGGCAGCAGGGTCAGCGCTGATTTGCTGCCGATGCTGTGGATGATTTCCGTTTCCGTGTCCAGGGTGACGCCGTAGAGTTCCTGCATATACTGCTTGACGGCGGCGCGGAAGTCAGCACCGCCGTTGTCAGCGTAAAAGCGGTTTTCAACTTTATTGGCTTCTTGCGCCAGGGCAGCGACCACTTCGGGGAAAGCCTTGTCATCCGGCTCGCCAACGCCCATGTCAATCAGTTCGACATTGGGTTTGGCACGTTTGGCAGCAGCTTTGGCTCGTTTGATTTTTTCGAACTTGTAGATGGTGGTGTCTTTGCCGAAGCTGGCGCCGCCGATGCGTTCGGCGAACATTTTTTGCAGATAAGAATCCATGTGCATGTCCTTACGTCTGAGGGTGGGCGTTTCGCTGCCGGATCAGGCGCCGCAGCATTTTTTATGTTTTTTGCCGCTGCCGCAGGGGCAGGGGTCATTGCGACCGATTTTCGGTTCAGTGCGGGTTTTAGGCTCGCCGCGCTCCGGCAGTTCGGCGGCGGGTGCTTCGGGTGGGGCGAAAAGGCCGTCGATTTCGGCATCGATGTCAACGAGGTGGCCGCGATGTTCCTTGCGGAAGACGTCGCGGAAATGCTGGCTGCCGATTTGGAAGATGCCGGAAATGATGCGCCGGGAAAAGGTGGTCTGATCCTGGAGCAGTCCGCTGTCAAGCACTGTGTTCAGCAGGAGACGGAGCTTGTTGCCGCCGATGACAGCGGCGTTGATGGCGGCGGCCATCCAGAGGCGCGGGTCGTCCTGGCGTTTTTTCCCGATGGCGGCGGTGAGCAAACGGCGGTATTCATCGACTACCAGTTTTTCCTCGATGGCGTTTTCCTGGAGGCGGAATGGGTATGTCAAAAGAGCTTGTTCACGCACTTCCGTAGCCAGGTTATGGTTCAGGATCAGGGCGCTGATGGCCGTGATCTCGCCCGGATCAAGCAGGGCGGCGAGGAAGCGATGCAAGTTGCGTACGAGCCAGTCGGTTTCGGCCAGGGGCTGGCTGAACTCGGCCTGGGAGACGAGCCGGAGCAAGTCCGGGCCGGCCAGTTGGTCGCGGCGATAGGACAAGTAGAGCAGTGCGCAGCTCAATTCATGGCGGGCGGCCTCTTCGGCCAAAAGGCCTGGGTTGTCAGCGCAGGCCCGCAAGACTTCACGGCAGCAGAGGTCGGCTTCAGCGACATTGGCCCGGCAGTGCGTCATGGCGGCGCGGATGGATTCAGGGGTGAATTGGCGGAAACCCGCCAGAACAGATGCATTGTCCATGTTTGGATGCAGGTAGGGGATGGAAGGGGGATGGATAGGCAGGGCGGCTTCGCAGGACGTCGCTATCCGACAGCTAGAGACCGCTTGCGGTTACGGTATTTCAAGCTCAACAGGCGCTTCAGTCAAGTTCTCATAGCCTTCCGGAGTGATGACGGCGACATTTTCCAGGCGGACGCCGCCCCACTCGGGATAGTACAGTCCAGGCTCTATAGTGACGACATTGTCGACTAAGAGTGGCGTGGCAGCGGCGCTTGACAAGGACGGGGCTTCATGCACTTCCAGGCCGAGGCCATGGCCTGTGCTGTGGAAGAATCCGTGCGGCGGCTTGGCCTCTACGTCGGTCGGGAAGCCCGCAGCATCGAGCGTCTCGGTGACGGCTTTATGGACGGTCGCACCAGTGACGCCAGGCCGGAGCATGGCCTGGGCGGCCTGCTGGGCTTTGTAGACGGCGTCGAAAGCGCGGCGGACGATGTCCGGTGCCTGGCCTTTGACTACGGTGCGGGTCAAGTCGCCGAAATAGCCGGTGGCATCGTCCCGCGGGAAGATGTCCAGCACGATTGGCGTATGCGCCTGGATGGGGCCGTGGCCTTGCTGGTGCGGGTCAGCGGCTTGCTGGCCATGAGCGGCGATTGTGTGGGACGCGGTGCCGCCATGGCGAGCGATCTCGGCGTCGATTTCGCCTTTGAGGGCTTCCGCCAGGAGGGGCTGGCCTTGCCAGAGCAGGGTGCCGTCCTGGCCGATTTTAGCCTGGCGGAGAATGTCGATAGCGCGGGCAAGGCCTTGTTCGGCGAGTCGGACGCCGTTGCGGACGTATTTGATTTCCTGGGCGCTTTTACAGGCTCGGCCTGGGCTGAAGTCAGCTTTCGGGATGAGGGCGAGGTCTCGCTTGAGCAGCTCTGCTGCCAGGCCATACGGGAAGTACGTGGGTACTTCCCAGGTGTCGACTTGCAGGTGGCGGGCCATGGCGACGATGTAGTTTGCCGTCATGCGCCGCACTAGGCTGCGGCGCATGCGCCATTGCCGAGCCGCCTCTGAAAAGGACAGCACTTGAACGCCGGGATGGCATTGCTTGACCGCACGGCCGACTTCGAGAGCGCTGACGACAACCGTGCCCTGATCCTCGACCGAATACCACAGGAATGGATCAGGTGCCGAAAAACCAGTCTCGTAAAGAAGGTCGGCGCAGCGTTCGCTGGCAGCATATATTAGGCGGCCTTTGATTTTTTTTCTGCTCATTTTATGGAATCCATTGTCGCAATGTGCGGGCTGGGGGATGAGGGCGGCTGGTGGAGCGTCATTGGAGGTCGGGGTTGAGTCGTTCGAACAGTTGGGAAAAGTCTTCCGAGCCATACTTCAGGAGGCGGGAGCCGCGGGCGATTTTGCCGAGGCTGACGCCGAGGTTTCGGCTGATTTCGCGTTGTGTGCAGCCTTTGCGCAGTTGCCTGAGCAGGTGCCAGCGCAGGTGCAGCCCCTCAAGCTCCGAGGGCGTCAGCAGCCCTTCTAAAAGGACTTCCAGCTCATGCTGATCCCGAGCCTGGCCGATGATTCCAGCGAGTTCCTGCACCCATGGCTTGATTTTCTGATCCTGGGACATCATGTTTCCTTTGGTTGAAAACGGATGGTTGACAAAGTAGGAGGGCAAGTCGATTCAGGATATGGCGCAAGCCAACGGCGACCACGCTGTTTCGGCAGCACTATTCTGGGGGCAGGCAAACGCGCCTGCTCGCCTGCCAGGGCCGTTGTGGCCAGCGCCAGCCCGCATCACCTGGGCAGGGGACATTTTCGTCGAGCGGTTGCATGAGCCGCCCTGGGCTCAGGAACAGACCCATGCAACTGCTCGTGGTCACGCTCTCGCTGGCAATCGGAATGGCGGGAAAGGCCATGCGTTCCTTGTCCTTATTTTGCGTAGTCGATGGCTCGGGTCTCGCGGATGATGGAGACGCGCACCTGGCCGGGATAGCGCATTTCCTTTTCGATTCGCTCGGCCATTTCCCGGGCCAGTACCGTGGCTCGATCCTCGCTGATCTTCTCCGGCTGCACGATGACGCGCAGCTCGCGCCCGGCCTGGATGGCAAAGCAGGTCTCCACCCCGTCAAACGAATTGCCGATAGTCTCCAGCTGCTCAAGGCGCTTCAAGTACAGCTCGGTCGTCTCGGAGCGGGCGCCGGGGCGGCTGGCGCTGAGCGTGTCGCAAATCTGCACTAAGATGGCCATCAGAGACGTCTTTTCGACTTCCTCGTGATGCGCGGCGACTGCGTTGACAATGTCTTCCTCTTCGCCGGCGCGTTTGAGCAGGTCGGCGCCGATAGCGGCGTGGGTGCCTTCGACTTCATGGTCAACGGCCTTGCCGATGTCATGCAGCAGCCCAGCCCGGCGGGCCTTGCGTTCGTCCAAGCCGAGTTGGGCGGCGATGACGCCCATCATGCTGGCCACTTCCATGGAGTGCATCAGCACGTTCTGGGAGAAGCTGTAGCGGTATTTCAGGCGGCCGAGCAGCTGGACGATGTTCTGGCGGAGGCGGGTGACGCCCAGCTGGGTGACGGCGTCCTGCCCAGCCTTGGCGACTTCGGCTTCAACGTCCCGCCGCACCTTGGCGACGATTTCCTCGACGCGGGCCGGGTGGATGCGGCCGTCGGCGACTAGGCGCTCCATAGTGATGCGGGCGATTTCGCGGCGGACCGGGTCAAAGCAGGAGATGACGACGGCCTCGGGGGTGTCGTCAATGAGTACGTTGACGCCGGTGGCGGCCTCGATGGTGCGGATGTTGCGGCCCTCGCGGCCGATGATGCGGCCTTTCATCTCCTCGTTCGGCAAAGGAATCGTCGAGGTGGTGCGCTCATACGCGCAGTCGCCAGCATAACGCTGCATGGCGGTGATCATGATTTCCTGGGCGTCTTCGGTCAGGCGCTGCTTGTTTTCCTCCTGGAAGCGCCGGATGAGAACGCCGCGTTCGGCCTCTAAGGATTCTGCCAAGCGCTGCAAGAGCAGCTCGCGGGCGTCCTCCTGCGACAACCCAGCCACTTTTTCCAGCTCTTGCACCTGCTGGTTGATTTTGGCGTCGAGCGCCTCTTGCTTGGCCTTCAGGGATTCGGCCTCGGCGCGCAAATCCCGGTCGCGGCTTTCGAGTTCTTCTGTGCGCCGATCCAGGGTCTCCAGCTTTTTGTCGACATTGTCTTCTTTTTGGGTGAGGCGTTCCTCGATTTTCTGGAGTTCCTTGCGGCGTTGGCGGGTCGACTGCTCAAATTCGTCCCGCGAGGCGATCAATTCCTCTTTAGCTTTGAGGCGAGCTTCCTTGACGATGTTTTCGGCTTCCAAGGAGGCTTTTTGCTTGAGCAGCTCGGCTTCCTCGCCGGTTTGTCTAAGGATGTCGTCTCCAAGGCGGGCGTTGTTTTTGTTCTGGACATGCTTGGCGAACAGGACAGCGCAGAGGATGGCGAGGATGACGATGATGGTGCCTAGGGTTGGCAGGAGGCATGATCCTCCACTCGCCGCTAGCGGTAGGAGGATACAGTTGAATACATCAACAGAATGCATACGGGACACTTCCTTTCTGGACCCCATGAGGTCTTTTTCTCATTCACAGACAATCAGTTGTGATTCCGTGACGAGCATGTCCATCCGGATGTCATGCTGGGCTGTCGGCATGGCGTCAACGATTTGGCAGTCGTTGGCCACGCCGATCTTGGCGCCGTTTGCGCCGGCTAGGAGCCGGTCATAGAAGCCGGCGCCTCTGCCGAGCCGTCGTCCATCCCGGGTGAATGCCACTCCTGGGATGAGCCACGCATGGATCAGTTCTTTGTGGTAAGGCGGATGGATTTTGGGGAGTTCAGGAAGGGGTTCGCGAATAGCGTATTGGCCGATGACCAGCTGTGTCGAGAGATCGGTCACAGCGGCCAAGCTGTATACGCCAGTAGTCCGGTCGAAGACGGGAAGATACACGTCGCCGCCAGCGGCCAGCCACGCGGCCAGCCAGCCGGTCAAGTCGGGTTCACGCCCGCAGGCCATGAATCCGGCGACGCCGCTTTGGGGCCGCAGAATGGCCAGTTCCTCAAACCGTTTGGCAATCGCTTTGCCTGCGGCTGCGGGGTCGGGCCAGGCTGATGCCGGGAGACGCCGCAACCAGGCTCGGAGCAACTCCTTTTCGGTTTGGATTTGCCGGTCGTTCACCTGTATCCTCAAGAAACACGCATTCCAACCAACAGCTTCGCGTCAAAGTCCTGCTTGAATTCTCCGTGCGCGCATGTCCTTCACGGGAATCACGTTTTTTGGTTTGACGCTGACTGGCGACGCCGGGAAAAAGGGCAGTCTCTCTGGCCAACATAGGCAGAAGACCTGTCTGCGGCGGCGCCTTAGAGCCGGAACTGCACACCTTAGAGGGGAGAAAGGCGTAAAGGCTTAGTTCAAAAGCAATTATGTGAAAATCCCCGGCGTTGTCCCGATCATGCTTGCAAGGCGACGCTTTTTCCGTCTTCGTCTGTCGTCGTCATACCTTAACGCAATAAAAGCAAAAACGCGCTCCTTTCGGAGCCTTAGTTTACATTATGACATTTTAGTTAACTTTCAATCTGCGACCCTGAGGATTTTACCTAAAAAGGGTTGTTTTTATCGCCAAGCACCGGAAAAATCTCGCTTAGTGAGCTTTTTTGGGCAAGAATCGCGATGGGACTATGGCGCCGCCGTCTAGGCGACCTGATTATTTGCTCTTGTTTTTTGCTGCCGTTGCCGCTGCGGCGTCAGCTCCTGCCGCTGTTGTCCAGTTGTTGGTAGAGGGCGGTCAGGGCGTTGATTTGCGCGTTCAAGGGGAAGTTTTTTTTGACCAGCGCTGCTCCGAGTTGGGCTCGTCGTTGTCGTTCGTCCTGGTTTTGGAACGCTGCTGCCAGCTGTCGGGCCAGATCTTGCTCATCGCCGGCTTTGAAAGTCCACAGGCATTCGTGCAATTCCGGCCGCGGCAGGTTGGCGGGGATGTTGCTGGCGATCAGGGGCACTTCGGCGGCGAGCGTTTCCAGCAGGGCGTAGGACAAACCTTCGTAGCTGGAAGGGATGGCGGCCAGGTCAAAGGCTCGCAGCAGGCGGGACAAGTCAGGGATTAAGCCGGAAAAATGGACGATAGCGTCCAGTTTTTCGACGGTGACCAGGCGGCGCAGGGCTTGTTCCTCGGGGCCGTCTCCGCAGAGAAAAACGCGGAAATTCGGGGGCAGCCCTGAGGGCGTTTGCCGGAGTACGGCAAGGGCCCTGAGCAGGCAGTCGAGGTTTTTTTGCTTAGCCAGGCGGCAAGGCACGCCAAGGACTATGCTGTCCAGCGGCGCATGCAGGCGTTTTCTGGCCTCGGCCCGGTCCAATAGGGTTCCGGCGAAATCATCAGGAAGGCCATTTTCGCAGACTACGCATTGACTGGCTGGGAGTCCCAGGAGCATAGCGTCGTTGTATTCGGCGTCGGAGACTAGGGCGTAGCGGTCTGTCCACCTGGCCAGGCGTCGTTCGCTGAGTTTTAAGGCGAGTCGTCGGACAGTGCTGCCGGGCGTCAGTCCAAAGGCATGTGGGGAATAGACGATGGCTGGCGGCCTGTTCCGTCTGAGGGCCAGGCGTCCGGCCAGGCCGGCCCGGGTGGCATGCAGGTGCAGGATGCGGGGTTGCCATTGCTGGACCAGCGAGCGCAACCGCACGCCTGCTGCCAGCACGTCGGCGCCGGGCGCGAACGCCAGCGCTGACAGCAGCCCTGTTGCGGCTTGTGCCTCGGCTGACACACGGAAGCCATCCCCCAGGCGCTGGCCAAAGGCGAACAGGCCGTACGCCAGACCGCGCTGGCTAAGCGCCGGCAAGACCAGTCCAAGATGACGGGCGACGCCGCCACCGCCAGCTTCGGTCACGTGCAGAACATCAATCCGAGGTGTCGCCGCTGAGGTCATAGCTACCTACTTTAACCGACCGGCAAGACGCCGACAAGGACAAAAAAGTTCTTCCAGGACGCCTAGCCGCGCTAGGCGAAGCCAGGGCGCCTGCCCACCGGCCACCGCACCCCGGGCAAAAAAACGCCCAAAAGAAACATTTGTTTCAAATAAATGTTTAGTTTCTCGGTTTATTGGTTGTAGGATTGCGTCTCAGGCTATAATGTATTAGGAAAGGTCTCAGTTTATCAGTCGGTTGTTCTATGGATTGAAACGAATTAGGATGTCCTCAGATTTGAAAGGAAGGTCAACATGAAAAAACTGAACAGTCTTATTATCGCCGTAGTTTTGGTCGTTGTTTGCAGCACGGTTCAGGTGCAGGCTCGTACGTCTTCCTGGGAGAAGGCGCTCATTGTTGGCACGTTGCTGCATGTTTTGCTGCCCCAACCCGTAGTGGTGGCCACACCTCCGCCTCCGCCGCCGGTGGTGTATCCTGCGCCGGTGGTGGTGCATCCTGTGTCGCCGGTGGTGGTGCATCCACCGCCGGTAGTAGTGCCGCCGCCGGTGGTAGTATGTCCTCCGGTCCGCGTTGTCCGCCCGGCACCGCCGGTGGTGGTGTATCCTCGCTATTATGATTGCTATCGCGGCTCCGGTCGTTATTATGCGCCGCCGCGCGGGCATGATCATCGACATAGCCCACATCACCACCATGGCGGCCATCGCGGCCATCACGGCTCCAGTCATCATGGCCGCCGGCACTGAGCCAAAACTCAGGCCAAAGATGGCATCTGAATCATAAGATTAAGGCGAACATCAACAATCCGCTGCCCAGCCAGGCTAGGCAGCGGATTGTTGATGTGTGAAAGAATATCTGCTGAGGCACTCTAAGTGCCCTTTGAGCGTAGAGGAAAGTAGTCAGTCGGCTAGCGATAACAGCTATCCCGACAGCATTTTTTCAGTGTTAACTGTAGTGCCTTTACAAGGCGCCACTTTCGGGACACGCCTGTCCCCAGGCTGAAGCCCTGGAGTTAAGCATGGTTAAGCACCTACGGCGCAAAGGGGCATGACTGCAAGCATGATACCATTTTGCTGGCTGGAAGCCTGTGGAGGACACGTGTCGAAAGAACCTCAGTCCACTAAAGTCCACTTCCGCCCACGTCCACTCTCCACTAAAGTCCACTTCTGTCCACAGTCCATCGTCTACTAATGTCCTTTAAAGTCCACTAAAGTCCATTGTCCACTGTCCACTAAAGCGCCTTACCCGGGTGCTTGGCGCCGCAACTTGTCGGCTCCAAAGTATCAATTATTGACTGATTACGCTTGATTACCTCTTTTTTTCTTATTTTGCCTTGCTTTTAAGTTGAGGTTAGTGTATAATTTGTTAAGATTTCGTTAAGGCGGTTGGTTTTGACGGAGAAACTCCCCAGTTGGGGCACCGCAATTCTAAAAGGCAACTAGAATTAAGGAGAAGAATTAGTTATGAAAATTAAAAAGGCTTTTACACTGATTGAGTTGCTGGTCGTGATTGCGATTATTGCGATTTTGGCAGCGATGCTCCTCCCTGCGCTTTCCAAGGCTCGTGAAAAAGCCCGCGCCATCAGCTGCGTCAACAATATGAAGCAACTCGGGCTGGGTATTACGATATATACGGACGATCATGACGGCACGCATTGCCCGGCTTATCAGGCCCTGGCCGGAAAGAACCGCTACTATCCCTACTTGCTGCGTGACTATGTCGACGAAAAGAGCTGGCGGTGCCCGAGCCATACCACCTATTATGGCCCTTGGCCCAACGACCCTTTGCCGGACGGCACGAATACGTATTCGGTTTCATACTCCATCAACCAGACCTGCCAAGCTGACTCTGCTTTCCGCTATGACAAGGCCATTCACCAGTCTCAGATAGTGAGTCCGAGCAATACGACGGGCTATGCCTGCAATGGCAGTGACGATATCGATCAATGGTTCGGCTACTATAAAGTCAATTTCCCGAGTATTGATGGCACCGTCCCCCGGGGACGCAGCGCACCAACCGGATCACCCGCCGACACCCTCCGCCTTGGTCTTAGCTACGCCCACAATGACAGCTCCAATTTCCTGTTCCTGGATGGCCATGTCACGCCACTGAAGCACGTTACTTTCCGGATGATATCCACCCAACATTAACGGCAGCGCACGTAGTTCAAGCTTCAGCTTGCCGTACGTCCCATTACCTTATCAGCCCCAGTCGGCAAAGCCGACTGGGGCTGATGCGTTTGAGGAATACAAATATAGTGTCGCCCCCCCCCCCAAAAAAAATCTGCGTCATCAGCGTCATCTGCGGATAAAACAACAGTTCCTCGCCCCTAATCATATTTCCGGGCTGATTCCATGTCCTTGTGCGACGGTGAGGTTCTGTGCGTGGCAGAGGGCCAGTGCCAGTGCGTCGGAAGAATCCAGCGGCATTTTATCGACCTGGATAGCCAGGAATTGTGCGACTAGGAGTGCGACTTGCTGTTTGCTGGCGTTGCCAAAGCCGCAGACCGCCTGCTTGACGCGCCTGGGGGCGTATTCATGGATAGGGATGCCAGCCTCGGCCAAGGCAGCAATGACGGCGCCGCGGGCTGACCCGAGCACCATGGCTGTCTTGACATTGCGGCAGTAGAAGCCGCCCTCAATGACAGCGATGTTAGGGCGATAGAGTTCAATGAGTTCGCGAACGCTGATGGACAGGCAGCGCAGGCAGTCGGAAAATGGCGCCTTAGGCGAATTCTTGATGACGCCGCAGTCCACTGCCTTGAGTTGATTGCCGCGGACATCGATCATGCCCCAACCCGTGCAGCGCAGGGCAGTGTCAAGGCCGAAAATCCGCCGTTGCAGGGACGGATCAACGGGCTTTGTTTTGGCAGTGGAGCGGAGTTCAGTCGGCAGAATTGGCGTTGCTTTGCCTTGGGCCAGCCAGCGTTCGAGTTCAGCTTGATTCTTGATGCGCATGATATCGTGAAGTGGACAGGCAAGGCCGGAATCGCGAAGATTGTTAACCACAGAATACACGGAATATACGGAAATTTTTGTGTATGGCTGTTATTTTTTGAAATGCCAGTAGCCGGCGCCTTCGCGGGTCTGGTTGGCGGGAACCAGGCGATAACTCCGGGTCGCGGCACCGCCGAAAAGGCGGTCGTTGGCTGGCGTCAGGTCAGTTACGGGCGGCCCGCTCAGATGCCAGCCAGGCGCGGCAGGAAGCGCGGGATCAAGGGGGCGCTCGCCACGGATATAGTCCTCCAAGATGGGGCCTTCCGCAATCAGCACCCAGAAGCCCTGCCCAGCTTGAACCTGGTCAGCAAGTTCGACATAGCGGTGCTGGACAGCATCCCAGCCCCAGAGGGCGCTGCCGAAAGCATGGCGCAGAGCGCTGACCCCGTCAGCCTGCATGTCGACCGGCACGGACAGCAGCGCCCAGCCAGGGATTTTGGCGGGGAGCAGGGCGTTCGGGCCGGTGGCAGACCATAGCTCTGACATCTTTATTTTGACTTGACGCAGGCGGATAGCCAAGTCGACCGGCTCGGAACTGGCGTTGCCGCCGTCGACAACTCTGACCTGAGCAGTGTCAGTATTGACTGCGCCGGGATGGGCCTGGTAGATAATCGGGAAGTCCGCCTCGCTGAACTCCGTGCCGCTGGCGCCGCCAGCTTGTCGAACCCATTTGCCTTTAGTGGGCGCGGAGAAGCGAAGCCGGAGCTGGCCCTGGTCTTCGGGGTCCGGGTCGGCAAGCGTGAAGGCTGCCCAGGGCAGGGGGACGCCTTCGGTGATGTGCGCCGGGAAAGCCAGGAGAACCGGCGGACGGTTGACGTTGACGACGGTGACGCGCATCGGCAAATCAGCGTATTCGCCGTCATTGTCCGTGACGCGGACGCTGAAGTCGAAGACTGTCCGGCCGTTGTTCTGGTCTCGGCGGGCGATGTCGTAGCCAGGCGGGGCAGTGGTAGCCAAGCGGCCGTCTTGGTCAAGGGTGAGCCAGTCTGGCGCGTTGACCAGGGAGAAGGACAGCTTTTCGCCGGTGATGGCGGCGTATTTCAGGTCTGGGTCGTGGGCGTAGGGGCGCAGAGCCGGGGCGTTGGTCAAAGCCTGGCCTTCGTTGAGAACGTGCGAGGTCGCTTCCGCCGGGATGTTATCCTTCCAGGTCGGCGCGTCGTTGACGTTTTTTACAGTTATCTTCAACTTCGTATCTGCTGAACGGCTGCCGTCAAACAGCCTGATGACGACGCTGTCCTGGCCGCAGAAATGCGGGTCATGCGGAATCAGGCGGAGTGCGTAGCCGTCCCGTCCATCTGCTGGGCCGATGAGTTCGGCTTGGCCATGTTGCGGCTGTTTGAGCAGCGTTGGCACGGCAACGCCGAAGCTCGAAGCGCACTCCAGAGGGAAGGTGATTTCGGCGTCTTCGAAAACAGTCGCCGCCGTTGTCCGAAGAATCGGCGCATTTCCTGCCTGATCCCTAAACACGGCTAAGGCCAGTTCCCAGCCGTCGTCGGTCATGCCCGGCAGGAGATTGGTCGCCCGGGTGGCGTACAGGATACGGTCGCCAGCGCCGGAAATCGACAGCGGCTGCCGGGAATAGGTGTTGCCTGGCTGGCCTTCCGAGTCCACCGTGGTCATGACTTCGTCATTGGCGGCGAGATCATAGCGGAACAGCTGCTGAATGTTGCCGACGTCACGGAAATAAACCAGGAAACGTCGGTTTGGGCTGATGGTGAGCTGACGCAGGTTGTTCGTGGTCACGCCGTCCGGCAGTCCGGGCAGCAATAATTCGGTGGTGGCGCCGGTGCCGGTGGTGACAACGCTCAAAGCGCCGTTGCTTTTCGCCTGGCAGTACAGCGTGCAGCCGTCCAGAGTCATGGAGACGTGGGCGATGTCGCTGGCCAGCTTGCGCCAGGCGTTGTCCGCAGCAGTCCAGACAAAAACGTTGTGGGAGCTGTCCAGGAAAGCAGCGGTCTGGCCATCGCGGCTGAGCAGGGGTGTAGTGAAGCCGGTCTGGTCTCCCAGGCGGGTCATCTGGCCGTTGCGGCGCAGCCAGGCGCCGCCGTTGCAGACTAAAGCGAGGACAGTGCCGTCGTAGGAGGCGGCAACGGCGCTGACGCCGCCCGTGTCTGGCAGCAGTTCCCGTGCTACGCCAGCGGTCGGGATGGCGTAGAGGTTGTTCCCGGCAATGAAAAAGGCGGTGGCGCCATTGCCGGCCAGCGTCGGCGATTGCGCTGGCAATGTCAAGTCGCCGGCCAGCAGGGTCAACTCGCCGGTCGTGTCATTGAGCTGGCGCAAGTAAATGTCGAAATTGTTGTCCAAGTCGTCCGGAGACAGGCTGACCGTAGTGGCGAAGGCTGCGAGGGTGCCATTCTCGGAAAGGTTGCCTTTGGCTAGCAGAACTGGCGGCAGGCCGCCACCAGGGGCAAAGCTGCCGTCCTTCATCGTCGAGACCGGCAGTTGGCGCGGGATGTCAGGGTTAAAGACTTCCAGGGCGATGGTTGCAACCAAGTCTGGGGCGCCGTCAGCCTGCTGGAGGGTGATGGTGATAGTCGCGACGCCCGGCGTTGCCCCGGCCCTGAAAGTCCAGGGCAGGCTGGTGACGGGATAAGGCGTATTGGCGGTCACGGCGCCGCCCGCGCAGGTGATGGTGCCAGGAAGTGGTTTGTCTGAAGACCAGGTGATGGTGTCGCCGGCGCTGGCGTTGACGAGATGAATCGGCAACTCGGACGATTGGTTTATGGGCAAGGCCAGCGCCTCGCCGGTCAGGGTCGGTCCCAGGTCAGACAGCCAGACGTGATTCAGGCCAGCTGGCGCCTTGCCAAGGTTGGGCGCCTTGCTGACAAAGGCAAGATAGCGGCCGTTCGGGGAGATGGACGGTACTTCGCAGGCGGCATCGGCGGGTTGGCCACTAGCCGCCACGCTGGCGAGAATCGTGGCCTGGGTCAGGCGGTCGTAGCGGAAAACCTGGTAGGTGGTTTTTTCGGCGGTACGGGCGCGGAAGGCGACGAAACGGCCATCCGCGCTGACGGATGGCTCGCTGGCGTCAATATGCTCTCTGATGCTGCACAGGGAGGTGCCCCAGTCGCCAGACGTCTGCCGGGTGGCAGCGATAATCTGGGTGCCGCGGCCGTGGTTGGCATCGCCAGACCAGAGTTCATAGTTGGTGGCCACGAATACGACCGTGCTGCCATCCGGCGTGGCGACGACCTGGGCGTCGACCAGCAGATTGGCGGCGGTCTCTGCCAAGGCGACGATTTCCAGGGTGTCGCTGCTGCGCTCATAGCAGTAGATGCGCGTCAACCCGTCCTGGTTCAGGGTTTTGGACGCGAAAAACACGATGTCGCCATCAGCAGACAGGCCGATGCTGTTGCCGGCATTGCTCTCCAGGGGGATGCCGGCAAGGTTAATTTTGGTGAGCTTGTTCGCAGCTATGTCTATGAGCAGCATGCCGTCCTGGCCGCCGATGGCTGCAACCTTGCCGTCGGCGCTGATGGTGAGGCGGTGGGATGGGGAAGTGACTTGCAGGTCCAGGTCCATTTCCTGGCCGTTGTTCGGCCCCAGGAGTTGAAGGTACTCGCCGCCGTCGGTTCCCTTGCGGAGAGCGAAGCAGGCTGACAGGCTTGGCGTCCCCGCAATCTGCCAGTTGGGCATGGGATACGAGGCCATGAAAAACTTCTCGCCTGCAAAGAGCAGGGTCGCTTGGGGAGTATTCTTAGGAGGGACTTTCTCCAGAGGGGCTATTCGGTAGGAGGCGCGGAACTCGGCGGCTGGGCCTTGCGCATAGACCGGGTCTGGGGCGATGAAGGCCACCCATGGATGGTTAGAGACGGCTGGTTTATAGTAATGATTGCTGTTCGACCCGCTGCCGAATTTCATGGCAGTGCCAGTCGTGTCATAGCCGACTAGGTACACTTTTGCCGCAGGCAGGGGAACCGCTGTCAACAGCAGCACCGTCAGAAGAAAAAAGGGATTTCGCTTTTTCATTGTAGACACGCAGTCGTCAAGGCGGTTATAGTCAAGGTGGCACGGGGGTTAAGGTGTTTATGTTTTCCCCTTAATGTATTTTCCCGGCGGCGGTTTTGCAAGGGCAGGTGCGCCTTGAAGCGGCAATCGGCGTAGTCGGTCACCGATTGATAACGGCCATCTTGACAGCATATTTTCTGCGTTAACTGCAGTGCCCTAAATTCTCTGAACAAATGTTATCTATATCCGTCCGGGGGCAAAATTCGAGGGCAGCGTCATAGGGATATGCATTATTTCGGTGGCATTGTTTCGCCGACGCGAATGATCGGTGTCACAATCAGGCTCTGCTCGCAGTCCTTGCCAGTCACAAAATTTTTGGCATAGCTGAGCATTTTAGTGTGTGGTATCTCCAGCGTAGTCACTGTGCGCAGGAAGTATTCGCTTATAGCCAGGCCGTCCCAGGAGATGAAGGCAAAATTCTCTGGCACACGGAACCCGCGCTCCAGCAAGTACTTCACTGTGCTTATCGTGACGGTGTCATCGCCAATGAACACGGCCACCCGCCTGGGGTTGGGCAGTTCAGCCAGTTGGGCGCCAATGCGCTCGCCAAGCCTGAAAAGACTTGTCTCGCCGACAAATTTTCCATGAGCATGAACCTTCAAGCCGATTTTCTGGCTGTACTGGACGGCGGGGTGTGACTTGCTGGCATTGAACAAATGAAAGGATGTGTAGCCGGCGGCGGTAATATATTCAACGATGTTTTCGTAAGCCAAGCCCGCGTCAAAGCCGGTGATGTGGACATTCTCCGGCCAGACCAGCCCCTTTTGCTTGCAATTGATGCGGTAGTCGTAAAGGAGGAAACGGATTTCAGGATTCTTCCGCGTGGTCTGGAGCCACCAGTCATAGCTGTCATGGCCGGCAAAAATGGGCGCGGCAATGACTACAGCCTTGTCAATCCGGAAATTATGCAGCCTCTCAATCAGCTGCCGGTTGTTCTTGTCGTCGCCTAACTGCATAATCAAGTACTTCAATCCATTCGCGTCGATGATGTCAATCAGCCGGAAAAATGCCTCGCGGTGATGGTCGTATACGTTCTTAGGCAACAGGATGGCCACGTCTATCTTTATTTTGCCGTTGATGGCAAGGCCAAGGTAGTTCGGGGTGAACTGGTATTTCTCGGCAAGGTCCAGCACGCGCTTCGCTGTTTTCGGGCTGATGTTATGGATACGCCACTTGTCATTCAAAATAAAGGAGACAGTGCAGCGGGACAAGCCGACATGGGCGGCAAATTCGGCCATGTTGGAAAATTTTTTCATTATGTGCAACCTCGTTCAGCGCAAACGCAATGATGCCGTAATGGGTCAGTCTTCTGTAGTGCCTTTACAAGGCACCGCTTTTGGGGCACGCCTATCCCCAGGCTGAAGCCTGGGGATAAGCATGGTTAAGCGCCTACGGCGCAAAGGGGGCATGACTGTAAGCATGATACATTTTTACCGGCTGAAGGAAGGTCTGTGGAGGACACGTGTCTTCGCGCCTCAGTCCACTAACAACCACTAACGTCCACGTCCACTCACCACTAATGTCCATGAAAGTCCACTTGCGTCCATTGTCCACTGTCCACTAAAGTGCCTTAGCCTGGGTACCTGGCTCTGAAGTTCACCGGAACCCCGAGTATCAACGATTGTCCGATTACAATTTTCCGGCATCTCCTGTTTTTTTTGTTTTAGCCCTTGACACTAGTGTAAATATAGTGTATAGTCTCCGTGATGCTAACACAGGTTTGTTGTTTTTTTTGGCTTTTTACAAACGTAGGTTAGTAAGCGTTGTCCAGGTTTTGTGGTGCCAGTGGTTTGGAATCATCATCTTGTCGGGGAGGTGAGCGTATTCCGATGGGTGCTGCATCTGACCAAGGCATTTTTGACTGGCCGGTTGCAACTGCCGAGGATGGGCAGGCTGTTATGCAAAAGTCAAGCTCAGTTGTGTGCTAAAACCAGTTGATTGAGGTCATTGAACAATACGCAGAGGTGTTCAAAAGAGTGATTGTCAATGTTCATGGTTGTTGAAAGTCCCCCTCAACAAAAAGGAGAGCAGAACATGAAAAGGAACAGATTCACCTTAATCGAGCTTCTTGTCGTGATCGCCATCATCGCCATTTTGGCTGCCATGCTTTTGCCTGCCTTGAGCAAAGCCAAAAACCGTGCGATGACCATTCAATGCGTGAACAACATGCGCCAGTGCGGGCTGGCGTTCCAAATGTACGAGGATGACTCTGAGATGATGCAGCTTACCGGACACACCTACTGGATGAAGTACCTGGCAGGCTGGAGCGGGCAACGGATAGGGCACAAGGTGGAGACTGGGCCGCACTATGTCTCCACCGAAGTCATCATGTCCTGCCCCCTGCGGCGAAATGCCGCTCTCAGATGGAATCCGCTTGTCTATGGATATGGCACGAATTCAGTTCCACCTTATGCCCATGTCCAGACTCCCAAATTAGAGATACTGGTGAGGACGGGGCGGGTCAAGCTTCCCTCCCAGGGTCCTGTGCTATGGGATTCCTGGTCGAGAGACAATGACAACCAATGCGGAGTCCTATACGTCGGGCGTTACGGCGTCTATGCTTCCTTCCGCCATGACCTCAAGATCAATATATCTTTTCTTGATGGGCACGTTGAAACCATGACGGAAAACGCCGTCCGCAGCAATCGCTGGCGCAAGGATGGCACTGCGTACTTCAACATTGGGTATGCCTGGCGCAACGACGAAATTGAGGTGCCCATGACCGGCCTTTAAGCCTCAACAATGGGGGTGTCAGCATGAAATGCAGGAAGTTATGGCTGGCGGCAGTGCTTCTGTTTTGGGGGGTTGGAATGGTGACCGAGGCGGCAGAGGTGGGCGCTGGCGTCCAGCAGCAAAGGTTGACGCTGCCTGACGAGTGGGGGACGCCGATCCTCCTGGGGCCGGGCGACCAGGCGTTGTCCTGGCAAGACATTGAAACAGCGTTTCATGGCGGCAACCAGGAAATCAGAGCATGGGTCCATCGTGTGCTCCAGCGGGGAGACAGCTGGGCAGCGCGGCCAGACAGCTACTACGTGTCGCTGTTCCGCCCTGAAACCCCTTTCGGCTCATCCACCATCTGCTGTCCTTTCCATCCGGAGGAGTCGGGGTGGGTGCCATTCAAGTGGAACCCAGAGTACCCGTGGAGGCTCACCTGCCCCCGGTGCGAGAAGGAAAAGCGAGAGCCGGCCTATTATCCCAACAAGCTTTACCCGGACAATGGAGAGGGATGCAAGCCGTCCGACAAGGTCTGGGCCGACACCCATGATGCGGCGTGGGGCAGAAAATATAACATTCCGCACGAAAAATGGGATGGGCACACGCACGGGCACATCGACAGCTACGCATTCTTTTTCATCGGCCATTGCCAGTATCGGATATTTTTCGAACTGACCCACAGGAACCAAATCCTCGGCAGCCTGTGCCGGGCATATCTGCTAAGCTCGAAATTGTTCGCGAAAGACAGCCCCGAAGGGAAGCGCTCCGAGGCTTATGCGGCCAAGGCAAAGCTGATAATGGTAACGATGACCAGGGCTATCATGGGAGACCAATACCTGCAAGCCGTGCTGGGGATGACGGACTCCGACTATCGCAACGCAGTGCGCCTACTGGCGGCTGACAGCCAAGGAAAACCTCTGCCATATAACGAGTACCCAGGATACAAGGAGCGCGACCCAATCAGCGATCACTCCGATGACAATCCAGACCGGCCGCTCAAGACATTGCGACCCAGTTGGCGGAAATCAGTGACGTTCTATCCCGGCGGGGGCCTTGAACACTGGGCAGGCGTCTGGCTGCCTTGCTACGCGATGCTCAAATCTTCATTTACACAGGCAGAACAGGCGGCTGGCCTGGACAAGCTGGTTGAACGGCTGCTGGTCTCGGAACCTGACGACGAGGTGCGCTTGCAAACCACCAGCCAGAAGCTGAGGCGCGGCGTCGCCGAACTTGTCCTGAAGCCCTATGGCACCACGATGCGGGGCAACTTGGCCGGGGGGCAGCTGCAGGCAAATCTCAATCTCGGCATCATGCTGAAAGACCAAGCCATCATTAAAAACATGCTTAAGGCGCTCTATGACTATCTGCATGGAGGATACTTCACGGCAGATGGGCTGGGCTATGAGACTTCACCGCACTACACCCACGTGGCACTGAGCAATCTGCTCCTGCCGCTGAAGATGATCAATGGAATGTCTGAGGGCTTTGGCCCGGAAGACCCCTTCTGGGACGAGCAAAGCAAATCGCTCAACCCCTATCTTGACCCGGCATTGGAAAAGGCGGCTTACAGCACGCTGTTAAGTGTACTGCCGGATGGACGCTGCGCCGCCTGGACCGATTCATGGGTAACCGAAAGGCCGTCCCTGGGCCTTGCCGAGCTTATCTGCAATGCCACCGGACGCATCCCAGAGCAGTTTGCGCCCTTTTTGGAAGTCGAACGAACCCCCGGTGGGAAGACCAGGCTCCAGCTGAAAAAACAGGCCAGGCTCCCCAGCTATGTGCTTCCGCACAACGGCATGGCGGTGATGAGGATGGGGGCAGGTGAGGATCAAAGCTTCGTGTCGGTGGACTGGAGCCGGGCAACAGGGCACAGCCACTTCGGGCCATTCAACCTGCTGTATTACACGGCCAGGCATGAGGTGCTGTTCGATCAAGGGTACCTGAACAACGTGACGCCGACCCAGGACTGGATGGGCAGCGCCGAAGCACATAACACAGCCCTGGTCCGAATGAATGACGGCAATGCAGGAAAATGCATCACGTGGCGAGGGAAGCTGCGCTTCTTTGCCGACACGCCAGCCGCAAAAGCGGTCGAGGTCGCAGAGGACATGGATGTGCTGCGCAAAAGCCTGCCGGGAAACGAGCCGCTCATATATCAGAGGACGGTCATCCTCCTGGAGCTGACGCCAGGGGCAAAGCCAGCAACCTGCGTGGTTGACATTTTCCGGCTGCAAGGAGGCAAAACACACGATTACTATATACACGCCATGGGCGAAAAGCTGGAGTTGACGACGCCGACAACCGAAACAGGCAAGTCGTTGTACGATCTGAGTGGCTTCCGCTATAAGACGAAGACCGGCGCGGCAGTAATCGCCAATGTCGCTGCCGGACAGACGGATGGGGACTTTTCAGGTACCTGGAGCGACCTCCGGGAATGGAACCCGCCATCCATGGACCATGACACAATCGTGAAAATACGCTTCCTGGGTGCGCCGGGGACGGAAATCTTTGCCGGAGATGCCCCTGGGCAACGCTATATTGATGCGCGTGACATCGAGTCGCGGGTGAATGTGCTGTGCGTCCGTCGCCAAGCAACGGACTACAAGGAGCTGCCCAATGCCTTTGTCACTGTAAGCGATGCCTTCCAGAAAGGGAATGAAGTGATTAAGGAGATAGCAAAACTCGATGTCATCTCCGGGGACCCGGCCGCAATAGGGTTGCGCATCACCCATGCCGGAGGCACTACCTACGTATGCTCCACCACCCGCGATGATGCCGCTACGGTTTTCCGTGATGTCAAGAATAACCAGTCGTTTACCCTGACCGGACGGCTTGGCGTCGCCGTTTTACAGGCAGGGAAGCCAATGCTTCTGACATTGCTTAACGGCACGGGAATCAAACAATAATCAACCAGCAAGGCCAGCAGCATTGAAAAGTCGGCAATGGCAGCCAGAAGGGAAGCCCAAATGAAAGTCGGAATTGCAAAGGCGATGATTACCCCGGCAGTAAAAGGGAAAATTCTGGGCGTGCGCCATGAATTGTACGCCAAGGCGCTGCTTCTTGAGGATGGAGAGACCAGGGTGGTTCTCATCACCGCTGACATATCGCTTTTCGGCAAGGACGCGGCAGATGCCATTCGGGAAAGGGTGCAGCGGCTGACCGGAATTCCAGGAGGCCATGTCATGCTGGCCGCCTCGCACAACCACTCCAGCGCAGCTACAACCATGTTGGACCGCTGGAGTGGCCTTTCCTGCGCACCGGACGAACATTATTTCTGGTATTTCGTCGACCGCATCGTCGGGATGGTCTTCCAGGCAAGCCAAAATATGGTTGAAGCCCGCATCGGCGCCGGCAAAGGCAACGCCAAACTGAACATAAACCGCTGGGTACAGACGCCGGAAGGCGCCAAGTGGGCGCCGAATCCGGACGCGCCAGACGACCCGGAGATATCAGTCCTGAGAATTGACGATGCCAGCGGCGCACCCCTGGCAATGCTCGTGAATTTCGCGGCTCACGCCAGCGTGCTGACATGGGGGAAATACATATCCGCCGATTTCCCGGGATACTTGCAGGATGCCATTGAAAAACTGTACGATGGCCGAGTCGAGGCATTTTTTGTCAACGGGGCATCCGGGGACTTGAAAGTGAACTGGTTGAGAACCCGGGAGGACGGGAAAATAGACTTTGTCTACTGCTCCGAAGAGGCGGGGGCCAGGCGCATCGGCTATGCAATAGCCGGGGAGGCGGTGAAAGTCTTTGAAATGACGGAGACCTCATGCCTGGCTGGCTTGTCGGTGGCGTCAACAAAAGTCTCTTTCCCCATGCTTTCGGCGCCGACGGCGGATGAGGTGAGGAAAGAGCTTGAAGAGCGGAGGCGGAAGGGCACGGAGGCGCCATGGGATGCAGAGTGGGCAGCCAGGATTATCCCGGAACTGGAAAGCGGCGCCGCGCCAAAGACAATCGAAGGCGAAATCCAGTGTGTCGCCATCGCCGGGAAAATCATGCTCCTGGCATTGCCGGGCGAAGTGTTTGTGGAGGTTGGCCTGCGCCTGAAGCAGATGTCGCCGGTAGAGGATTTGTTCATCGTGGGATATGCGAATGGCTACGTCGGATACCTGGCAAGCGATAAGAGCCTGCGGGAGGACGGGAACAAGCCGCGCTATAACTGGCACCGTTTTTTCTGGTATCCTGCCTGCTTTGCCGAAGGCACAGAGCAAGTGATGATTGATGCCGCAGAACAAGTGTTCCGCCAAGTCGCCAAAAAAGCTGAATAACCGGCAAATGTGATGCCTCGGCAGAGCAGCCACGCCTGGCAGACAAAGTGCCAATGGAAATCCAAGAACCTCCTTGCCTGGGGAAATAACAAGAAATTTTTGGAAAGTTCAGGTCCTTGCCATGCAATGGTTTGACTGGTGCATCGCCGTGATACCGATGATTTTTGTCGTCGGATTGGCGTTTTACACACGCAAATATATCAAGGGCGTGGCAGATTTCCTGGCGGCAGGACGGGTGGCGGGAAGGTATGTGCTTTGCGTAGGGGACATGGCATCGGGGCTGAGCGTCATAACCATAGTGGCGCTGGTCGAAATAAAATACCAGACTGGGTATGCCTTGGAGTTCTGGCAGCATATCATTGCGCCACTTGGACTGATCATGGGCCTGACCGGCTATTGCGTTTATCGCTACCGGGAAACAAAGGCGCTTTCCTTCGGGCAATTTCTGGAAATGCGCTATAGTCGCTCGTTACGGGTCGTTGCCGCCAGCATGCGCGCCATTGTCGACCTCTCATGCAATGCTATCGGCCCGGCCGTGGCGGCTAATTTCTTTGTCTACTATCTGGATTTGCCACAAAAAATCTCCATATTCGGCTGGCAGGTCTCAAGCTTTGGCATCATTGTCGGATTGGTGCTGATCCTGGCCATGGCCATGCTTTGGCCAGGCGGCCGCGTCTCCCTTTTGGTTACCGATTGCTTGCAAGGGGTGATTTGCTACCCCATTTTTCTCATCATAGTCGTGTACATCCTCTACAACTTTTCCTGGAAAGGGGAGGTAGCCCCAGTGATGATGGACCGAGTCCCTGGGGAAAGCTTCCTGAATCCGTTTGATATTCATCATCTGCGTGACTTTAATCTCTTCGCCTTGGTGGTTTCGGTTACCACCATCATCCTCAATCGCGCCAGCTGGATTGGCAACGACAATACTTCCTGCGCACGCACGCCGCATGAACAAAAAATGGCCGGCATCCTCGGTGCATGGCGAAATGGATTCGCAACTATGATGTGCGTGTTGATTGCCATTACAATCATAACAATTATGTCCCATAGGAATTTTGCGCCGCAGTCAAAGGAAATCAGGGATTCGCTATCCGAAAAAATTGCAAATGAAATTGCCATTGACGACGAAACGAGGACAGAACTTATTTCAAGAGTCAACGCTATTCCACAGCATCAGCATCAAATCGGCGTAGACGAGCCGCTTTCACAGGCGAAGAACCTGGACACGCCATATATGGAAGCCGCGACCGGGACTTTCGGCGACACGCCACAGGGAAATCTTGCGTTCCAAAAGTTCCGCACCCTCTATAAGCAGATGATGATGCCGGTTGTCCTGCGCAACATGCTGCCGCCAGGGCTGGTAGGGATATTCGCGTTGCTCATGCTTATGCTCCTGGTCACAACAGATGATTCAAGAATTTTCAATGTCTCGTCGACAATTATGCAGGACATTGTTCTGCCATTCCTGAAAAAACCGCTCACCCCAGAACAGCATGTTCGATATTTGCGGATATCCTCCTTGCTTGTTGCACTCTTCTTTTTCCTTGTGTCGTTATTTTTTGTCCACCTTGATTACATCAATCTGTTTGGGCTGATGGTAGCTTCATTTTGGCTTGGCGGCGCTGGCCCGGTGATGGTCTTCGGCCTGTATAGCCGCTTTGGCACGACTGCCGGGGCTTTCGCGTCGCTCTTCGCCGGGTCTGGCGTTTCCCTGGTAGGACTGTTGCTCCAGCGCAACTGGGCAGACCACGTGTACCCTTGGCTGGATAAAATGGGCTGGGCAGAGGGGGTTGGAAGGTTCTTCCAGGCAGCCTCAAGGCCGTTCAACCCCTTCATTGTCTGGGAGATGAACCCGGTGAAATTTCCGGTCAATTCAAATGAGATATTTTTCATCGCCATGCTTTTAAGTCTTTCCTCCTATGTTGTAGTATCGTTGATAACCTGCCGTCAGCCGTATGATCTTGACCGCCTGCTGCATCGCGGAAAATACCAGCTCAATGGCGAGAAGAAAATCTCTTCGCCTTGGACACTGCGAAATGTTTTCAGCAAAATCATTGGCATCACCCCGGAATATTCAACCGGTGACCGAGTTATCGCCTGGGGGGTGTTTTCATACGCATTTATCTACCAGGTGGTCATTTCCTTCCTATTCGTGCTGATTTGGAACCTGGTCGCCCCTTGGCCGGTACATTGGTGGAGCGGATACTTTTTTGTTTTCAGCATTGTCGTGCCCGGCATAGTCGCTTTAATATCCACAGTATGGTTTTTCTGCGGTGGAATAAGAGACATGAAACAGCTCTTCCGCGACCTTGCCAACCGGGTGAACGACCCGCTGGACAACGGGCGCGTGCGAGAGGCGAGGGACGAGGGGGCTGAATGCTGAATGCTGAATGCTGAATGCTGAATGCT
>Ga0123335_1000369_pt1 | contig 75317 bp, 62 predicted proteins | sample BiotimSIPDNA_2_FD_89707 | JGI IMG/M metagenome (GOLD analysis project Ga0123335, IMG submission 89707) | Anaerobic biogas reactor microbial communites from Washington, USA - Biogas_R2 time_0 SIP DNA | ecosystem: Engineered > Bioreactor > Anaerobic > Unclassified | place: Washington, USA... | reverse complement strand
CTTGCTGTTCATCTCCGTAAATACAACAACTTCCCTATGCGGCCTCTTAACTGGAATTCTCCTAAAACGACTCTCTTTAATTTTTTGCGTCTCGGTGTAACATATCATTGACAAACCAACAAATACACCTTGGAAATTGTATAATTCACTATTGCTTTTTTGACTTTCATGCGGTATAATAGAAAAGGTTCGGCGTTATCAGGAAAGATGAAAAAAATACAGCGGATACCATTTCTCGCAGCACAGATTTCCTATTATGATACGCGTCTGTAGCTCAGCTGGATAGAGCACACGCCTCCTAAGCGTGGGGTCAGCGGTTCAAATCCGCTCAGATGCGCCAGTTGCCCCCGGAGATTTCAACGATTTCCGGGGGTATGCTTTTTCCGGTTGGGTTTTAATACAGTAACAATAAGCAAAACAAAAGAGGGCGTATCCGTATGGACACGCCCTCTTTTCGCATTATTCAGCGCATGTTATTTTGGTGGAGACTATTGGGCTCGAACCAATGGCCTCGTGCGTGTGAAGCACGCGCTCTATCCAGCTGAGCTAAGCCTCCAAAGAATGATGGTGACCCGTGGGGGACTCGAACCCCCGTTACCGCCGTGAAAGGGCGGTGTCTTAACCTCTTGACCAACGGGCCACAGTGGTTTTACAGGATAGAGGCGTCCGGTTTCCGTCATGAATTCCGGACGCCCTTCTCCAACATGGTGGCGGCAGGTGGACTTGAACCGCCGACCGTACGGGTATGAACCGTATGCTCTAGCCAACTGAGCTACGCCGCCATTTTGCGACCCGAAGCCGTTTTGTGTTTCGAACATCGCGACATTTAGTATAACACACCTCTTTCGATTTGTCAAGACTTTTCTTCCGATATTTTCCGAGTATAAAATTCTCAAAGTAAATGCAACAGCAGCATTTGCGGGTTGCACCTATATTGGGAATTTACGAATAAATTTCATAGCTCGTTTCTCCCGAAAACGGTTGCAATCCGCTGCGAACATTGCTATAATAGGCAGTAGGGGCTTTACACCCGAATCCGGATTCCGAGGTTGTTTATGCAGCATTTACTCTCTTATGTACGCAGGTGCGTACAGGATTACGATATGCTTGCCGAAGGGGATTACGTCGCGGTCGGCGTATCCGGAGGAAAAGATTCCCTGACCACCCTGCTTGTCCTGAAAGCGCTCTCCGGCTTTTACCCGCAGCACTTCGATGTCCGCGCCATATCCATCGACATGGGCTTCCCCGGTGCCGACTTCTCACCCATCGCCGCGTTGTGTGAACGCATTGAGGTTCCCTTCACCGTCGTGCCGACGCAGATCTATGAACTTGTATTCAATGTCCGGCAGGAGAAGAATCCCTGCTCGCTGTGTGCGAACATGCGCAGGGGAGCGCTCAACCGCGCTGCCATCGCCCACGGCTGCAACAAAGTTGCGCTCGGCCATCACCGTGATGACGCCGTCGAAACGTTCCTGCTCTCCGAATTCTATGAAGGCCGCATCGCCTGCTTTCAGCCCGTCACCTTCCTGGACCGCTCCGGCGTCACACTCATCCGTCCGATGCTTTATGTGCCGGAGAAAGAGATGCGTGCATTTGCAAGACGTCAGGAGCTGCCGGTCTTTCCGCGGCTGTGCCCACAGGAGGGCAACTCCCGCCGCGCCGAGGTCAAAACGCTCATCGCCTCTCTGCGCGAGAAAAACCCAGATCTATCTGAACTGCTCTTCGGTGCGATCCAGCGCTCCTCGCTCCCCGGCTGGCGCGAACCATCCCCGCGTAAATTCATCAAACCAAAGGAACATAGAGATGAAACGTCTGATTGATATTCCTACCCCTTCTTGCCACGCATCCACGCTGCTGCGGACAAATACGGGCTATCTGCTCGCCTGGTTCGGCGGCACACGTGAGGGCGATACCGACGTCGGTATTTGGGTATGCGCCGGCGATGCATCTGTCCGCGTTGACAGGGAACCCGGCATCCCGCACTGGAACCCCGTACTCCATCGGCGCATGGACGGCACAGTGCTGCTTTATTATAAAGTCGGACATCAAATTCCCGGCTGGCGTACGTATGTCACCTGTTCCCATGACGAGGGCTTGAGCTGGAGTATCCCGCATGAGCTTATACCCAGCGACGATACCGGAGGAAGAGGACCCGTGAAGAATAAGCCCATCCGGCTCTCGGACGGTTCCATTCTCGCGCCCGCATCGTCGGAGCGGGGCATCTGGCGTGTATTTACCGACCGCTCGACCGATGACGGGCGTACCTATATCCGGTCGACATTCGTCGACGCACCTGTCTTTAACGGCAAGCCCGTCGGATTGATCCAGCCGACGCTCTGGGAATCCTCACCCGGTCAGGTTCACATGCTTGCACGTTCAAACGCCGGATATCTGTTCCGCGCCGACTCCCGTAACTATGGGATAAGCTGGTCGCCGGCGTATCCCACACCGCTGCCGAACAACAACAGCGGCGTAGATCTGGCAAGCCTCCCGGACGGCACCCTTGTTCTTGCACATAACCCTGTGTCCGGCAATTGGGCCGCGCGGACGCCTCTCGTCCTGTCGGTCTCTTACGACGGCGGGAATACCTGGCGGCGTGCATATACCCTCGAGGATGCCCGGGGCGAGTTTTCCTATCCCGCCGTCATTCCGTCAGAGGACGGCGTCGCGGTCTCGTACACGTGGAACCGGGAAAAGATTGCGCTTTGTGAAATTCCACGCGAAATGTTGTGTGAAAGGTTATAAACTATATGGAACTGTTCACTACTACGCAGCGTCTGTGTTTGGTCGGTATCGGCGGCGTGTCGATGAGTGCGCTGGGGGAGATGCTGAAGCTGCGCGGTTACACGGTCTTCGGCTGTGACCGCGTGGAGTCCGCGCGTACCCGGAAGCTTGCAGCGATGGGTATTCCGGTTAAGATCGCACCGAATGCCCCCGACAACATCGACTCTGCGGACGTCGTTATTCGCACTGCCGCTGCGCGTGACGATGCCCCCGAGGTCATCGAAGCCAGGCGCCGCGGGATTCCCGTCGTCGCACGCGCGCAGGCGTGGGCATTTCTCATGGCGGACTATCAGGATGTTATAGGTCTCTCCGGCTCTCACGGCAAGAGCACCACGACCGGCATGTGTGCGCAGATCGCCCTGACCGCCGGCATGGATCCGACAATCTCCATCGGCGCGGACCTTCCCGCCATCGGCGGAAACCTGCGGGTAGGGGAGAGCCGCCGCGTCTTCATCGCTGAGGCTGATGAGTACTGGGATTCCTTCCTCTGGTTTCGTCCGACCGTTGCGCTGATCAACAACATCGAAATGGATCACCCAGACTACTTTAAATCGCTCGACCAGTTGATCGGTTCATTCGCGAAGTACGCGGGCCATACCTCCGGGACGGTTGTCGTCAACGCCGAAAGCCCGAACGCGATGAAGGCCGTCAAGGGATGTACGGGAAAGCTGTGCACTTTCGGGCTGAAGGTGCCCGCCGATGTCACCGCGCGGGACATCACGTACGACCACAACTACGGCCGCTTCACACTTGTTGCAGACGGTGAGGCGCTGGGACGTGTGAGTTTAAACGTCGCAGGTGAGCACAACGTATACAATGCGCTCGCGTCGGCAGCCGCGAGTCTGGCGTACGGCGTGACACCGGAGCAGGTGATTGCGGGACTCAACGCGTTCACCAGCGTGGCGCGGCGGTTTGAGAAGCGCGGTATGATCAACGGCGCGGTACTCGTCGACGACTTCGGCCATCATCCGACCGAGATACAGGCAACGATGAACGTCGCGAAGGCGATGGGATTTGACCGCATCATTACCGTCTTCCAGCCCTACACCTACTCACGCACCACGCAGTTTTTTGACGATTTCGTGGATGTCCTGAGGCAGGCGGATATCGCGGTACTGACGGAGATTCTGGGCGCACGGGAGATCAACCCCGGCTCCGACACCTCTTTAACGCTTGTCAATGCTGTCAACACGGCGGGCGGACACTCCGTCTTCGCACCCGCCTTCGACGATGCCGAACAGTGGATTCGGGACAACGCGCGGCCGGGGGATCTGATCGTTACGACCGGCTGCGGAAACCTGAACCTTCTGTGCGACAGGCTGGTGTGAGATGGGGCAAATATTTCTCAATACGTTCTCACAGACACTGCTTTTATTCATATTCATGCTGACGGGCTTTCTCCTGAAACGGGGAAAGCTGCTTCCGGACAATTCCGCACAGGTGCTGTCAAAACTTGAGATGCTGGTGATTCTGCCGGCACTCAACTACAAGGTCTTCGCCGCGAATTTCAACCGTGCTGTGCTGCGCGAGATGGGCGGGACGATGCTTTGGGGGCTGGTACTGCTCAGCATTGTCTTTGCGCTGGCGCTTCTACTCTCCCGCTTCTTCGCGAAGGATCGAAACACGCGCGATATCTATACCTATTCTTTCACCATCCCGAACTACGGCTACGTCGGCTACGCACTGATGGCGGCACTCTACGGTGAAACAATGCTGTTTCGTATGATGATTTTCGTGCTGCCGATCAGTGTGTTCACTTATACGATAGGGATGTACCTGCTGCTGCCGTACAAGACGATTACCTGGAAGCGGCTGCTGAACCCGAGCTTTTTGGGGATTCTGCTGGGGTTACTCGTCGGGCTGTTTGAGATTCCGATGCCGGCGGTCATCACGCAAGCGGCGGCGAGCGCGAGCGCGTGTATGGCACCTTTGGCAATGATTCTCACCGGATTTGTCATCGGATCGCAGCAGATCAAGACTTTGCTCACCGACACGAAGGTCTATATCGCCTGCGCATTTCGGCTGTTGATCCTTCCGGGACTTGCACTCATCCTGTTTCGTATGATCCCCGTCCCGCGTGAGCTTGCCATCATCGTCGTCGTCTATCTGTCGATGCCGATGGGTCTAAATACGATTGTTTTTCCGGAGAGCGCCGGTGCGGACAGCTCCGTCGGCGCGAAGATGGCGCTCATCTCCAATGTCGCGGGCCTTTTTACCATCCCGCTGATGCTTTCACTGCTGGGCTGACGTATCCAAAAACTAAAGAAAGAAGGAGGGTATTTTGTGAAGCTGTACTTTAAAACTCCGCTGCTCGATGCCGTGCTTCCGGAGCTGCTGCCGGAACTGAACCTTTCGCGTACCGATAGCTCCGACCACGCCGATGTCCTTGTCACCCTCACGCTGACTGATAAAGATACCGTGACCGTAAAACTCGAAGACGGATGCGCCGTACTCACAGGACACACCATCAACCGCTTATGCCGTGCGCTCGGACTGCTTGCACAAGCATTATCCGAGGGCAAGTCCGCGTACGAGATCACCGAGACACCACTGTTTACTCTCAATGGTGCGATGGTCGACATGTCGCGCAACGCTGTGATGAACGTACAGACGGTAAAGTGGATGCTGCGGCGGATGGCGTTGATGGGGCTGAATGCATATATGCTCTACACTGAGGACACCTATGAGGTTCCCGAGCGTCCGTATTTCGGCTACATGCGCGGACGCTACACAAAAGACGAGCTGCGGGAACTGAACGCTTACGCACTCCGGTACGGCATCGAACTGATTCCATGCATCCAACTTCTCGGCCACCTCGCGACGCATCTGCGTTGGAATGCCGCCGCAGCTTACCGGGATACCGCAAACGTGCTTCTCGTCGGTGAGGACGAGACCTACCGCTTTATCGACGACCTGTTGCGAACAGTCTCGGAATGCTTTACCTCGCGCCGCATCCACATCGGCTGCGACGAGACGCACGATCTCGGAACGGGAAAATATCTCGACCTCAACGGCTATCGCGACCGTGCGGATATCTTCCTGGAGCATCTTTCCCGGATTTCAGAGATGGCAAAGTTCCATGGGCTGCAGCCGATGATGTGGAGCGACATGTTCTTCCGGCTGTCCGGGCGAAACCTCGACCGCTACCGTGACTATGACCCGCGTACCGAGCTGCTGCCGGGGATTGAGAACCGTACGGCGGGTGTACAGCAGATCTTCTGGGACTACTACAACCCCGACGAGGACTTCTATCGTGTCAACCTTGAAAAACATGACCTTTTTTCGGGTGAAACATTGTTCGCCGGCGGCATCTGGGCATGGGGTGGCTATACGGTGCAGTACAACCGGACACTGCGCAACACACTCCCGGCTCTCGAGGCCTGTCGAAAGCACGGGACACGCGAGGTCATTGCAACAATCTGGCACAACGGTGCGGAGTGCAGCTTGATTCTCGCACTGGCCGGCTTGCAGGTGTATGCGGAATATGACTACCGCGGTCAGTACGATGCGGCTGAGGTCGCGGCACGGTTCCGTGTCTGCGGCGGCGCGGAGTACGCGGACTTCCTGAATATCGAACGGCTCGAACATCCCGACGGCGGCAAAGAGCACGGCATCGCGAGGGCGCTTCTCTATGCAGACCCACTCATCGGACTGACCGACGCACATATCCGCGGGCTTGATCTGCGCGCGTACTATACAAAACTGAGGAATGAGTTTGCGGAGCTGGGCGAGGGGTTGTATACGCCGGCGTTCGATGTTGCGCGGCGGTTGACGGATGTATTGGAGCTGAAGGCGGATCTGGGCGTGCGGCTGAAGGACGCGTACAGCCGCGGCGACCGGGACGCGCTCACTGACCTGCGCGCCCTGTGTCCGGAGCTGACGGCGCGTCTGAAAGCGCTGCGGGAGGCGCATCGGGCGTCGTGGGAAATCTACAACAAACCCTTTGGGTGGGAGGTACACGACCTGCGCTACGGTGCACTGCTGATGCGCGTGGATACACTGGAGCATCGGCTTGAGGACTATCTTGCCGGACAGGTTACGGAACTGCCGGAACTGGCGGCGGAGCGGCTGCGCATCGACGGTCTGCCTGCCGATCGGCCCAACGCTGCTGCGCTCGATTGGCTGCAGTTCCCGACTCTGTTCACCGCAAACAGGATATAAGGAGGTTATGACGATGAACCCTTCCCATATTCTATGGTACGACAAATCTGCATCTAATTGGAACGAAGCGCTGCCGTTGGGAAACGGACGCATCGGTGTGATGGTTTACGGCGGCACGGATACCGAACGGCTGTGTCTCAACGAAGATACACTGTGGTCGGGCTATGCGCGGCATGTCGAGCAGCCCGGAGCGTATGCGGCGTACACCAAGGCGAAGGCGCTCGCCCACGCGGGGAAATATAGGGAAGCGGAGAAGGTCCTCGAACAGGGTTTGACCGCGCTGCCGTCTCAGATGTACCTGCCGCTCGGAGACCTGACTCTGTATTTTCCTGCGGAGAAACATAGCCTCTCACACGGTGATGTCACGAACTACCGTCGGGAGCTTGATCTGTCCACCGGCGTCTCGACCGTAACCTATAACGCGAACGACATCGACTACACCCGCACGCTGTTCGTCTCACATCCGGCGCAGGCGATGGTGCTTCGGCTGACCGCGTCGCAGCCGTCGTCGTTCACGGTACGCTTCTCGTCACAGCTCCGCGTGACCATCCGGGCAGAAAAAGACACGATCACCGCCGACGGTCAGTGCCCGTCTACAACGATCGAGCGCGGATTGAACCAGGGCAAGGCTGTACAGGTCTATGAAGAAGACCCGGTACGGCAGGGCATCCGCTTCCGTACGCTTACTTCTGTCGATACCGACGGAACCGTCACGGCGGACGGCACCACGCTGACCGTCGATGACTATACAACTGCAACACTCATCCTCACCGTGCGCACGTCGTTCAACGGCTGGGACAAATTGCCGGTACCCGAAGGCCGTTCCTATATCGAACCGTGTGCGGACGATCTCAAAGCCGCACGGAAATCCGCGTATGAGATACTGCTCAGAGAACATATTACCGATCACCGCGCACTGTACGACCGCTGCGAGCTGACGTTGCCGGGCGGCGATGAGGGGATGCTTCCAACCGATGTACGCCTTGTACGCCATGCAGAAGGGAAGGCCGACCCCGCGCTCTATGCTCTTTTATTCCACTATGGACGCTATCTCACGATCGCCGCGTCGCGTGAAGGCACACAGGCGACGAATCTGCAGGGTATCTGGAACCCGCTGCTGATGCCGCCGTGGTCTTCGAACTATACGATCAACATTAACACAGAGATGAACTACTGGCCGACGCTGATGACGAACCTGACCGAGTGCGCAGAGCCGCTCAACCGGCTGATCAAAGAGCTTTCCGTGAGCGGACGGCGCACCGCACGCGAATACTACGGCGCGGACGGGTTCTGCTCACATCACAACACCGACTTATGGCGTCTATCGACGCCGGTCGGCAACGGACAGGAGGGCTGCTGCGTCTACGCGTACTGGCCGCTGTCTGCCGGATGGTTCATGCGCCACCTGTGGGAATACTGGGAGTATACCGGCAACCTCGCGTTCCTCGAGCACACCGCGTACCCGATCTTCGAGGACTGCTGCCGCTTCTATCTTGACGTATTGGACCGTGACACCTCGGGCAAGTTGGTCTTCTGCCCGTCAACCTCACCGGAGAACCGTTTCCGGCTGCCCGATGGTACGCCCAACGCCGTCGCAGAATCCGCGGCGATGACGGAGGCGATTATCCGTGACGTGTTCGGGATTACGCTTGCCGCGGCGGACATTCTCGGCAGGAATGACGCGCTGACTGACAAGGTACACGAGGCGTTGCCCGATGTGAAGCCTTACGATCTGACGGCGACCGGCGCGATTCGCGAGTGGAACGAAGATTTCCCGCAGACAGAACCGCATCACCGCCATCTGTCGCATCTGTACGGTAACCATCCCGGGCGTGAGATCGCATATGACACGCCGCTTGCGGATGCGGTACGGCAGACGCTCGAGGAGCGCGGCGACGCGGGTACGGGCTGGTCTCTCGGATGGAAGATCAACCATTGGGCCAGGCTGCGCGACGGCAACCGCGCGCTGAAGCTCATCGACATGCAGCTTTGTCCGACGGCAGCTGATGCGAAGTACCCGACCCCCGGCGGCAGCTATCCGAATCTGCTGGATGCACATCCGCCGTTCCAGATTGACGGCAACTTCGGCGCGACGGCCGGCATTGTGGAGATGCTTCTGCAGGGTACTGCCGATGCGCCCGTTGTACTCCCGGCTCTCCCGGACGCGTGGCGTGACGGCGAGGTGCGCGGGCTGCGCATCCGTGGCGGAGCCGTGGTCGACATTGCATGGAAGGACGGAAATGTTACGAAGCTGGACATCAAATGTCTGTAACGGGAGGTTTTTGTTATGTTTACGCTCTATGGCGACGGCATCCACGACGACTATCCGGCGATTCAGGAACTCCTGGACCGTTGCGGCACGGTAACGCTGCCGTCACCGGAGGTCTGCTATACGATCAGCCGAACGTTGAAGCTGCACTCCGACACAGAGCTGCGGCTCGGCCGGTTCACACGCATACGGCTCGCGGACGGTTCAAACTGCTGTATGCTGGAGAACGCAGAGCCTGAAGACTGGAATCGACGCATCGCGGTATCCGGCGGCGTGTGGGATATGAAACATAGGAAACAGTGGGCCAACCCGTACCACTTTCCGATGCCGAACGGTCTGACCGCACGACAGGAACAGGCGCGTGACGGTTACACCCGGGAACGGCTCTACTATCCCGGCTACTGCGGTCATGCTTTCCGATTCAACAGCATCCGGGAGCTGACGTTTTCCGACGTGACGATCGAGAATCCCGTCGTCTACGGTGCACAGTTTGCGTATATCGAGGACTTTCTGGTCGAGAACATCACGTTCGACTATACCGAAGGCAGTCCGAAGCTGTGGAACCTTGATGGCGTGCACTTTGAGGGCGGCTGTAAAAACGGCATCGTGCGCAATCTCCACGGCGCGTGCCACGATGATACGGTTGCCATCACTTCTGACGACGGCATCTACGGTGACATCGAGAACATCGTTGTGGACGGTATCTTCGGTGAAAACAGCCACTCTGCCGTACGTCTTCTTTCTGTGCGGCATCCGATCAAAAACATACGGATATCAAACGTATTCGGATCCTATTACACTTACGCGGTGATTATGAGCAAGTATTACGACGTCCCCGGCGCGGTCGGACGGATGGATAATATCCGGCTTGAGAACATCAACGCGCGGCTGTGCAAGGGAACCGTGGACGTCCCCGGCAACCACCGTCCTCTGATTGCCATCGGATCAGATGTTGAGATTACGAACCTCGTCATCAACGGTCTGTACCGTGACGAGACGTATAACCCGCTGCCCACCATCGGCATCGAGGAAGGCGGGCGCGTGCGCGATCTGACCGTCACACATGCAGAACAGCATAACGGTACCGGATGTCCGATGCCGTTTCTCCGGGACGCGCAAGGTGTCGTTGATCTGACACTCACGCATATCCGCACGGGCGGCGACATCCTCGTTGAGCGTCCTGCGGGAAAGGAGACCTTATGAATATCCTTCCAAAGATCGACATCCATGTCCACGCGGTGCCCTACGGCTTTCTGAACCGTCCGTCGGGTGAGACATACGCGACGCCTCAGCAGCTGCGGGTGATTTATGACCGTTACAACATTGAGTGCGGCAACCTGCTGCCCGACGGCATTTGCCCGGCGTGTGCGGACGACGTCTGCTCGATGCGCGAGGCGTACGAAATGGTGCGCGACTACCCCGAGACACTCGGATGGTGGTTCTGCTCCATCCAGCCGCGCATGGGGAGCAATCTCCCAGACACTGACCTGAGCTTCTACCTCCTTCAGTACAAGGCGCACGGTGCGCGCGGGGTGGGAGAGATCACCGAGAACATGCCGTTTGACGATCCGTTCATGCTCAACCTCTTTCACCACTGCGAGAAGTGCGATATGCCGGTGCTGTTCCACATCGGCGCATCCGGCGGCGGAGACTACGGCATCATCGACGACCCGGGCCTGCCGCGTCTGGAGAAGGTGCTTGGGATGTTCCCTCGTTTGAAATTTCTTGGGCACTCGCAGAAATTCTGGGCAGAAATCGGCGTCTGCGACCCGAAGGAACGCGGAAGCTACCCGACCGGCAAGGTCATTTCAGGACGCGTGCCGGAGTTGATGCGGAAATATCCGAACCTGTACGGCGATCTGTCGGCAGGGTCGGGTTACAACGCGCTTGCCCGTGACCCGGAGTTCGCGTATACATTTCTCGAGGAGTTTCAGGATCGACTGTTCTTCGGTACCGACATCTGCGCTCCGTCGAATATCTCGAGCGATATGCTGAAGCTCTCCGCGTTCCTGGATGACGCGATGACGCGTGGGAAAATATCCTATGCAGCGTACGAGAAAATCAGCCGGGGCAATGCGCTGGAACTGCTGGAACGGACATAAGTCATTCTGCATGTGAATCGTATCAAAACATGTGCATATATGAGTTGACAAAGCCGCACAATCCGAGCATACTATCTGTATAAACCATCAGAAAAGGAGATATATTGACATGTTGAAATCCATGAAGATCGATAAACTGGCAGTCGAGATTTACGAAAGCCGTGCCGCGATGGGTGCTGCCGCCGCGAAAGACGCCGCTACCAAGCTCAAGAGCCTGCTCGCCGTGAAAGAAGAGCTGAACGTCATGTTCGCTGCCGCACCGTCGCAGAATGAGTTTATCGCGTCACTCGTTGCCGATCGGGACATCGACTGGACCCGCGTCAATGCGTTCCATATGGACGAGTACATCGGCTTGGATCCCGCCGCGCCGCAAGGTTTCGGCAATTTCCTTCGCGATCGCATCTTTGGTCTTGTCCCGTTTAAGTCCGTCAACTACCTCAACGGCAACGCGGCTGACCCCGAAGCTGAGGCTGTCCGCTACGGCGACATTCTCAAAGCGCATCCGCTGGACATTGTGTTCATGGGTATCGGTGAAAACGGCCACATTGCGTTCAATGACCCGCCGGTCGCGAACTTCAAGGATACCAGCTATGTCAAGATCGTAGAGCTCGACGAGCGCTGCCGCCGTCAGCAGGTCAACGACGGCTGCTTCAAGACCATCGACGAGGTACCGACCCACGCGCTGAGCGTCACCTGTCCGGGCCTGATGTCTGCAAAGACCGTATTCTGTGTTGTTCCGGCGTTGACAAAGGCTGAGGCCGTCGAGCGCACGCTGACATGGGAGATTTCCGAGAAGTGTCCGGCGACCATCCTGCGCACTCACGACGATGCAAAGCTCTACCTCGACCCCGATTCCGCGAAGGGCGTACTGTAAAGATTAAAGACACGTTCTTGTTTCGTTCCCTTTTAAAAACGAATATACATGATGAAAGGTTTACCGATGGATACATGGATCGTGTTCATGGATATGGACAACACGCTGACAGACAAGAGTGAGATCGTGCCGGGAAACCTCGATGCGATTCTGAGAGCGCAGAGAGCAGGGCATAAGATCGTGCTCAACTCGGGAAGGTCGTACGGGTTCCTGCCGAAGAAAGTACTTGCGGAGGTGCCGTTTGACGCGGTGATCGCGGGCGGAGGCGCATATGTGCGGGTTGGAGATACCGTATTGCTCAATGAATATGTCCCCGAGGAGGTACTGCGGAAACTGTGCGACTACTTCGTGCGTACCGGTATCGCATGTTACTTCGAGGGCGTCGATGAGAGCTACTGCATCAATACCACGCGCGAGGGCTTCACCACCATCCACAGCTACGCGGATATTCACGGGATGACCTCGAAGATCACGATCATCTCGCTGCGAGAGCGTACGCTGCCGCCGGAAGGACTTGCGCTGATCGAGCAGTATTTTGTTTATATCCGGCACCCCAACTATTCGGAGGGCATCCTGAAGGGCTGCTCGAAGTCCGGTGGGATGCGCATATGTCTGGACTACTTCGGCATACCACGTGAGCGTTGTATGGCTATCGGAGACAGCGCCAATGACCTCGACATGCTCGATTATGCGGGACTGTCCGTCGCGGTTGCAAACTCCACCCCGGAGGTACTCGCGTGTGTCGACGCCGTGACCGAAAGCTGCACCGATGCCGGTGTCGCCCGCGCTATCGACCGCTTCATTCTGCGTCAATAATCTGATAAAAAAGGGGATTGCACTTATGCTCCTGACATTCACCGGTGCGTACGAATCCTTCCGCGCAGGCATTCTCGCACTTGCGGACACACTCGGCATCACCGCCGCGTTTGACGGTACGGATGGTTTGGTTGTGGAAGTCCGTAAGGGATTGCGCGATAAGCTGACCGTAAAACTCAACAATTCCCGCGCGACGATCGCCTACGACAAACGCATCCACTTCTTCCGCGCACTGGGTTTGCTGGTCGAACAGCTCAAAGCAGGCAGTACGCAGTTTTCCAAGACTGAGGACATCTACTTCCTGACAAACGGCCCGATGTTCGACGTATCGCAAGGCAATGCGGTCATCAACAATGAGAGCGTGAAGGAACTGCTGCGGCGGATGGCGCTGATGGGACTGAACATGCTGATGCTCTACTGTGAGGACAGCTACAAGGTCCCGGAAGAGCCTTGGTTCGGCTATATGCGCGGCAAGTATACCGAGGAAGATCTGCGCGCGCTCGATGACTACGCCGACCAATTCGGCATCGAGATGATTCCCTGCATCCAGACCCTCGCACATCTGCCCGACACGCTGCGCTGGGGTGTGTACAAGGACATCAAAGAGGATAACGAGTGCCTGTTCGTTGGCGAGGAGAAGACCTATACTTTCATCCGCCATCTGCTCGAGGCAGCGTCTCGTCCGTTTCGCACCAAACGCATCCATATTGGTATGGATGAGGCGTGGCGGTTGGGCTTGGGATCGTATCTAGAAAAACATGGGTTGGTGTCCAAGACTGAGATCATGCGCATCCACCTGGCACGTGTGATGGAGATCATCCGCGAGTTGGGTCTCAAGCCTATGATGTGGAGCGACATGTTTTTCCGCGCGATCGACCCGCAAGGTAAATACTACAATGAAACCCTTGAAATTCCCGAAGAGTCAGTGAACGCCGTGCCCGACGGGATGCAGCTTGTGTATTGGGACTACTATCACCATAAGGCGAGCGAGTACGACTGCTTCATCGAAAAACACCGAAAGTTTGGCGAGCCGATCTTTGCCGGCGGTATCTGGACCTGGCTCGGCTACGGCGCGAACTGGCCGAAGACGTTCAACACGTCATATCCCGCGCTGATGACCTGTAAGCGGAAAGGCGTGCGCGAGGTGTTCGTCACGATCTGGGGCGACAACGGGACCGAATGCAACATCTTCGCAAACCTCCCGGGGTTACAGTATTTCGCCGAGCACGGCTATAACGCCGATCCGTCCGAACCCGAGATTGCTGCGCGTTTTAACTTCTGCTGCGGTGCTGATTGGAACGATTTTCTCCTTATGACCCGTATCGACAAAATTCCTTCCATTGAGAACAGTGTTGAGGAGCCATACAACTGCTCGAAGTTCCTGATGTGGCAGGATGTTCTGACCGGTCTGTTGGATAAGAACATCGAAGGGCTGCCGATTAATGCGCACTACGAGAAGCTCGCAGAGGAATTCAAGGATGCTATCGGACGTAACGGTGCATACGACAGACTGTTTGAGTACAACTACAACGTTGCGAACGTGCTGGCGCTGAAGTCCGAGCTGGGGCTACAGCTGACAAAAGCATATAAGGATGATGACAGAGACACGCTCACGGAGCTGCTGACCCATACGCTGCCGGAGCTGACTGTACGCGTGAAGGTGCTGCGCAAGTGCCACAAAAAGCTGTGGCGGAAGACATACCAGCCGTTTGGCTGGGATATAATGGATCTGCGTTACGGCGGACTGCTTATCCGGCTGCAGAGCACGTCGGAGCAGCTTACTGCGTACCTCGCCGGTGACCCCGATGCCCTTCGGGAACTGGAGGAACCTCGGCTTCCGTACAACGGTATCGAGGGAATCCCCCTCTACACCAACTATTACGGTGATCTCGTCTCGCCAAGCCGTACTGCACCAAAAGCGTAATTATAATAAACCCTCGTTTCTGATGAAATGAGGGCTTATTATTGATGTAGATTGAGAATGGGTGCTATCCCGGTGAGCGCGGGGTCATCTCGTATTTATACGTTCTTCTTACGTTCGAGATTTCTCTGTGCTGCCAGCAGCAGCGCCTGTATATAGCCGACCGAGTACGCTGTCTCCGCGTAGCCGCCCTCGCCCTCACGCAGCACCGGCGAATGGTCATAGATCATCGTACCGTCGTATCCTGCCTCGCAGAAAGTCTCTACCAGATTCAGCATGTCGCCGTAGCCGTCATTGAGAAATGTTTCGGTGAAGCGAGGAAGCGGGGCGTCGATGTTGCGCAGATGCGTGATGATCACACGTCCGTCATGGACAAACTCACGGATGGCGTCGGTGATATTGCGGAAACCGCCGCCCTCGAGCCAGCAGCCGCAGCAGAACTCCATCCCCAGCGGCGGCCGTCCTGTCGTCTTCGTGCGATACCCATCGGCGATTGCAAACGCACGGCGGTAGTCCTCCGCGCTCGTAATCAGACATGCCACTCCTGCAATCATCGGCATCGGCGGGTCGTTGGGATGCAGTGCCAGCCGTACCCCCGTTTCCTCACACACCGGGATGATCCGCTTCATGTAGTAGTCGAATGTCTCCCACAGCTCATCCTTCGTGTAGACCCGACCGCGTGTCATCTCACGCGACAGCAGGTCATTTTCATCGCAGTATCGCGTTTTGCATCCGCCGCGTGTTGTTGTGCTGCCGCTGCTCCACACAAGATCGGCTTCCCAGGTGAAGGTCGTGTTATAAACTCCGAGCCGTGCAAGTGTCCGCAGCACCTCCGCCATCCCTTCGATGTCGCGGTCACGCTCTGGCGTCCCCAGGATGATATTTGCCGACTTTGCAAGCTTGTAGTCTCCGGCGTTGTAGAGCGTAATGCCATGCCGTGCAAGTCCGTCGTGCAGCCTGGCAAGCTCTTCATACGCCGCTGTCAGACAGGATCTCTTCCAGGTGTAGGCATACCGCAGACCCAGTGCTTCGAGAAAACGTATTTTTCCTTCGTCTGCGTCCGGTGCGATGGAGTTTGAGAGTTTGACCGTCGTTTTCGGCTGATTGATGTTTGACATAAGCATCCCCCCATGTTATAATAAAACCCAACGATGATCAGGAAAGAGGAATTCAACATGCCGGATAGAAATATGTTCCTTGCGCAGATCGACGCGCGGAAAGGTGAGCTGTTTGAGCTGCTGCAAAAGCTCATCCGCTTTGATTCGCAGAACCTGGGCAGCAGCGGACGGGAAGCGGGCATTGCGGCGTTCATACGGGATGAGCTGACCGCGATGGGCCTGTCCGCCGATCTTTATTCGCCGGACAGCATAGACGGACTTCCCGAACACGTCGACTATTGGCCCGGCCACAACCTCGCCGACCGCCCCAACGTCACCGGTACACTTTCCGGTACCGCGCATACCCGCAGACTGATGCTCGCCGCGCATTCGGATACCACACCCATAGGTGATCCGCGCAACTGGACAGTCGACCCTTTCGGCGGCATCCTCAAAGACGGGAAAATTTGGGGGCGTGGCGCGTGCGATGACAAGTACGGCATCGCCGCGGCGCTGTTCCTGCTGCGGCTGCTGCATGACGAGGGAATCGAGCTGCCGTATGACCTGCTGTTCACCGCCTACTGCGATGAGGAGTTCGGCGGAGGCAACGGCGCCCTTGCCGCGAGCGTCAAATACCCGTGCGACGACATCCTGAACCTCGACTGTAAGAACTTCGAAATCTGGGCGTGCGCGGTCGGCGGCGGTGTCATCCGCGCGAAGATCCGCTCAAACGAGCCGCTCGATTCCGCCGGCAAAATGCTCGACGGTCTGACGCTCGTCCGCGCAGAATTCGACGCCTTCAGGGAGCGCCGCCGTGACGAGCTGCGGAAACTGCCGTACTACCGCGACACCATCATTCCCGACACAACCGTACGCTTCATGGAGCTGCGCGCAGGCGACAACGGCTCTGACCTCAACCGCGCATTTGCCGACGTCACCTACTACACCGCCCTTACGGAACCTGAGATCAACCGTGAGTTCGACGCGATGGCAGTGCGGCTCAATGAAGCGCTCGCGCTGCTTGGGATGTGCTTCGACGGCTTCGAGAAGGTCACGCGCTTCTTCCACCACGCCGCGACCGCCGATGAGAACCCCGCACTGGATTTGTTATGCAAAGTTTCCCTTGAAACCTCCGGACGGAAGCTGACGCCCTGCGGGTCGTGCCTGTCCGACCTGCCGCTGTTTATCCTTTATGGCAGCCCGCGCGCTTTCTCCTTCGGTATCGGCCGCGACTTCTCCGTGTACGGAGGTGCGCATCAGGCCGATGAGTTCATCGAATGCGACGCGCTCGTTGAGTTCACGAAGATCATCGGCGCATTTCTGCTGTCGTACTAATCGGTCAGCTTCACAACCCAGATCGTGTTGTCACTGCCGTATTTCTCGCAGCCCGCCGGCTGCATCCACTCCGCAGCGACTACCCACGCCTCATGTTCTGAGAGCTGTGTCACCCCGAAGTTGCCGAGCCGTGCGCCGCGCTCCGGGGTGATCACGATTTCTGTATCCCGCAGAAGCACCGCCGCGTCGATCTCCGCCAGGAACAGCGGCGCGCGGTGACGGAAGACGTGGTCGTTATTTGCCCCGCGCCGCGTATATACAAGGTATGTACGCGTGCCAAGCGTCACGAAATGCTGCTGCGTGTTGTAGTTTTCAAGCTGCCTTCCGTCGTCGTATGTCCAGATTTTCGGTTCGGTATAGTGAAGTCCGTCGTCAGAGCAAGCAACCCACCCCGCCTCGTCCGACCTTAACGTCAGCAGATACCGCCCGGTCGCCGCGTCGAACGTGACTGACGGCTCGCCGTAACCGCGCTTAAGCGACGTGTTGACAATCTCATCGCCGTACGCTTTGACCCACAGTGTCTCACCGTCGAACCCGCAGCGCAGCACGCAGACATGTGCATTCGGCTTGCCGTAGTACACCGGCAGCAAGATATCGCCGCAGGGAAGGTCATACCGCTGTGTGCAGCCCGCGTCGCCCGGGAGATACGCCGCGTCGACCGTAAGTGTACGCCACGGTTTGAATGCGCCGCTGTCCCAAACTGCGTATGCCGTCGCGCGCCGGTCATGGAGAATCGCTTTCGGAGTCGTCGTCAGATCATACCCCAGTGCCGTACCCGTCCCGAGCAGAACGCCGGTCTTCTCATGCAGCGCGGGCGTGAAGTTGCACACCACCGTCTCCGCACCATCCTCCGCGTGTGCCATCAGCCCCGCGTCGATGTGAAACGCACTCCAGATACTGCCGTCCGGCGAGGTCTTCACCTCCGGCGTATCAAAGATATCTGAACCGGCCAGCAGCAGCTTCTGCGCGGTCATCACATACCCGTCCGATGTCCGTCCGATACGAGCATGGACATAACACTTCACGCCGTCATATCCCGCATGTGCTTTGCTCAGTGCGATGTTCATAAGAAGCCTCCGGATAAAAAAACAGTAAATGGGTTTGAAACCGTCTGCATTTTGGAATATGGCAAAACCTCCCGGATCGCAACGATCTGAGAGGTTTTCAGCAGCTTACAGGCACATTGTGAGGATTTCAGCAATCTCTTTCTCATCCAGAGTGACAACACCGGGGAGGGTGCGCTTGCCGTAGTTGGTGCACTTGCGCGCCATCTCCGGAATTGCATCCGCCGTGATGCCGAACTCGCCGAGCGTCGACGGCATCCCGATGCTCTTAAAGTACTCCTCGGTACGCTCGATCCCCTCGAGCGCCGTCCGCTCCGGACGTGCAAAGTTCATCTCGCAGTTCCAGACACGTACCGCATACTGTGCCGTCCGCGCGATGTTGGACGGCAGCACATAGCGTGCCCACTTCGGGAAAATCACTGCCAAGCCTGCGCCATGCGCTACCTCCGGGAACATTCCGCTGACCTCATGCTCTATCTGGTGCGACGCCATAAAGAAGTCGCGTCCGCAGCCGGTCAGATCGTTGTGCGACAGCGACCCTGCCCACATCAGATTTGCGCGCGCGTCATAGTCGTTCGGGTCGCGCATCGCGGTTTTACCGGCGGCGATCACCGTCTTGAGAAGCTGCTCGGCGATCCGGTCGGTCAGCTCCGCCTCACCCGGGAAAGTCATGTAACGCTCGATCGTGTGCATCATGATGTCGACGATGCCGCACGCTGTCTGATACGGCGGCAGCGTGTAGGTCAGCTCCGGGTTCAGGATCGAGAACAGCGGACGGTGGAAGCGGGAGTTGTAGCCGCGCTTGAGGTTCAGTGTTTCGTTGGTAATGACCGCCGAAGAGCTCATCTCGCTGCCCGTTGCGGAGAGTGTCAGGATTGTCGCCATCGGCAGCGCGTCGATGGGGGAGTCCTCCTTCATGAAAAAGCGCCAGATATCTCCGTCATTTTTCGCTCCGACTGCAATGGCCTTTGCCGAGTCGATCGCCGAGCCTCCGCCGACGGCAAGAACCAGATCGGCGTTGTACGCGCGCACCATTTCGATACCCTGCCTGACAAATGACAGCGTCGGGTTTGGCTGAACGCCGCCAAGCTCAATAAAGTCAACGCCGTTATCACGCAGCGCGCCGGTCACTTCGTCATATAGACCCGTCTTCTTGATGCTGCCGCCGCCGTAGTGCAGGAATACGCGCTTAAAGCCGTAGGATGCGGTGATTTTTCCGATCTGCTTATGCGTACCTGCTCCGAAAACAACGCGAGTCGGTGAATGAAATTCAAAATTATTGATCGAAATCGCCCCCCTTTTAATACTTGCAGTATAGCACACAAAGGTATGATTGTCAAGAATCGGGAAATCCCCGCGAAATGCCTTACATCCGTTCACTTCTTCTTAGATGATCATGTTTACAGGGGATATACGGGATAAATTGCTGATTGTCTGCTGCATTCATCATTCCACGAATACACAAAAATCCAGAATGACTTTTCCTTCCGCGTCCGGCGTCGTGAAGCGCGGGCAGGTATTAGGAAAGATTGAGCAGTACGCGCGTCTCGGGGTCAGCGATGCGTGCGATGATCGCGGCAGCTGCGGCGCGCGTGATCGTGGTGTTCGGATAGAAGGTTCCGCGCTTGTCTGAGCCTGTCAGAACGCCCGCGCGGTACAGCGCATAGATATCCCCGGCATACCGGGCACTCGGCGCGACGTCCGGAAGCTTATTAATGTTGTTGATCTGCAAGAGTTCTTCCGGCATCGTACGTGCAAAGATGTGTGCCATCTCCGCGCGTGTCGCCGGACGATTCATGTCGGCTTCCGTGAATTCGCCCCACTCTATGATTCCTGTCGCAACCGAATAGAACGAGTAGCCTGTGTACCACGGAGAGAGCTGCGTGAACTTCCCGTCGCCGCCGTAATAAAGGTTGTGGAGCCGCGACGCCATCGTCAGCGCCTCGGCAATTGTCACCAAACCGTTGGGATTGAACCGCTTGCCGTCGCCGACACCGTTCACCAGCCCCAACTCATATGCTTTCGCGACGACACGCCCCGCGTTCGCGCCGTACCAATCGTTTTCATCAATATCGCGGAACTGTCCGGGCCTATACGTGCGCACAGCTTTCAGGTTTGCAATCGACACATTTCCGTAGAACGTTGTGACCAGGCTGCCGTTCACTAAGAATACGCCGCTGTCCTTCCCTTTGTACTTCGCATTCCCAAGGCGAATATCGCCTGCTGCATAGATTGCAAGGTTATCGCTGTAGATACTGGCGGTTGCGTTTCGGATGGAGACATCACCATTGTCACTGCAGACGCCTGCTTCTTGGGCATAACAGTAGACCGTGCCTCCGTCAATTTCGATATCGCCGTTTTCGGAAAGAAACGCGTTTGTATATCCCGTGGAGACGATTAAGCCGCTTTTTACCTTCAGGTCATCATTTGCAAAGACGCCTATACCGTATCCGTCTTCCGAGAGCGCGGTGAGCAGAAGCCGACCGTCGCCGGAAAGCGTCAGATCCCCGTCATATACATACAGCGCGGGACTTGTGTCACTCGTCAGCGTGTTTACGCCCGACACCACGATCTCCACGTCGCCGTCTTTGACCTGAATGCAGGCATCTTTGATACCGTTGAGGTAGAGCTTATTGCCGCTGAGCCGCGCGACGGTTTTACCGTTCTGTTTAAAGGTTTCGCCGTTATGCAGTACGGCGAGGTCGGTGTTCCAGTCGTGCGGATCGATGATGAAGACTCTCAATCCGTCATCTGCGAGCGCGGTGGGTATACAGACGCAGACAAGTGCAAGTGCGAGTAGGACACTGATGATTTTCCTCATAGATAACCTTCCTTTCTTATCTTGTCTCTACTTTTACAGTTTATCATAGACAGCTTCAAATGTCAAACATTTTTGCATTGCCTAAGCTATAATCGGAGTCGCTGTTGACAATCCATGCGGCAGATGTTATACTTTAATGGGGAAGCCAGATGAAAGGACTGTGAATTATGCTGACGATCACCGAACGCGCTGCGCTTTCAAGAGAACGCGGAGAACATCGGGGCAGAGAACGTGATATACTGTTCGCCCGCGGCGTCTTTGAGACTCCCGCCGCATATAGTCCAAGCATCCGCCGCGTGCATATCGACGCGTACGTTCTCGGACACTATACCGTCGCGGTACCCGAAAGCTCTTTGCTCGCCGGAACTCTGAACACTGCATACCGTGAGACCGCCGAGGATGTCCGGGTGTTCGAAAAGTTCCGGGAACTGTCGCATACGACGGGCTGGCTCGGCGGTTGGGCGTCCGGTCAAACCGGGCACCGGGTGGTGGACTACGAGAAGCTGCTGCGGCTGGGACTAGCGGGCGTACTTGATGAGGTCGACCGTGCAGACGCGGCACTTGAGACGAGTGACCCCGGCTATACGGGTAAGCGTGCGGTCTACGAAGGGATGCGTGTGGCGCTCAACGCCGTGCGTGAGTTTGCGGTACGTTATCGGCAGACTCTCACGCAGATGGCCGACGAGACGTCCGATGCAGAGGAAGCGTCGCGGCGCCGCAAGATGGCGGACGCGTTCTCACGTGCGCCCGAGTATCCCGCCGAGACCTTCCGCGACGCGCTGCAGGCGATGTGGTTCCTGCAGTTCTGCCTGTACCTCTGTGGCGACATCTCACTGACAGGACGTCCCGACAACTATCTGTGGCCGTACTATTCCAGCGACCTGAAGGAAGGCCGCATCACGCGTGAAGAAGCTTTTGCGCTCATAGAGGAACTGTATCTGCGCCACAACGAAATTTACGACGCGTGGCCGGCGTCGGTGATGCTCTGCGGCGTCGACCGCAACGGCAACCCCGTGTGCAACGAGCTGTCGGAGCTGTTCCTCGACGCCATACGGACGACGGGACTTGTGAACCCGTCGGTGAGCGTTGCCTGGACACCCGCGCTGCCGGATGCTTTCCGTGATAAGATCACCTCACTGCTTGCTGACGGTTACACACGGCCGTCGATCTTCAACGACCGTGTCATCCGCGCGGGCCTCATCGATGCCGGGATGGAGGAGCGGGACGCGCGATATTATATCCACTCCACCTGCGTCGAAATCACACCCATCGGCAACAGCGGCGTACAGGTCGCGACGCCGTACATCAACCTCAACAAAGCGTTCGAGTTCATGCTTGGTGAAGGTGCGTCACTCTACGGCGCTCCATGCCCGGTTGAACGGATTCAAGCGAAAAAGCTCACGGCATACGCGGACTTCGACACATTCTACGCTGATTTCCGTACGATCTGCGCTGAGATCATCCGTGTGGAGCTGTGTCGGGTGAACGAGCGGCTGGATGCAATGATTAAGCACGCGAGCTGTCCTTTGGCGTCGGCATTCCTGGACGACTGCATCGCGCGCGGCATGGACGCGGTGGCAGGCGGCGCGCGGTATCAGTACGTCTACCCGTGCTTCCCGGGGTTTATCAACCTGCTCGACGGACTTGCGGCAATCCGCAAGGTCGTGTTCGATGAGAAGCGCGTGACGCTTATGGAGCTGTCCGACGCGTGTCGGAAGGACTTTGCGGGTGAGGAAACGCTTCTGCGGATATTGCGGGATAAGTCACCGAAGTTCGGCAACAACGATGATGCGGTCGATGCGTTCGGGAGGGAGATGTTCGACTTTATCCGGGAAGAGCTGAAGCGGTACCGGACGGCAGCGGGCGGGACATTCCATCCGTCGTACTTTGCGTGGGTGATGCACGGACGTCTGGGAGAACAGGCCGCGGCAACACCCGACGGACGCCGTCAGGGTACCGCGCTGTCGGAGCATCTGGGCGCCGTGCAGGGGATGGACCGTGAAGGTCCGACGGCGGTGATGCGGTCGGTTGCGAAATTGCCCTCCATGTACGCGATCGGCGGCGTCGCGACGAACTTCCGCTTCTCCGACAGTTTCGTTAAAACCCCGCAGGGTCGCGCCGCGCTGCGCACGCTCATCGAGGTCTGCATGGATGAAGGTCTGTTTGAGGTGCAGTTCAATGTCGCGAGCCAAGCCGATCTTCTGGACGCGCGTGTCCATCCCGAACGGCATCGGAGTCTGTTGGTGCGCGTGGCAGGGTACAGCGACTACTTCGTCAACCTTCTGCCGGTCATCCAGGACGAGATCATCCGCCGCACGGCACACGGACAGCTTTAATCAATCAGGAGGCAGGGGACGATAATCGTTCTCCTGCCTCCTGATTTTTTATTTGATAAACGCCTGCATAGGTATGATATGACCCCGGTTATGTGTTATTCGCACGGTAGCCCGCGCAGTATGGACACTTCGGGTCATGGCACAATGTCGCGCACGGGTCGTCACGGAACATCCCCATACCGATTTCGTACAGCTCACGCAGACGCATCCGGTACAGCGTTGCCATCCCGAACGGCACCGCGTCGATGCGCAGGCCCCGGCGCACCGCTTCATCGTAGAAGGCGCTTTTATGTACCGCGCCGTAAAAGTCCCGGTGACCCGGCAGGTGGCGCTCGATAAAACCGGTTCGCCAGGTACCGTTCGTGTCGATGTAGCGGATGACCGCAGGCTGCAGGAACGGCGCGTCGGCGCAGTCCTCTATATAGTGCAGGAACGTATTCGACGCAATCGAACACCCCAGGAATACCACCGATCCGTCTGCGTCGAGTGCTTTTTCCATCGGAGATGTCTTCCCGGCCGGCGCATCGAGCAGACCGTGACCTGCCGTCAGCTCCTGTGCATGTGCGCCAAGCGCTGCCCACTCGTGCGTCGCGTGTCCCGATCTGCATACGCCGGGGATCTTCAGCATCGCCTTGGGAACCGCACCTGTTGAGATCATCCGGTCGCGAAGTGCACCGTCCGGGCGGGTATCGTAGGGGCGGTAGTTCAGGCTCTTGTTCAGCGTGCCCTCGAACATCACATACGGCCTTGCGAATACCGGCGTGAGAAAGGTACCGTCCGTACCCACTGCGTCCGAAAGTGCCCGGATCATCGCATCCGTCCCGCCGCTGAGGTAGCCAAGCCCCGACAGTGACGAGTGAACCAGCAGGGTATCACCCTCACATACACCCAGTTTCCTCAGCGCGGCGGTCAAGCTCTCCGCTGTCAGCGGGTTGCGTACAGTCATCCCGAAGTAACCCGCGTCGGAAAGCATCGTACAGGTGTGCAGATAGCTCTTGACCGTCCGCTCATCCATCGGCTTGCCGGTGTCCCACTCTGTCTCCTGCAGCAGTGTCCGCAGCGACTTCACGCCATCCATCCGTGACACGACGTCTGCGAGCGTACTGTAGAGGATTGTCCCCGGCATCTCACGGCGCTCAGTGAACGGCAGCTTTATCAGGTCGTGCGGGAAACCGCGTGTCAGACGGGTGAAGACGAAGCCGTCCGCAAAGTCGAACCACGGACGCCGTGTCTGTTCCGTTTTTACGGTAACCTGCGGTGCCGTCAGCCGGTTCAGCACCGCATCGGGCACCTCGCCCCATGTCCGCAGTCCCGCGAGTCGGTTGTACGCGCGGGTGTATAGAAAATGTCCCATCTGCGCGCTTGTAACCTGTGCCTCATCGAGTATTTTTTGCTCACGCTCAAGCGCAGCCGGCAGCAGTGCGGTCAGTTCCTCCTGTGTCATTGTTGCCATTGCACGCACCCATGCACCGCAGAATGCCAGATGCTCAATGTTCATGTCCATATCGATGCTGTCTTCATTCTGCGACGAGTTGTGGTGATATCCTCCCGGCCCGTGGATGATCCACACAACCGGCAGCCCGACATTCGCGTCACCGAGAAAGCAGTCATCGCCTAGTATATGCGGTTTTTCCTCAATTTTCACAAAGTTCAGCACATTCCGCGCTTCCTCACATATTGCACCCAGCAGCACATTCCCCGCAAACCCGTCCGGAAGTCCGCGGCCGCGATGATCGCACGCCGTCATCACCTTTAATTGCGCGTTCCTGGATTTGTCCCGCGAGCCCATGATGCCGTCCATGTTGATGCCGCCGATGGTCCGCTCCGCGAGATCGCCGAAGTGCTCCGCCACCGCTGCGAAACCGTACATCTCGCTTGCGAACACGACCCGGATGCTGTACTTCAGCCGGATGATGTCCTCACGCGCCAGATCCCGCAGCACCCGCAGCAGCTCTATGCTCCCCGCCACACCGTTGGAGTTGTCGTCGATGAGCGGCTCATAGAGGTGTCCGACCATCCAGACCTCCCGCGCGCTCTGACCGGGCAGCAGCGCCGTCACCGCCGGCAGCGTCGTCTCGTACCGCCGACCATCGGATTCCGCGCGTACCATCACGGTTCCCCGTTCACACGCCGCACGCAGATAGAAACCTGTGCGCGGCGTGATCTGATAGGAGATGAAATCACGATCCTCAGCCTGTACATGCCAGGAGTTGCTCTCCGTTCCGGCGTTGATCCATGCGACCGCGTCGGGTGTTGTAAGCGGATTCTCGAGGTAGTCCGATACCCAGCCGTATGCGCCCAAATCCAGCACTGCACGCATATTCTGCAGCCGGGGTCTTGTCGAGGGGTCGAGCAGCACGAACGCCCCACGCACATCCTCGCCCGCCTTCATCTGGCTTTCCGTCACAAGCCGCACCGTCAGACCGTCGGACGGTGTCGCAACGGAACCTTTTACTGCCATCAGCGGTTCCCGGTCGTAATCCGCAATCACCGGGTCGGCAATCCCTGCGACGTTTGAAACAAGCGTCAGACGCATCTTCGTGCAGTCCCACCCCAGAGGGGTGCATTTGTCCTGGTAGGCCGTTCTGCCGTCCGCCGGAAACTCTAAAAGCTCCGCGTCGAAGCCTTCCGCACGCAGCAGCTCATATGCGTACCGTGCCGACGCCTGCCATGCCGGAAAGGTCTGCTTCCGCTCGAGCCGGTACAGCGCGAGGATGTCCTTTTCCAGTTTTACACGGTCAATCCGTGCGGCGATTTCTCGGATGTATTCTTTCATGGATAAACCCAGCCTTTCTTTATCATGAAATCGTCTGTGTTTCCGGACTTCCTGAGTATCTTGAGGTTTATACTCCCTTATCGTGCTTTACCACAAGCTGTTCCGTTCGTTGTTCCGGTCAAGAATCCTGTCATATAGTTATGAATGATCGGACCACTTTGTGACTGTCTGCCGTATAGTAACACAAACTCAGAGTGCTATACCATCGCGAGCTTTGCCTCGCCCGCGTCGAGCTTCAGTGTGAGCGTCTGCCCGTAGACCTGCAGTGTTGTTTCGGCAGCATCCATACCCGGATTATACGCCAGCACATACCCAACGCCGTCCTGTCCGCGAACCGCTGCCGCATGGATATTCCCGTCTCGCAGATAGGCGGCTGAAGCCGGCGAAGCGAACGTCCCGATGGTCACCGCCGCTGCAATGTTGTAGACCGTTTCGCCGCTGTCGTAGAAGCGCGGCATCCGCTGCGGGGCAATCGTCAGCTCGTCGCAGTGCAGCATCCCGCGTTTCGCGTACGGCGCGAATTTTTCGGAATGATTGCACAGCCCGATCTGCCGGTACGGAAGGTTCAGCAGCTCCAGCGGTGCCTCGCACAGGCTCAACACGCTCAGCTTGCCGTCCACCGTCACGCACCGCCGGTCATCGCTCCATTCATATGTGCGCGTAAAGCCGTTAAACACATCGTTCGGGATGTTCAACAGCAGCGGCGTGACCGTGACGCAGTGGCGCATCTGATCGGTCCGTCCGATCTGAATGACCAGTACCGTCGCACCGTCCGGCAGCGCCGCGTACGCCATATAACCATGGACAACATTTTCCTCGCTGAGCTGCTCGGTCAGCAGCGCGTACTCATGTGTCATAAACTCGCCGGAGGTCACAAATCCGCCGGGGAAGGATGTCTCGCGGTGGGTCAGCACATCTATCTTCCTGCGGGTGCCGTCGCCCTCGACGCGTCCGACGAGGTTATTCCGCCACTCGGCCAGTGAGCTATCCGCGAGAGGTACGCATAATCCGACCGGTCCCTCCGCACCGGACCAGGAGAACGACGCAATCCGACTGTCATTGCGTGTGAAGCAGGCGCCGTGGTATGCGTCATGCCAATCGGCGATCGGCTCGACCGGACGGCTCTCATGCGGACTCAAGCCACGGTCATAGTACGCGGTACACGCCAATGTTGTCGCGCGATCGGATTCCAGACGTGTGTAGTAGATCACCGAACGCTCACGGAACAGCTCAACGCGTTTGGAGAGGAAGGTTCCGTCGCCGTTGTAGGAAACCTCCTGTTCGACCTGAGAAAGCCATCCCTCGCGCAGCGCCCCGGTAGACTCGCCGAACAGTTCCTCAACCATCAACAGCACCGGCAGCAGATAATCCTGACAGTAGCAGTAACGCACGCGCGTATCGCCGCCGATTCTGCACAGCCGTCCGTCCGGGAAGATGAGGCTCTTGACAAGCTTCCACAGCTCACGCACATGCCGGTACATCCACTCCGGTGCGGTCAGTCCGGCGTCCCGCAGTGAGAAATGCAGATACGCCGCCTGAGACAGCGTAATCACCATATATCCGACGTTCAGGTAGCCATGGTGGTTGAGCGCGTAGACTTCGGTGAAGTTCGCACCGATGAACCGCTCACACATCGGCTTTCCATCAAGCAGTTCGCTGCTCTCCGCATCGGACGGGACGGAGATTGCATTTGCGAGCAGATCTGCCGCTTTCTCCCGGTAGGCGGCCGCGTTGGGCGCATCGGGGTAGAACAACGCGCAGCGCAGCAGCAGCCCCCCGTTCCACCAGTTGCTCTCGGGTTTGTTTATCGCCCCGGGAATCCCTGCAATGATCTCCTGTGTGAGTTGGTAGTCCGCCTCGGACAGCAGCACCCGCTTGAGCGCCGCGCGGTCGGCATCCGTCAGCGCGTCCATGTTTGTCGAAGAAGACAGAGCTTCCACACCGAACATCATCCGCTCAATCCCGAGGATGCTGATCCACGTATGCCCCCACCGTACTCCGTCGCCGTCCGTAAGCGACTGATCCCCGGTGACATGCGTCGCAAGCGAGAACCTCAGCATCGCCAGCGCTTCTTGTTGCGCGCGTCTGTCGCCGCTCATCTTTGCGTAGGCGGCAAATGCAGAGAAGGCCTTCTGATTCGTCTGTACACCCCAGCCGTTCGTGCCGTCGCCGTAGTACAGGTACTCCGGCTTTCCCGGTACCTTCCGCAGATCAGGCCGTACGGCGGCGATCCAATTCCCCAGCAGTTTCCGGGTGCGCGTGTTCATATCGTTCATAATAGCTTCCCTTCAACGTTTGTTGTTTGGTTGATTATACCATATCCCGGATCCGAAGTCAACAACGGATAAACATCAGAGCACACCAACCGGAAATATCGTCCTGCGTACATAAGACGCCGGTCACGGAATGAAGAAGCTTAAATAAGAAGCCCGCCGTATAATACGGTCGGGCTTCCCGATGCTTACAGACTTACAGCGCGGCGAGGAAGACTGTTCCGAGCCACTCGTGTGACCCGATAGCAAGAGTCTTACCGTCCGGCGTAACAGCGAGCGCGTCGAATACATCCGCGCAGACAATCCCCTCGGTGCCCGGGAGAATCCATTTGAGGAAGCCAAGCTCCCGGATGCCATGCTTTTCGTCGAAGGTGAAGAGGCGTCCGATGTCCGCTTCATCTCCGGCCGCACCCCACGCAAAGTCTTGCCCGGCGTTTACGCATAACGCGCGGACAGGGCCCACAGGTGCCGCAAGCCCGTAACAGCAGACATCTGCTCCATCGACCAGCGAAAGTTTGCCGTCCCGCGTACCGACGAGCGTCCGTCCGCCGTTCCAGGGAACCATGCAGCTCGGTACCGCGAGATACTGACGTCCCGCCACATGCGGCAGCGTGACCGCGAGTTCCGTCAGCGGCGGACATGCGCGTCGCAGCAGTGCCGCACGTTCATCGTCCGTCAGCTCCGAGAGCGGCCGGATGCTCTTAACCTCACCGTCGCGGATCGTGAACCCGTACTTTGGCTCCGTCTCACCCGTGACGCCATGGAGCGTATTGCCGTCCCAGTACAAACCGCGCACGGCGGAGTTCTTCTCGTCACCACGCAGATGCGTCCACAGGCGTACCTTTGTAATCTGCTCGGGACGGAACGCTTCATGTTTATTCGTCAGCGAGGAACCCTCGTACAGCGGACCGTGACCGCTTTTTGGAGGCTTTGGCTTGGGATAGAAACGGCGGTCGTTATGCGCAGGTCCACGTTCCCCGGCGTGTGCGCGCAGCTTTTTCAAATCGATGCGCATAACCGGCGGGCCGTTGTCGGTATCCGCGGCGCAGGAGGCAAACAGCACATCGCGTTTCCGGTCGATGCGAATCTCGGAGATGATGCCGCAGATGAGTTCGTGAGTCCCCATGACGCCGAGGTTTTCAGGAACGGCTGCGGGATTGCTCCAGTCCCAGCGGTAAAGGTAGGCCGGTGCCGGCGCAGTATTCGCCGCGTACTGTTCCGGTACATCGAGCAGCCGTGGGGTCATCGCGTACCAGAGCACACCCTGCGCGTCGAGGTCGGCGTTGAAACAGTAGAAGTAGTTCCCGAAGCCTTCGAACAGCTCGTCGGCACCATGCATTCCGCCGTAATCGCGCAATTCTTCCGTATAGACATTGTACTCTAAAAGGTGGTTCGAATAGCCCGCCACCATCAGCATCCGCCGGTCGTCGAGGTTGAGGAAGGTGGAGGCATAGCGCAGCGTGAAGCGGCGGCTGTAGTCCGAAAGGTGCTCCGGCAGACGTACACCCGTCCACTCGAGGGTGTCGGTATCGGTGTTGATACGCATAAGGTAGCCGGTTCCGGAGGTCACATAGACGTTCTCATCGGGGCCGATGTGCATCCGGTGGGAACAGGTCTCGATAGCCTTGCCGAAGTCTATGGTCTCATGCGTCGTGAGATCGAATTTGTACAAATGCCCGCGTATAAAGCCGATCATATACAGCGCATGTTTTTTCTTCGAATAGACGCTGCCGTAGATCGTCTCATGCGGTACAGGGATGCCGAGGCTCTGGACAATGCCGGTCCGCGGGTCATAGGTGAAGAAGCACGACCCGGGGAAGCCGTCCCAGACGTGGGAGTGGTACGCGTAGGGAAGCCACTCGGGATGCTGCGGCGCTTTGTCGGTGGTGTGGTTGTTCATGATCAACCGACCGTCGGGGAGGAAGTCGATGCAGGAGTGGAACTTCGAGCCGGGCAGAGCACGCGAACTGGGCGCCAGGTAGTCCTTGGAGTAGAAGCAGTTCTCGATGCGGTTGTCACGCTCATTATACCGGTTCAGGCGTGCGTAGTTGCCTTCGCCGCCTTCACTGCCCAACGAGAGGTAGAAAATACCGTCCGGGGAGAGTGTGGCATCCCAGCAGCAGTTGTAGCCCGTGAATCCGACCGGCGTGCTGAGTGTAACTCCGTCCTGCGGAATGACTTCATAGGTCTTCGGTTCACCGTAGCGGTAGAGAAAAGGCTTGTTCATGCGCATTTTTCCTCCGTTCGTGTTTATTTTCAGTTTTATAACCGGAACAGTCGCCGGAAGTCCCGTGTGCTTTCCAGTTCATTGTAACACAATTTTCATACGTATGCAACAGTTTTTCTGTCCATGTTTTTTTTCAAATTCATGCAAAATATTCTTGACATCCGCAATATTTCGTGACATAATAAAAAATAATATGTTCTATTTGTTGGGAGTGAGCTCATGTGTTCGGACTTGGTTTGCCTGAGCTGCTGTTGATTCTGATCATCGCCCTGATTTTTGTGGGGCCGGGGAAACTGCCGGGTGTCGGCGCGGCGATCGGCAAGGCGATTGCGGAGTTCCGCAAGACGGTGACAAAACCCGACAAGGAAGCGCAGAGCGGGGAAACACCGCCGGATAAACCGAAGGAATGAACGCGCTGATCGCGTTTCTGGAACGTTTTCGGCGTACCCTGATCGTCTGTATCGTGGTCTGCCTGGTCACGGCATGCGCGTGCTATCCGTTCACTGACAGCTGGATCACATGCATGGCGGGTCTTCTCAAAGGCCGGACAGAGCTGTACCAGACGATGGTGGGTGAGGCACTGGGCGCGCGGCTGCTGCTGAGCGTGGTACCGGGTTTGACAGCAGCAGGAGTCTGTGCGCTGTGGAAGGTGCTGCGGGTATACAGACGTCCGAAGCCTGCACTCGTGTGCGCTGCCGCGCTGATTCTTTTCCTCGGCGGCGGATGCTTCGCCGCGCTTTTAATTCTTCCGCTGACAGTCAACATGCTCACCGGGCTGCTCGACTTTACGCTGCATATTTCCCTTTACAGCTATATCGTCTTTTGTCTGACCTTTCTTGTACTCATCGCGCTGATGTTCGAGCTGCCTTTGATCACACTTTTGCTGTACAGACTGGGACTGATCCATGCGGAAAAGCTGCGCAAATGGCGGCGCGGGGTCTATCTGACGCTGCTGATTGTTCTGGCGATCCTGACGCCGACCCAGGATGCTGCGACGCTGATGCTGACGTCGATACCGTTCGTCGTGATGTACGAGGGAAGCGCGCTGTGGATTGCGGCGCTGGAGAGGAGGCGCGCACGTGACATCTGAGATGACACTGGTAGGGCACCTCACGGAGCTTAGGAGACGTGTACTATATGCGGTGATTCCGGCAGCGGTATTGCTGATACCTGCGTTTGTGTACGCGCCGACATTACTTGCATTTCTGTACCGTCCGGCGCTCGCATACGGTTATACGCTGCATCTCTACGCATTGACCGACGGTCTGACGCTGCGGTTGCGGGCATCGCTGCTGGCGGCATTGATTTCTACGCTGCCGAACACAATCGCGCAGGCGTTTATCTTTATCTTTCCGGGACTGTATAGCCGGGAATCGCGCGCGCTCCTTTGGTTTACGATACTGACCGCATTGCTGTTCTCTGCAGGGATTGTCGTGTTTATCGTGTGGCTGACACCGTTTGTGGTATACATTTGGGACAGGTACGACGCGGCGCATGTACTGCTTTCGGCGGCTGTATACTACGATGTCTGGGAAATTTGTGCATTGGTCTGCGGAACCCTCTGCGCGCTGCCGGCAGGGATTTGGGTTCTGCGGAAAATCGGGAATGCACTCAAGAGCTGACAGGAGGGAATCAACATGACACGTCGTGAGTTTTTGAAAGGCGCGGCGGGACTGGTGCTCGCGGTAGGCGCGGGCTTCGGCGGAACGCGCGCGCTGACTGAGCTGCTGAAGCCGAACGCGTCGACGGCACTCGGGCCGCTGCCGATCGAAGGACTGTCGCTGCTGCCGACGTCAAAAGGTGCGGATGTCCTCTATGAGGGCCGCACGGCATTCACGGTCAACACAACGGGCGCGGCACTGTTGCGGCTGGCAGACGGAACACGTTCACTCGACGAAATCATCGCGCGGGCGGGAGCCTCTGCGTACGCGGCGGACGCGGCAATGTTTTTTGTCACACTCGGGCAGGCCGGGTATCTGCAAAATCGTGTAGAGGTAGCAATCTATGAAAACCGTGTCTGACCTGTTCGTCTTGAGGGATGAGCAGGGACCAATCCTATACGCACCGTTGAATGTCGCAGCGGCGCGGGTCAATGAGTCGGGACTTGCAGCCGTCGCAAAATATCTTCGCGGTGAAACCTTATCGCCCGACGAGAGCGATGTAATCGGAATGCTCGCGCAGTATAAGCTGTTCGAGCCGGGAGTGATTCCGGTGAATCCCGAGCGCTTTATGCCGGTGCATGTTACGCTGTTCCCGACGGACGGCTGCAATCTGCGCTGTCGGTACTGTTACGCGGGCGCGGAAAAAATACGTCATAAGATGAGTGTCGCGGCCGGACGTGCGGCGATCGATCTGGTCGCGGAGAACGCGCGCGAGGTGGGACGCGACAACTTCCTGGTCGGCTTCCACGGCAACGGCGAACCGTTCTGCGCGTATGACCGCATCCGCGAGTTTTGCGAGTATGCACAGTTCCGCGCGGAAAAAACGGGCATACGGGGCAATATCAACACCGCGACCAACGGCGTGCTCAATGACGAGCAGATCGACTTTTGTCTGGCGTTTTTCTCCAACATCAACGTCAGCTTCGACGGTCTTCCGGAGCTGCAAAATCGACAGCGCCCCTTCCCGGACGGCTCCGGCAGTTTTGATGCGGTTGATCACACGCTCAAACGCTTCGACGAGGGCGGCTTGAGTTTCGGTATCCGCGCAACGCTTACGACCGATAGCGTCGATGCACTTGAGGATGTGGCGATGTTTATCTCGGAACGGTATCCGCATTGCAGCCAGCTTCATCTGGAACCGGCATGGGAATGCGGACGCTGCCTGACGACGGGCGAACATACGCCGGATGTTGATGTATTCATACGGAAATACCTCTCCGCACAGGATAAGCTCGAAGGGAAGTATCTGAAACTGGTGTATTCCGGCGCGCGGCAGGATCTGATCATCAATTCGTTCTGCTCGGTCTGCCGCGGCTCCTTCACCGTTACATCCGAAGGATATGTGACGGCATGTTACGAGGTGTGCGAAAAAAGCGACCCGCGCAGCGAGCGCTACTTCTACGGAAGTTTTGACGAGAATGCCGGGTGTTACGTCTTTGATCAGCAGAAAATGGATGCTTTGGGACGCCTGAACGTCGAGAACATGGACAACTGCCGCGACTGCTTCTGCAGATGGCACTGCGCCGGCGACTGCTCCGCAAAACTGCTCGGGATGAAAGAACCGGAGGAGCACGAAGGTTCCGCCCGCTGCCTCATCAACCGCGCACTGACCCTCAGACAGCTGCAAAAACGTATGCGTGAACGGGAGGAATGAGTATGTTTCATGATCGCATCGACCTGAGCGTGTCCTCAGACGATACGCTGCCGAAGCCGGAGGTCAAAATAATTCTGAACGGAAATAGTCTCTATAAGCCCGGAATGAAAGCCTATTTCGTGGAAAACGATTCGGAAAGTGCATCCATCAACACGGCACACAAGAAAAACACGGTGGGCGGCGTCTACTGTTCCTGCAATAAAGTAGAGGTCGGCAACGCACACGTGGAGTGCTCCTGTGACGCGGTCTGTACATGCCATGCGGTTGCAACCTGTTCATGCAATGCACATGTTTCAACGACGAAACAGACTGTGTGCTCGTGCAATCCGTATAATTCCTGTCCTGCGAACTGCAGCTGCAATGCGTATACGGCAACCACCACAAAAGGCGGCGGCGGAGGCATCTGGGTACCCTGTACAGGACCGTGCAGCTGCGTTCCGGTGCATTGACGAGGAAGGGGAGAGGGGTATGATGCGCCGCTATGATCCCATAATCGCCGGTCTTCTTATATTGACCGTCCTGTATGGCTGTACTGCAGAGGCTGATAAACAGACGACTGCCGCAACCTCCGCGACCACATCTGTTACGACAACCACTGTCATGACAACAACCACCACAACCAAGGCTACAACAACAACGAAGGTAACCACAACACTGCCGAATACCATCTTTGAGCCGGTCAAGCCTGTCCGCGAAGGCGCGCTGGAAGAGTGTATCGCCAACGCTGAGAAGTACGCGCAAAACCTTTATGCGGAATGCGCACGTTCCGCGGTTGATCAAGTGAAAGATAATTCGCTGTTTGAAAAAGCCAACGATTATTATAAAGCCGGAAAATATCAGAAAGCGCTGGATACGTATTATGAGTTTCTTAAGCTGTATCCGGCGCATATCGGTGCGTTGAATAACAAAGGGTTGGCGCTTCTGCAGCTTGAGAAAAACGAGAGCGCGCTGACCAACTATTTGATTCTATACAATCTATACCCAAAGTATTATCAGAGCTTCATCAACCTGCAGATCGCCGCGCACGCCTGCGGATACAGCGCAGCGGATCTGATGGAACAGTGCGATGAATTCATCAATCATTTGGTTGACGCGTCTGCCGCTGATGAGCCGGGCGCCGATGTGATTATCGCAGCGTTTGCGTACAATCTGGCTTATGAGGCAATGGAAACCGACGGCAGCCGGGAAGACCTCATGGAACTGATCGAAACAGCAAAAATGCTGTATATATACTCACCGTTATATTTTAAGGAGACCGGGGAATATCCGAAGGAGGCCGATATTCCGGGGATTGCGGGTTTGCTGGAACTTCTGTCGGAAATGTTCCCGGAGGATGAGGATGTCGCGAAATTGACGGAGTATTATGCGGCGCTGACGGAGGTCAAGAAAAAGTCATGAGGATTGCGCTGCTGAGACCTCTGCAGGAAGGCGAAGAAATCGAGTTTCAGGAACCTCTTGGACTTTTTTATCTTGCCGCGCAACTGATCCGGGATGGTTTCGATGTTCGTATCTTCGACCGACGTCTGTATAAACGTGACGGCGGAAGCCTGATAGAGGATGTCCGTGCGTACCGACCGGAGCTGATCGGCTTGACGTTGATGTCGCGTGAAGATATCGGCGACGCGAGGCGCCTGATCCAATTGCTGCGGAATCCGGGCGTGACTTTTGTCGCGGGAGGGCTGTACGTCACAACGGCATATGAACGCGCGCGGACGCTGCTTCCATCATATGTCAAACTGCTGCGCGGAGAAGGTGAGCGTGCACTGTCGGCACTCGCTGTGTCTGTACGCGACGGTTCGGAATATATGGAGCCGCCGGTTCTTACACCCGACGAATGGCCAGTTCCCGTCCGTGAAGGAGCATACATCCAACACGGGTGCTGTATCAACATCCGTTCCGCGCGTGGCTGCCGCGGCTTCTGTACCTTCTGCGCAACGCCCGGTCTGCCGCTGCATTCCTGGATGGGGCGTTCGGTTGACCGCATCGCAGACGAGATCGCCGCATGCCACAGCGCTTACCCGACGGCCTCCTTTAACTTTGTCGACGATGACTTTGGAACGCTCGAACGCGTCGAAGAACTGGCCCGTGCGCTGCGGGTACGCAGTATCCGTGCAGGATTCGCACTGCAGCTCTGCGCACCCGTATTGTACAATGCGCATAATCTCGCAGCGCGGATGGAACGTCTGCACGCGGCCGGTCTGTGCCGCATCTTCGTAGGACTTGAGAGCGTGAACCCCGAGACACTGCGCAGGTGGGGCAAACCGCTCGACCCGGAACGGCTGATGCAATGCCTTCCGGTGATCCGCAGCGCCGGTGTCGAAACGCACATCGGGTATATCCTCTGGCATGCCGCAAGCACCTCCCGGAGCGTATTGGAAGAAGCGAGAACATTACACGAAAACGGATTGTTCACACCGAAAGCAGCTCTATCCCGTATGGTATTGTTCCCGGGAAGCGCATTGTACCGTATCTATCGTATGTCCGGCGAAGCCACCTGGGAACCGCTGTCGGATGAGCTTGAGACACTGTACAGCCGGATTGCGCAAAATCTGTCGCCGCTCTACGATGTATGGCTGCGCGGCGCGGTATGGCTGCCTGGACTTGCATGTGACGCATTCCTTACCGAAAACCGGTGTGTACTGGATGAGACAAACGCAGTCATGGATCGACTCAACGAAACGGCCTACCGTGTATTCACGGGAGAAAACATCGACGCGGAAAACCTTGCCGCGTCTTACGGAGTGATGCTGCGTGCGCTGGGCTGTCCCGGTCTGTGATCCCGACGAGGTCGAGAGTCTGTATGAACACGGTGCGGATGAGCTGTACTGCGGTATCCTCGATACGCAGTGGTGTAAGCGATGGGGCGGACATGACACCATCAGCCGCCGTGCAGGACGCGCGAACCTGTCCTCAACCGACGCCGCGTGGGAGGTTCTCAAACGTGCCCATGCGGTAAAGCTGCCCGTGTATCTCACGCTCAACGCAAGGTATACCGGTGAGCAGTACGCATACTTATGCAATCTTCTATCCGCGTGGGACGCACACGGCGGCGATGGTGTTCACCTGTCCGACATGGGTCTGCTGCTGCGCGCGTCACGGATGCGGCTTCAAACGCGGCTGTCCGTCTCTCTGCTGAGCGTGACGGTCAACCGGGCATGCGCGGAACTGTACCGTGAGCTGGGCGTGTCGCGCGTCGTGCTGCCCAGAATGCTCATGCCTGACGAGATGTGCGATGCGGGTGCAGGTTTGGAACGTGAAGCGATGGTTTTCGCAGACAAATGTCCGTTCGTCGACGGGCTGTGCCGTTTCTATCACGGTGTCGGTTACGCGGACAGTCCATACGCACCTACGCGCACAGAAATGGTCTACGATACCTGTTTTCGCAACATGGCATGCCGGGAGCTGTTCGGCGAACCTCCGGCATCACCTCCGTGTGCGGCCTGTCGGATCGAAGATTTGGAGAAAGCCGGCGTTACCATCGGCAAGCTCGGAGGCCGCGGCACTCCTCTCCCATGGCGCATCCGACAGCTTGATTTCCTCACAGATGCGGCAAAAATACCACAGAAAGAACGTCCCGCGCTGTATCGCGAGCGCTTCGGGACATGCGTATGCTATTATGGGAGGTGAGCCAGACGCAGCACGCACAGTATTTACGGCGCGGGGAGAAACCGATGTGCCCGCGTGTTTATGTCGGCCACCCAAGCTGTCCTAAGTTTCTCGACGATCCGGACTGGATATTCAGCCTTGAAGTCAACATAACACTGCTTGTCCCACCGCTGACCGAGAGATGGTTCTCAAAGTTTGTTTCACTTTATCAACAGTTACAGAACAATAGAGATACGTTCGAGGTCTGTGCAAACGATTACGGTACATTGCGATGGGTTTCCGGACACGCCGGAACCGCCGTCGCCGGTTTTCTGCTCGCACGTCAGGAAACCGATCCACGCCTTTCGGATTACCTGTCAGGCGCACGTCAGCCGGAACGTACTGTCTACACACCCGACGGGGAGACCGTCCGGCTGTGCCACACGGTGCCTCCCGCGCCGCTTGTCCGTCACTGGCGCACCCCATCTTGTGACGCGATGGCGCTTGCGTTCCTCGGCGCAGAGCGGGTTGAGCTGACCGCGCAGACACTCCCGCTGCCGGAAACGATGGATGTACCGCACGTGACGCTCTGGCAGGGACTGGCTCCTTTGAGCGTCTATCCCTGCCGCGACTGTTCGCACTGCGGCGCATCCACAGGCTGCTGCCTGACATTCCATCAAAAAAAGCTGCAGTGGGATGCCAACCTGCTGTTTTACAGTTCGTGTACCGCCATGATTCCAGATTATGTTGACCGTATTGTACATTACGACGCACTGCCGGAATAAAGGTGATACATGGGAATGCTCTGCTGGGTATATGGCTTCGATATGTAGCGATGGAATATGGCAGAGAACAGGAAAACGGTTTCAGCGGGAGGAAACATATGCACCTGACAAAAATGCAGGGACTTGGGAACGATTATCTGTTCTTCTACGGAACACCCGCAGACCCGTCCGCACTGGCCGTCCGTTTATCCGACCGCCACTTCGGCATCGGCTCCGACGGACTGATTCTGATCGAACCGTCTGTTATTGCAGACTTCAGGATGCGGATATTCAACGCCGACGGCAGCGAAGCGATGATGTGCGGCAACGGCATCCGCTGCGTGGGCAAGTATGTTTACGAGAAGGGCTGCACGGATCAGACGGCTCTGATGATTGAAACCCGTGCCGGTATCCGCAGCCTGCAGCTTGAGGTATCCTCCGGCACGGTCAGGAGCGTCGCGGTGGACATGGGACGGGCGGAGGTATCCGCGAAGGAGACACTCACCGAAAACATCGTATTCATCCCGGTATCTGTCGGCAATCCGCACGCCGTCATCTTCGTGAAGGATGCGGAGAATGCACCGCTCACGACGGTGGGACCTCAGCTTGAGAAACACGTGCGTTTCCCGGACGGCGTGAACATGGAGTTTGTGCAGCTGATCGACCGCGAGACACTGCGTATGCGCGTATGGGAGCGCGGCAGCGGAGTCACGATGGCGTGCGGCACGGGAGCCTGTGCCGCAGCGGCGGCAGCAGTACATGAGGGTTTCTGCAAAGAAGACGAAGAGATATCCGTGCGGATGGACGGCGGAACGCTGAAGGTGAAGGTGCTTCCCGACCGCACCGTCATAATGCGCGGGCCGGCGGAGACAGTATGCGAATGTGAGGTCGCGCTTTAATACCGAACGTAATTTACGGAAAGCTGCCTTCATCGGTGCATGCTGCGGTTGGTCATCCCCGGAACACTTGAGCACAAATGAACCTGAACGCCATGCGGACAAACAACCGAACCACCAAAAGGGAGCACCCCAAGATACGGGGATGCTCCCTTTGTTGATCTTCTTATATGATATCAGTTGACGCGCATCACACCGGCTGCGCACTTGACAAGTACGCGATAATGATTGCCCGCCGCTTTACAAGTAAAAGTGACCGGCACGTCATCCACCGTCAGCGATGTGACCGGACGGTTCAATATCAGCTCCCACTCTCCGGCGTACGCGATGGTGAACGTGTTCCCGCAGGCGGCGGATATGCGGACGTCGGCATCGAGAAGCTGCAGAGCCTCCGTACGGGAGACTGCCAGCAGGCGGCTGCCGTGCGGCTCGAGCGTGTATGCAGCCTCACCCGTGAACGAAACGGTCTCACCGCTCCAGACGTCGGTTAGTGTATACGCGCCGTCGGGCAGCCCGAGATCGGCAGGAGAGAATGTGACGCGCAGGTCGGTCTCTTCGAGGTTAAACAGACCCACCGTCCGCAGAGGCAGCGACGGACTGTCCGTAACCGGCGAGAAATGCGCGGATTTGAAATAGACGATTGCCGGGACGGGGTCGGGTCGGCTGCGGTAGTCGAATCTTGCGAGAAACAGCTCCTGGCCGTTGTTGGGATTGCACGCGGCCTTCCGAAGCATCCGATAGCGCGGGGAGCTTTTGTCGCACTCCGACAGCTTACCTGCGATCTCGACCGCAGATCGGGTGGCGACGCAGTAGTTCAGCGCGAATGCCGCATCGGTGTCGTTGAGTCCGGGGAACAGTCCGATGGAGTCGCTGTTGGGGACAAACAGATCGCCCGTATGGGTAGCAAAGCACGCAACGCCCCAGAGGAAGTTGGTGCGCACATAATCCCAATGGCCGGAGCCGATGTCAATGCCGTATCGGTAGTTGGTGAAGAACTCGCCCAGAAAGGGGTTGCCCATCACGATGTCGCAGCCGGTCTGCATATATGCGTCGCCGGGCAGCCGCTTTCGGATTTCTTTCAACCACCAGTCGCGCCATTCATAGCCGGACGCATCCTTGTTTTTCAGCAGGTCATGGCTGTCCTCAAAGGCATAACTCCAGAAATCCAGTTTAAGACCCTCGAAGCCGCTCTGATGGAAAAAGAAGTCAAGCGCATGCGTCATGTAATCGCGCACTTCGGGAATGCTGACATCCAGCGGTGCTGAACTGTCGACGCGGTAGTCGTAGTCAATGAACCACTCCGGATGTTCCTTGAAGATGGGCGTGTACTTCGGACAGAACCCGCCGATCCAAACTGCCGGACGCAGTCCCAGCGCACGGACAGCGTCGGTGAAATGCTTCAAACCGTGAGGGAACTTCTTTTGGTCCACACCGTCCCGTTCATACGGCATACCGAGTCCATGTGCCGGCGGGGTATTGACCGCGTAGCCGTCGTCAACCTGTATCCAGCGGACGGTCGGGAAGTGTTCCTTCAGAAATGCCGCCTCACGCAGCAGCATATCCTCAGAGATGTTGCGGCTGATGCCGTCGTTCCAGGAACCCCACACAAGCGATGTACGGTTGATGTCCGTCGCGCCGTACAGCGGCGGCAGCTTTTCACGCAGCACCTTTGTGTAACCGGAAAAGATGCGTTCAAAGTCGGCAGCCTCACCGGTATATCCAAGATACCACTCGTCGATCAGTACGCGTCCCGGCTCCCATGTGAGCGCGGCGATGTCCTTGAAGGATGAGAAGACAGTCAGGAATGCGCGGGCATCCGCGTGTCCGACCAAGTAGTTGTGGTAAAAAACGCGCTGCGAGAGAGTACCGTGGACGATGCCGCAGGCGCTTTCATAGTTGGACAGCAGAATTGACGGAAACGGCTGATAAGGGGAACGCCCGATGAACTCGGAGATGACACCGGGGTCAGCCCAGCGGTTGCCGGCAGCGACATCAAAATCAGAATCGGGCGCATCGGCGGCGGTACGGTTGTAGTCGAGCGGGAAGGTCAGACGGCCATAGATACGCGGGTTTTCGTTGTGATAGAAGTAGTCCCGTGACGGCTCACCGCCGAAGGTCAGCCCATCCAGCCGGAAGCCGATGTGGTTGATATTCGCACGGGCACCGGTGTTTTCGGTGACACGGCGGCAGACAATGGCGTTGTCACGGAAGGTGAAGTAGAAGTCATCACGAAAACCGTCATAAGTACAGCGCAGCACTGCGGAGTCGCGGAAGTTTTCAAAGCCGCTTGTGCACGGGGCATGCTCGACACCATCCACGGATATAAAAGGACGCAGCGAAAGAATACCGACGCACAGCCGGTCAAGACATTGACTTAGGGTCATATGTTACCTCCTATTCATGGGTTCCCTTGACAGATTTAGTATCATGTACCTTCGTTTCCTTGTATTATACCTCAACGCGATCATAATAGCAAGCTTTATCTGAGAATTCACGTGAAGCAGGAAATAAAGAAACCGCATCGAAGGAAAACACATGCACATTCGCGGATGAAAACCGGCCGGGTACAATGATAAACCTTGACTTCCCCGAAGCAACGTTTTATAATGAGAAGGGTAAGACGGTGTTTCTAACAGGCGTGGATGAGGCGAAGCTGCAGCCTCTCTTGCCATAACCAAGTGCGTATATCCACATATCGGCAATTTGCCGGATTTCGAGACCGATACCGAACGAACGGAGGACAGATACATGGATACACGGGAACAATGGCTGCGGATGATCGGAACACCAGAGAATTACAGCTTTATTCCATCTCTGCGTTATATAAAAACCTACCATCTGCAGGAACTGGATGTGGAAACGTACATTCAGGCCAACGGTCCGAATACGACGCAGCGTCTCTGGATTGCTCTTCCCAAGGAGATCAAAGAACCTTTGCCGGCGGTCGCGGTGCCGTTTTACTTCCCGGAGGCGATGTTGGAATTTGACCCGGAAACAGGGGAGACACTGCCAAGGTATCAGGGTATAGCGATGCTTCGGCATCTGACAGCGCGCGGTTTTATCGCAGCCTCAGCGGATGCGTATCATCTGACCTATCTGAAGTCCGAACGTGCACGCGACGACTTCGGCAGATGGCATGACGCCGCGCGTGCGCTGAACAGAGAGCATCCGGAGTGGACAGGCATCGGCAAACTCATGGCGGACACGCGGCTGCTCATCGACGCGCTTGTATCAGACCCGCGTGTTGACGGCGAACGTATCGGCATCGCAGGGCATTCACTCGGCGGGAAGATGGCATTCTACGCGGGATGTCTGGACGAGCGCGTCCGTGTGATACTCGCGAGCGATTTCGGTATCCGCTGGGAACAGACCAACTGGGAGGACCCCTGGTATTGGGGCAGCAAGTTGGATATTCTGAAAGATGCTGGAATGGATCACGGCAGTCTTCTGTCCTGCGCGGCTCCGAAACCCTTCTGTCTGATTGCCGGACAGTATGACAATGCCGAAAGCTATGCGATGATGCTGCAGGCAGGTTACACAGAGGATCCGGAAAGACTTCGCATCATCAATCACGCAAGCGGTCATCGGCCTCCCGCAGATGCATTGAACGAGGGATATGCATTTCTGGAACGCTGGCTGAAAGTACCGGAATATAACCGGAAAGGATAGAATATGGAAGCCGTATAGGACGCGCATGCTTACAGCGCGAAATATTTACGGAAAAGCCGAGCCATCCGGCCGTGAATATGCCGCAGACCGTCCGCCGCGTACTCGTCGCCTGATATATAGTCCTTCATCAGACGGCCTTCCTCAAAGCAGAGCGCGTCATGAAGCGGTGTAAATTCGTCGAGAATAAAGCGCGTGTATTTCACAAGGCGGAAATCACCGACGATCCGGTATTCAGGCGAGATTGTGTCCACAGCGACAGAATAGCTGTCCTTAATTGCTTCGATGAGCGATACACGTTCGTTTGCCTTTGCAAAGACAAAGGTCGAGCAGATGAGCGCGTTGCGGTTGTCCTCCGCAATGGAGTTGTGGCTGTCGGTTGAGCCGACGATGGGATACTTCCTGCCTTTTGCACGGTCCTCATAGTAGCGCACGGTCTGGAAGCCGTTTTGTCTGAAGTAGTTTTCACCGCCGAGCACCTCATATGCATCGAACGGATGTGTTTCCGCCAGGTAATCCGTGATCGTCTCCGGTACCTGAAACATATCGGATATCCAATACGGATGCGTGTAGATGCCCAGTCCGTTACCCTCCTTGATTCGCCGGAATATCCAGTTACAGGAGGCGATCGAAAACTTCTCGCTTTCAGGGAAGCAGTCCGGTATCTCAAGCTCGCTTATGAGCGCTGTGACCTCTGCTCTGTATTCATCGTCCGTACGAACCGGCGGCGGGTTTGAAACAATGGCACGGCGTGTGCTCTCCATCGTCTGAGCGGAGCTCTCGAGCAATCCGTTGATGCTGTATTCCGCACCGAAGTTGACGGTATGGATATCGTTGCCCGGCAGATGGATTTCTTCTCCCGGGACGATTGTCAGCTCACAGGGTACGTCCCGATAGGCATCTATCGCCTCAAGCGACGGGTAATATCTCCTGTGGTCGGTGATTGATATGAAGTCGTAGCCGTATTTTCTGTAATTTGCACAGACAACAGCGGGGGACTGCCGTCCGTCCGAGCGGAATGAATGGACATGCAAGTCGCCGCGGAAAGGCAAACGGCCGCGCATATCTTTCTCCAGCGCGTAGACCGACATCTGCAGAACGCGTTGATCGTCCCTGAAAAGGCGTATGAAGTATTCGCCCTCGGCAGACAGTACGGCATCAAACGCCAGGTCACCCCGGTTGTTGACTGCCGCAGAAAGTCTGATTGCCGTACCGCGCTCCGGATAGTGGAGCGGCGAAGCGTCTGCAAGCGGATGGATACTGACCTGATACTCTCCGGACAGTGCGGCGTGCGCTCCGAGCGGATGGATTGTGAAGCGTGTCTGCGCACCCGTCAACACGACTTTCGGATAAATGTCGTAGTTATGAAGCTCTGTTTTCATACAACACCTTCTTTCTGCAATGATTCGCAAGCGAGTATTGAGCCCGTGATGAGTATAACACAGAAAGCAGCAATCGTCAACGGAGACCGAGGTAAATAATCACTGAAAGGAAACTGCCTTATTCCACAACGCCTTCTCCCTGCGATGAGGCATACGCCCGGTTTTCATGAAAGAAAACCGGGCGTATGATATCAGAACAGCTTTATATCAGGTCGCTGTAGATGCCGGGGGAAGAGTCGGGGATAGGGGTCGCGCCGCAGCATTTACGGTAGAACTCCTGTGGCCCAGCTCCGCCGATGATGGCGTAGCCGTAGCCGTCAGCACGCATGGCGTGGAGGGCACGCAGAAGCAGCGCACGTCCGATCCCGTCCATGCGGAAATCTTTGTCTACACCGATGGGACCAAAGAAACCGCGCGCGGTGGCGTCGTAGGCTGCGAAGCCGAGGATGGTATGTCCGCGTACAGCAGCGAACAGTCCGCCGTGGGGAATGGCGGAACATGCCTCATGTGCCCAACCCTCGGAGAAATGGGACTCGATCCAACGGAACATGACGCCGGTGTTGGGAGTCATTACGCGTTTGATGGTGACTTCGCAGGCAGCCAAATCAGCGTAGAGCGGTGCAGGGTCGGGGAGCGCGTAGAGACGTACGAGCATGTCCGGCATGGTGTGACCTCCCTACTTGACCGCGGCGCGCGCGTCAGCGAGCCACTGGCGGAACTCCGGGGTGCACATGTGTTCAGGCATCTCATCGAACAGTCGGCGTGCAAGGTTCGTGACATCGGACGGGTCGAATGCCATCAGGCGGGCATCGCCGCAGACGGTCTCGTGCAGCAGCCCCAGCTCCCGCGCGGTCGGCTCGAGCACCGACGACGGATAGAAGGGCCAGATACGTCCTTCGCGCAGGAACGTACGCGCAGCGGGGTCGTAGTCCATAATTCGCGCGCGGAGAGCTGTGCGCGTGTCCTCATCCGGAACCGCCGCTACGGTGTCATTGATGAGCTGATACTCAAGCAGATGCTTGCAGGTGTTGCGAGACATATCGACACCGATGAGCACGACGGTCGATGGGGAGTCGTGGAGTTTCTGCCAGGGTGATGCAACGGCGTAGGGTGTATCACCGAAGACGCCCCAGCGTTTTCCTGATTTTCCGTGGTCGGCGGTCATCTCAGCGGCGCGGCGTCCGATGGCAGCGACGGAATGTGTAGCTTGGTCGGAGCGCAGTGCGCCGGGACGATGCCGAAAAACCTCAGTGATGTACCCGACGTCGGAGGGTTTGTCGAGGGACCAGGTACGGTAGGCGTTCATGAAATCCTTCTGGATGAGCGTCGGTACAAGTACGGTCCCGGTGGGATGCTTCCCATCTGCATCGACGGTCTCGAGGAACGCATCGATGACGGTATCCGCACCGCCGACAACATGACCGAGGCTCTTGAGTGATGAGTGGAAGATGACGGTACCGCCGGGTTCCAAACCCAGGCGGGTAAGAGCATCGAGCAGATCGTGTTTGTAGACGACAGTCAAAGATCAAACACCTCTTGTTTCGGTGATGAATGGATGCCGGTTACGCTCCCTGCGGGAGGATGAAGATCGTCAAACCGGTATCCGCGTCGGGGCTGAGAAAAGCGAACAGTTTGGGATCGTCGTAGTACGCCTCGTATACAATGTCGGTTTTTTTGTACAACGCGTCATAGGCGTCGCGGTCGGTGAAGACGTAGATGATATTGACTGCCTCGTCGTTGAAGATGTCTTCGGTGTAAAGCTTCCAGTCGGTCAGCCCTTCGGGCACGGCGTCTGTACGCAGGACGGCACAGAAGGAAAACTTCTGCGAGAAGGGGATTTCTGGAAGCTGCTCGGAGAGATCTCCGGCGGCGGTCTGCTTAGAGGCTTCAGCAGCAGTGGTCGTGAGACGCGCGGCGGTGGTCGTAAGACGGGTGGTTACAGAAGTCGAGGTGGTTGAGAGAGAGTCCTTCGCCGTGGCATTTCCGGAAGGTGCAAGTGTCGTCGCGGCGGCACCGGCGATGGTGGGCTGCTGCGTAAGCGCAGCATAGGCTTGCATTCCGCTCTCTGTAGCCTGTTCTTCGGTGGCAGCATGCATAGGAGCGGCGGATTTCGCGCCGAGGGAGCTTTTCAGAGACGCGCCGCCGTAGAGAACTCCAACAAGTACGACCAGAACGGCGGCTGCCGCGACAATCGGATTTCTCCGTATAAACCGAATCACCGGCGGCGTGCGCTTTTCAGGCCGCGCGGGCTTTTCAGGCGGTATCCGGGTATGCGCAAACGATGCGGCCTTCTCACGCCGCAGTGCGTCCATGACCGACGTATGCAGATCGTTCGGGATATCCGTGTTGAGCTGTCTGAGCGCGCGGCTGACGGCGAACGTGTTCTTGAGGTATTCCGCGCACGCCGGGCATTGGAGAACGTGAGCCTTCAGCGTGTCCCGCTCTTCATCTGTCAGCATATCGTCGACAAACAACTGGATCATCTCGCGATAATTTTCGCACGGCATACGTTTCACCTCCCTTTTGCCTGATTAGACGTCACGGTGGGGTTTTTGTTTCCATCGTCACGTAATATTGCAGCAAGACGGTCGCGTGCACGAAACAGTCTCGACTTGACCGTTCCTTCCGGCAATGCCAGCACCTGCCCGATCTCATCGTACGACAGCCCGTTGACATCGCGCAGTATCAGAATCTTTCGGTACTCGTCGGAGAGCCTTTGCAGACCGTCTGCGATCTGCTCCCGCAGTGCTGTGCGTTCGTAGAGCGGCTCGGGCGCGTAAGTTTCGTCAGGTGTATCGAGCATCGCTTCGTCGCCGTCCTCGTTCTGTACGACCAGCGGCAGTTCCGGATGCCGTACGCGGCGGCGGGTAAGGTCGACGCAGGCGTTCAGCGTGATCTGGTAGACCCAGGTGGAAAGCTTGGCATCGGCGCGGAAGTTCGCAATGCCGCGGTAGATGCGCAAAAAGACCTCCTGCGTGATGTCCTGCGCGTCCTGCGGATGTCCGGTCTGCCGCAGCGCGAGGTTGTAGATACTGCGTTCGAATTGGGAGACAAATTCCTCAAAAGCGGCTTCATCCCTGTTTCGAAGACGCTCGATCAGGTTATCCAACGGTATGCTCCCCCTTTCGTGTATAATCAGCGGCTCCCATAGGCATGCCGCAGCTGCGCAAATAGCGCGTGCATCTCTGCACTCGTGCAGACGGAGTTGACGCGTCCGCGAAATGCCGCCGCGCCGGGCAGTCCCTTAATATACCACGCGATGTGGTGGCGTGCCTCGGAGATCGCGCGGCGCTCTCCCTTGAGCGTCATCGCAAGATCCATATGGCGGATTGCAAGATCGATGCGCGTGTCGAAATCCGGCGGCGGCGGGACCGGCTCCCCGCGCAGTGCCCGCTCACAGCGGTCGAATATCCACGGATTGCCGCAGCTGCCGCGTCCGATTGCACACATTGCGGCACCCGTCCGCGCGAGGATGTTTACTGCGTCCTCGGGTGTATAGATGTCGCCGTTCGCGATTACCGGGATATCGACGGACTGCACGACACACGCGATGGCGTCCCAGTCGGCGCTTCCGGAGTAGAACTGCTCACGGGTCCTTCCGTGGACGGTGAGTGCGTCGGCGCCGGCGGCTTCCATCGCACGGGCGAAGGTGTCGGCTGTGAAGGAATCCCACCCCAGCCGGAACTTCACCGTCACCGGTACGTCCACGGCGGTCTTTACAGCCTCGACGATTTTTGCGGCAAGCATCGTATCCCGCATCAGCGCGCAGCCATCCCCGGAAGAGACAATCTTGTGCATCGGACAGCCCATATTGAGGTCGACAACCTGCGCGCCGGAGATGTCGAGTGCGCGCTTTGAAGCTTCCGCGAGCGATGCCGGTTCCGAGCCGAACAGCTGCACGGCAACCGGATATTCATCCCGGCAGTCGAGAAGTTCGGCGGTCTTGCGGTCGCGGTACAAAAGCCCCTTCGCACTGACCATCTCGGTAACGGTGTAGCGCGCGCCGCACTCCCGGGCAATGAGACGGTAGGCGCGGTCGGTGACACCGGCCATCGGCGCAAGACTGACGCGCGCCGGGATTTCCAGATTTCCTATCCGCATGTACTGAGGGTACTCCTAACGAAAATCCAATCAAGGTATTCTCTATTTTACCACGAAAAAAAGAATCCCGCAACAGGAAATTATTAAAAAAACACAAGATTTGAATTTACCCCCTTGCAGAATATGAAAAATGTGATACAATAGAACCTGCAGGCAGTCTTTCCCGCGTATTATGAGCTTTGGTGATCTATATGGACAAAACACTGCGCGACGATGCGAGCATCTTTGTAAACCGGGAGTTCAGCTGGCTGAAATTCAATGAACGCGTGCTGGAGGAATCGATGTGCACCGAGACGCCGTTGTACGAACGTCTCAAGTTTATTGCAATCTTTCGCAGCAACCTCAACGAGTTCTATATGGTCCGTGTCGGGACGCTGTACGATCAGGCGCTTTTAACGGTGCCGATCCTCGATTCGAAGACACACATGACGCCGGTCGCACAGCTGGAGCACATCTATCGGAGAACCCGGGAGATGGAGGAACGCTGCGGTATCTGCTACAAGCGCGTCACGTCGGAGCTGGCTGCGGAGGGCGTCTCACTCATGGGATGGGATGCGCTCACAGGTGATGAGCGCAAATACCTCGACGGCTTCTTCGAGCGTGAAATACTGCCGCTTTTATCTCCCACGATCGTCGATACACGCCACCCCTTTCCATTTCTCGGCAACAAACAGATCTACGTCGCGGTACGGCTGGAAAGCAAACGGAAGGATGAAGATAAAAAGACGCTGTTCGGGATCATCCCGGTGTCGAATGCGCTGCCGAGGCTTGTTCGGCTGCAGGAGAAAGAACACCGCTTCATCCTGACCGAGGAGGTCGTACGCGGCTTTTCAGAAAAGGTCTTCAACTTCTACTCTGTACGCGAGAGTGTTGTCTTCTGCGTGACGCGCAACGCGGACATCAATATGGATGAGCAGTTTTACAACCAAGAGGTTGACTACCGCGCGTACATGAAAGAAGTTCTCAAAAAGCGCAAGCGACTGGCGGCGGTGCGGCTGGAACTGCGCGGTGACTGCTCAAAAGAGCTGCGCGAATACTTTAAGGATAAGATACGGCTGCAGGATGAGCAGATCTTCTCGTGCGTGACACCGCCGGACATGCGTTGGGTGTACGGTCTGGGCGATCATCTTCCCGATGCGCTGAGAAAGAAGCTGTCCTGGGTACCGCATCACGCGCGTTATCCCGTCGGACTGTCGGCGCAGAAGAGCATGATCCGCCAAATCCAGCATGGCGACGTCTTGCTCACCTTCCCTTACGACAGCTTCCGCCCGTTCGTGGACCTCATCCGTGAAGCCAGCGCTGACCGCTATGTTACAAGCATCCGCCTGACGCTCTACCGCGTCGGGAGCGAGTCACAGCTGATCGACAGCCTCATCAACGCCGCGGAGAACGGCAAGGATGTTACGATCCTTCTGGAGCTGCGTGCGCGATTTGACGAAGAGAACAATCTGAACTGGGCGGCGAAGCTCGAGGAAGCCGGTGTGCGCATCCTCTATGGCCCGGACGGGTACAAGGTGCACTCGAAAATTTGCCTGATCACACGGCGGGAGAAGGGGCGTGTGTCCCACATCACACAGATCGGCACCGGCAACTACAATGAGAAGACTACAAACGTCTACACGGACTACTCGTTGATGACGGCAAATCCGGCAATCGCAGAGGACGCGCAGATGCTCTTCAACAACCTCAGCACCGGCACACTCGGCAAAGAATACCGGACACTGCTGGTCGCGCCGTACTGTATGCGCACGACGCTGCTGCAGATGATCGACGGAGAGATCGAAAAGGCACGGATCGGACGTGAGGCGGATATACTGGTGAAGGTCAACTCGTTGACGGACAATGTTTTGATCGAGGCACTGAAGAATGCGTCACAGGCCGGGGTTCGTGTGCGGATGGTCGTGCGCGGCATCTGCTGTATCCTGCCGGGGCTGCCGGGGCTGACGGAAAACATTTCGATTGTCAGCGTTGTGGGGCGGTATCTCGAGCACTCGCGGGTCTACTGTTTCGGCGCCGGAAACGAGCAGCGGGTGTATATCTCGTCGGCGGACTTTATGACACGCAACATGCAGCGGCGTGTGGAGGTTGCGGCACCGGTTCTCGATCCGCTGATCGCACGGAGAATCGCGAACGATGTTGAGACGACCTTCTTAGACAACGTCAAGGGCCGTGTCATGCACCCCGACGGTACCTATACGCTGCGCGTCGCCGGAGAGGGCGCGCGCATCGACAGTCAGAACTTTTTCCGTGAGCGCGCTGCCAGCGGGAATGCACGCAAAATCGGTAAGCCGGCTTTTCTCCGTATGGCTGCGGATAAACTGAAATCATTATTCAGGAAAGGTTGAGTGTGTATCATGACGGTTCATGTGGCTTTGTACCCGGTACAGGTTCCGACGTCGGAACGGGTATGCCGGAGCTTTGACGAAGCGATTGCCGTACTCAGGCAGCATCAAGGCGTACGCGAGCTGGTGGTTCACGGCGGGACCTACCCTGCGACCTCCATCCGGCTGACGGAGGAGGACAGCAGGTTGACCATTCGCGCGGCAGGCAGCGAACGTCCGGTATTGTCCGGCGCGGTCACAGTCGGCGGCTGGCATAAGGACGCGGCGACCGGTTGGTTCTATACACACGCGCCGGTGCATGACTTCCGGCTGCTGATTACCGCGGACGGCCGCTATCTGAAAAAGGCGCGTTATCCGCTTGAGGGTGCGCTCTCGCATCGGACGATCTTTACCGCCGCACAGTGGGTCGGTTCGCATGCCGGAGGATGGCAGAGGGCGCTGCTTGACGAGGAACTGAACCACTTCGAATACAATCCCGCCGACATCCCCGCGGAGTTTGATGCCGTAAGCGCCGAGCTGCAGGTCTACCACTCTTGGAATGAATCATACTGTAAGATCGCCCACTGGGATAAGGATGCGCACACCTTCTGGCTGACACCTAACTGCACCTATCCGCCCGGCGTGTGGAAGCGCTCCTACGCGGTCTACAACACGCGTGAAGGCATGGGCGAGGATGGCCGCTGGTATTGTGACCGCAATACCGACACAATCTGGTACCGTCCGCTGCCCGGTGAGACGCCGGAGGATTTCCTCTGTTATGTACCGGTGACAACACGGGTGATTTCGATCGACGGCGCACGGGACGTGATTCTGCGCGGGCTGACGCTGACCGCCGCGACAACACCGGTGGTAAACGAGCCGTACTTGTACCCCTGTCAGCGAGGCGGCGCGGGCTTCGGCGTCATGGAGCAGGACGGCGCCGTCACCGGTACAGGTCTGGAGAACTGCACCATTGAGGATTGTGAGATTACGCTGACCGGCGGCTACGGTTTGATGCTGCGCGGTGAGGGTCTGCACGTACGGCGCTGCAGAATTCATCAGTGCGGCGCGGGCGGCATCGGCATCTCGTCGGAAAACCTCATCACACTGGAGACACGCGATGACCCGAAGTGGTCATGCGTCGAAGACTGCGATATCAGCCGGATCGGGCTTGATTACTATGGAGCCGCCGGCATCTTTTCCAACAGCGCGATGCTCCGCCGCAACCGCGTTGCTGATACGCCCTATACAAACATCATCGCCAACGGAGACTACTGCGTCGTAGAGGACAACATCTGTGTTGATCCGATGCGCAAGCTCAACGACGGCGGCTGTATCTACATGCACATCAACGTCGGCTGCATCGTCCGGCGCAACATCTGTATCACCCACAACACGCCGGACCGTGATAACCAGCTCGTCTGGGGTCTGTATCTGGACAGTCAGACGGAGGGATATGAAATGTACGGCAACTACGTGCGCGGGTTCCGGTGGCCGATGGCCGACGCCAGGCGCGGCGGCAGGAACGACTGGCACGACAACATCTTCGAGTACGACGGACCTGAGACAATGCGTATTCGTTTTCCGGCGGATAAGGAGATGCGATTCCATAAAAATATTCTGCGCAGCCGGAAGATTGAAATCGTAGCGAATCCTGAATATTATAAGCGTGACCGTGACCTGACCGGCAATGTCTTCGTTTGTGACGACGTAACGCTGCATGATTTGACAGCCGGTGAGCGAATAACGGAGGATGCCACGGCATATGACCTCGGCGATAAGAATACACGCGCACCATATGCGAGATAAGGAAAATATTAAGAAAGAAATCATAGCCGGCACGTTGAAAATCATGCGTATGGGAGTATCATGCTTCAGCTTATAAAGAAAGGTAATCATCAGATATGAGAATACGGATAGCGATCAACGGTTACGGCAACCTCGGACGCGGCGTGGAGGCAGCGCTCTCCTTATGCGATGACATGGAGCTGGTATGCGTGTTCACACGACGCGATCCTGCGTCCGTAAAGCTTATATCGGGTGTTCCGGTCTATGCGGCTGCGGATGCGGCAAAGTACAGGGACGCGGTCGACGTCTGCATCCTCTGCGGCGGTTCGGCGACCGACCTCCCCGAGCAGGGTCCGCTCTTCGCGCAAAGCTTCAACACCGTCGACAGCTTCGATACGCATGCACGCATCCCGGAATACTTCTCCGCCATGGACAGCGCGTTGAACATGTCAGGACATCTGGGGATTATCTCCGTCGGCTGGGATCCGGGATTGTTCTCAGTCAACCGCATGATGAACGTCGCGATCCTTCCCGACGGCGAGAGCTACACGTTTTGGGGCCGCGGAGTCAGTCAGGGCCACTCCGACGCCATCCGCCGCATTCCGGGCGTCAAGCGCGCGGTGCAGTACACCGTACCCGCACAAGCCGCAGTGGACGCAGTACGCGCCGGGAAATGCCCGGAGCTGACTGCGCGCGATAAGCATACGCGGGAATGCTGGGTTGTCCTCAAGCCCGGCGTTGATGCCGAGACCGTTCGGCAGGCGATTGTCACCATGCCGAATTACTTCTCTGATTACAATACGACCGTGAATTTCATCGACGAGGAAGTATTTGAGCGCGACCATACCGCGATGCCGCACGGCGGATTCGTTCAGCGCACCGGTCAGACCGCAATCGGCGGCACACAGATGATCGAGTACAGCCTGAAGCTCGAGAACAACCCTGCGTTCACAGGCTCGGTTCTTGTCGCCTATGCCCGCGCGATTGCAAAGCTTGCAAAATCCGGCGAGACCGGCGCGCGTACGGTGTTCGATATCGCGCCTGCGCTGCTTTCCCCGAAATCGCCTGAAGAACTGCGCGCGACAATGCTGTAAGTACGATATAACCCCTCTCTATAATTGAGAGGGGTTTTTTCATATCTTTTGTACATGATTAAGCAGGGGTTGTTCTCGTCCCACATCTCGGTCAGCGTGAGCAGCTCGGTGAACCCGACGCTTTTGTAGAACATCCTTGTTTCCCGGTACGGCGCATAGTCCACAAGGTCGCTGAGCGTTTTTACGACCATGCAGTCGCAGCCGCATGAAAGGAAATACTGCTCGGAAGCCGTGCAGAGCGCGTGCCCGATGCCCCGGTTCCGATACGCCGGATGCACGCCGCAGAGGTACAGCTCTCCGGTATGCCCGTAGTGTACCCGGACGGAGAAAAATCCGACGCAGTGCTCCCCGACGAACGCCGCAAAATACGGAAATTTTTGCACATCCCTGACGTAGTTCTCGAATGCCTGCGGATTTCCGAACCAATCAGGCAGCAGCTTCAGAATCTCTCGGGTATACGCAGACTTACGCGCGCCGTCGGTGATCTCCAAAATGGTGCTGGTGTCTCTCTCCATAATCCTTCTCCATATTATTTGCTGATGACTTCATGACTGTCGCAGCAATGGAACAGCCTCACATCGTCACCCCGTCCTTGTGGATTGCCATTTCCCGGTTTCCGCGCCTCTCCGCAATGACCGCTTCGCCGGCGTTGAAGTCGAGCCATCCGCGCTTTCACTCCCACAGCGCGGAGTTCACTGCGGCGATGTGCATAGGCGATTCCTTTCCCGGTATTCAAGACCTATATGGATAAAAAACGGAGCGGGACTTGGAAATCCCGCCCCATATGACGTATTTACGCAAAGAAATAGTTCTTTGTGTTGTAGTAGCTGATATCCGCGACCATCTTCCCGAAGGCATCGTAGTCGGCAGGAGCCTCTCCGCGCTCAATCCAGCCGCCCACCATCTCGCAGACGATGCGCCGGAAGTACTCGTGGCGCGGGTAGCTCATGAAACTGCGGGAATCCGTCAGCATCCCGACAAAGCCCGACAGCAGCCCGATTGACGCAAGCGCCGTCATCTGACGCCGCATTCCGTCAAGCTGATCGTTGAACCACCACGCCGAACCGAGCTGTACTTTGCCGATTGTCGGACCTTCGTTGAAGCACGTCGCCAGAGCGATCAACACTTCGTTGTGCATCGGGTTCAGGCTGTAGAGCACCGTCTTTGGGAGCTTGCCCTCGATGTCCATCCGGTCTAAGAGCTTCGCCAATGCCGGTGCGACGTTCGCGTCGTCGATCGCGTCGTAGCCGGTATCCGGGCCAAGTTTATCGAACATCCGCGTGTTCACATCGCGCATCGCCGCCAGGTGGTACTGCATCGCCATGCCGTGCTCGTGGTACTGCTTGCCCAGGAATATCAGCAGCGTCGAGCGGAATACCGCAAGCTGCGCTTCGCTTATCGTCTCGCCTCTCAGCGCTGCCTGCAGCACAGCGTCGGCAGCCGCGTCATCCGGTGCAGCGTACGCCAGATTGTCCAGCGCGTGATCGGTAATCCGGCAGCCGTTCTCTGCGAAATATACCAGACGTTCAGCAAGCGCCTTCTTCAGCGCCGCAATCGTTGTGATCGGATATCCGACAACTCCGGAAAGTGTCTTAAGGTATGGCACAAACGTCGCCTTATGGATGTTGAGCGCCTTGTCCGGACGGAACGTAGGAAGTACGCGGGTCTTGAACGACTTGTCGGCGGCGATCGTCTTGTGATAACGCAGGTCATCGACCGGATCGTCGGTGGTGCAGATCAACTCGACGTTTGAGCGCTCGATCAGACCGCGTGCGGAGAACTCCGGCGTTGCAAGCGCGCTGTTGCAGGCATCATAAATACGGCGGGCGCTGCTCTCATTGAGCGGTTCGGTGATACCGAAGAAGCGCTGCAGCTCTAGGTGCGTCCAGTGGTACAGCGGGTTGCCGACACAGCGCGGCATCGCCTTCGCCCATGCAAGGAACTTCTCCCACGGATCGGCGTCGCCGGTGATGTACTTCTCTTCGACGCCTGCACCGCGCATCGCACGCCACTTGTAATGGTCACCGCCGAGCCACACCTCCGTGATGCTCGCGTAGGACTTGTTCTCAGCGATCTCCGAGGGCTTGAGATGACAGTGATAGTCAATGATCGGCATTTTCGCCGCGTAGTCAAAGTAGAGTCTGCGCGCGGGTTCCGAGGTCAGGAGGAAATTCTCGTCCATGAAAGGTTTCATATGGATACCTCTTCGTTATAATGAATCGTTTGGGCATTTGATAAGCCCCGCTCTTTGAAAAGTGGGGCTTATCGCGTACGGTCAGGTTACGATGGGATCAGCTCGCCCCTGAGGATCAGATCGATGGCTTCATCGATGTCCTGCAGGTCGATCAGGTTGACGAAGAAGCCGGTCGGCTTGCCGTTGCGGTAGGCGGCGTACTGGCGGGCGTTCATCTTGTAGAAAGCAATCGTCTCGTCGGCACGGCCGGTGTCAAAGTGGATGACCGCACTCCAGTCGGGCTCTGCGGCAACCTCGGTGTTCGGGTCGGCCAGGTCATATACCGATGGGCTGAGCACACGGACATACAGCCGGCGGCAGTTTTCCTCACGCAACTCCTTACCGTTGAAGGTCGCGTGAAAGGTCTTCCCCTCGTTGTCCTTCTCTTCCTTCGTCGGGTCAAACAGCTCGATGTTGTATGTCACGCCGTGTGCCGTGAGGTCGAAGCCCGCGAGGTCGGTGATGTTGTACATCCACAGCAGACGGTAGAGCGTTTTGGTATAGTCAAACTTTGAGACGAACTCAAAATCTTCCGCCTTGAACGAGAACACGGAGTTCTGTCCGGAAAGCAGACCGTAGCGCAGACCGTCCTCGTTAGGCTGCGACATCGTCAGCTTGACATAGGTGCCGTCCATGTTGGTGAACTCGAGTACTGTCAGGTCGGAGGTCAGCCCGTACTTCGCGAGGTCAGTGGGCGCGTCCTCGATGACCGCCTTCGCCGACAGCGTCAACATCGAGTTGATCAGCTCGTTGGTCAGCGTAACGTCGTTGAGACTGTACTCGATTGGATAGGTCATCCACAGCCGGACGCTCCGGTCGGGATTCGCCTCCATTTCCTCATCGGTCAGGTAGCGGTAGGCGAAGATCGGCTGGTCATGGTCGGACATCGAAAACGCGCTGATCTCCTCGGTGGGTGATTCCTCACTGTACTTGGTGACGGACAGGTTGCGGTAGGCGTAGTCCTTCTGCAGCAGATAGCGGGTGACATAGGATGAGAGCATGTAGACATCGCGCTCGTCGTTTTTAACGCAGTAGGTGTAGGAGCCAACCGCAGTGGTATCTCCCAAGGTGAGTTTTGTGGAGGTTCCGTCGACGCCGGTGATCACGGCGACAGCCTGGGGATGATCCAGCCCGTACTTTGTGAAGTCGGCATCAGCCTCAATAAACTTTGTCGTCGTGATGGACGACATCGACATACATGCGGTGGAGAGACTGGTAAAGTTGAAATCGTATTCTTCCTTGCCGACGATGGCGTAGGAACGGGAGGAGGAGGACTTATGCGTGAGCTGGATGGTATACTCGTAGCCGTCGGCAAAGCTGAGCGTGACGTGGTCGAGATCCTTAAGCTCATATTTGACCATCTGGTAGGAGTCGGCCCTGGGCTCTTCCTCCTTCTCGGGAGGAGGCGGTGTAAGGGTAATGATGAGCAGATACGCAACGCCGATGACGATCAGCGCTCCGAGTGCGGCAATCAACGGTCTGAACTTTTTCGGCAGCTTCATGTCACTTATTTCTCCTCTTAAGCCATACCACGACGCCAAGTACAATGATAAGTGCCGGCAGCACAACGACGAGCGAGATGAGTACGATATTTGCCTGCTCGTCAAGGATCACCATCTGAGTACTGGTCATGTCACGCGGGGTAAGGGAGACGGCGTCGACGTAGGGAGTCAGGTAGCTGATGGCGGAAGTGAGGAACTGTTTGTTGTAAAACGAGTTGGTCTCGAGCAAGGAATCGTTGGTGAAGGCAGTGGTTCCGAAGAACAGCACACGGCCGTAGTAGGCGCGATTGTTGATCCACTCCCAGTACTCGGACAGCACGCAGGCCGCAAACGGCCCGGCGGTATCGCCGTCTTCCTTCTGGAAGGAGGAGATGTTCTTATCGTTGGAGTAAGCCTTTGCATAGGCGGAATCTCCGGTCTGGAGCTGAACGGAGGTGGAGCGGGCGGATCGCTCGGTCCACAGAACGTTCAGGGCGCTGGAGTACGGCGTAACGCAGTAGGACTGTTTGGTATAAGTCATCGTCTCGGTGAGGGCGGTCTTCTCGATATACGGCACAACCATCGATGGGAAGGTGACCGCGCGTTCGGAGTCGAGCACAAGCGTGTCGGTATACTCAACGCCCCACTCGGTAAAATAAGCCTTGAGGTTCGGCAGATCTACGGCGGACGGATCGATGAACACCATCAGAGATCCGAAATCCTTGGTCAGGTATTTATCGAGCTTCTCGATTTCCTCGTCGGTGTAGTCCTTTGTCGGGCCGGAGATGACAAGGATATCGGTACCCTCAGGGATATCCTCAAACAGCAGAGACAGATCGGAGACTTCGTAGTTGTTGGAATCAAAAATTTCAGTGAATTTTTTGCCGTGGGACTCACTGTGGCCGGTGATGAAGGCAACAGTCGGAAGCTCACCGGTGGTAACATAGTGGAGCATGCTGGCGAACTCTTCGTCGGCGGAGAATCCGGAAACAAACTGGGTCTCGATGTTTCCCGCTTCGTCGTAGGTATTGGAGATGTCGTAGAGGTCATACAGTGAGCAGACGCGGTAGCGTTTACTCGACTGGATGATGAACGACCCGACGGATACGCCGGAGTTCTCATCGTACTGTGACATGAAGGAGGGGTTTTTATAAACATCGACGTACTCAACGGAGAACATGCCGTTGGAAAGCGTGACGTAGCGGCTGAGGAACTCAGTGGAAACGGCGTAGGCACTGGAGGCCTTTGCTTCGGTTTCGGACATGAGGATGTAGCAGGTAACCGGCTCGGTGAGGTTCTTGAGCATCAGCTCGCTCTGCTCGGAGATCTGATAATAACCGGCGGCAGAGATGTCAGCCTTGAGAGAATAGCGGTCGGTGACATAGGAGACGCCGGCGTTGACGAGGACAATGACGGCAATGAAGACGACCGTGAAAACAACGGAGATGGTGCCGAACTGGAGCCTGCGGGTGTTGATCTTCCGGGTCTTTTTTGATTTATCGCGGAATCTTTTAGACTTATTCATGATCACATTCCTCCCTTTCCTCACGCCCAACGCTTTTTCTCAAGCACGCGGGTGGTCAGGAACAAAAAGATAACGGTGAGGCTGATATAATAGACGATATCGGCAAGAGAGAAGACACCGAGCGCGAAGTGCTTGTACCGTGAGAAGACGGAGACCCACTCCATGATGCTGCGCAGGATGTTGTTGTCAACGACGGTCGTGAGCGAGTTCATAAGGTACAGGCCGAGATAGACGGCAAAGGTGATGATCGCGGCGACGATCTGGCTCTCGGTGAGGGAGGAGATGAACAGGCCGATGGCGATAAACGCCATCACGGCGAAGAACAGCGCGGCATAGTTGCCGACGATCGTATAAAGCGCGGGTGTGCCGTACATCGTGACGATCAGCGGCCAGGTGAGGGTGCAGATGAGGGCGATGATGAATACCGAGAGGCAGGCGAGGTACTTGCCTAAGACAATCTGCCCCACGCGTACCGGCGCGGTCAGCAGCATTTGGTCGGTCTTGGCCTTGAGCTCCTCGGAGAACAGACGCATGGTCAGGATTGGGATCAGGAAACTGAGGACAAAGAGGAGGTTTGCAAACAGAGACGAGAGGTCAGAGGACTGGGCAAGAATATTGTACATATAGAAGAACAGGTTTGCCAGAAGCAGAAAGACGGCGATGAAGACGTAACCGATGGGCGATGTAAAGTAGGCGCGCAGATCGCGCTTAAATACGGCAAGCATTTATCTGACCCCCTTCATATGATCGGACGCTTTATCGGCAGTAAGCTCAAGGAAGATATCCTCAAGGGACATATCCATCGGGCGCATCTCGAGGATGGGGAAGCCGGCCTTCGCCAGAGAGAAGAACAGCGGCTTGCGGACATCGAAGGAGGGGTCTGTCTCGATGGTGAAGTCGACGGCATTCTTTTCCGGCTCGCCTGAGAACGCAGCGGCGCGTACACCTTCCACTGAGCGCAGCAACGCTTCAACAGTCTCATTCGGGCCGGCGACACGCAGATACAGCTTATGTTCTCCGGACAGCGAGGTAGACAGGTTATCGGGGGTATCGTTGGCGACGATCTTGCCGTTATTGATGACCAGGACACGCTCGCAAATGCTGGCAGCTTCTGAGAGAATGTGGGTGGAGAGAACGACGGTGCGCTGGCGGCCAAGCTCTTTGATGACGTTGCGGATTTCGATGATCTGGATGGGGTCGAGACCGACGGTCGGCTCGTCGAGAATCAGCACATCGGGGTTGCCGATCAGGGCCATCGCGAGACCGATACGCTGTTTGTAACCTTTGGAGAGGTTCTTGATGACGCGGTCGCGCACATGGGTGATACCGACGATTTCACAGACTTCAGCGAGGTGCTTCTTCTTAGTGGTGCCGCGCACGCCCTTGAGCTCATAGGCAAACTCAAGGTACTCGTTGACGGTCATGTCGATATACAGCGGCGGAAACTCGGGCAGGTAGCCGATGTGACGCTTGGCAGCAATGGGATCCTCGAGTATGTCGATGTCGTTGATGGTGACGGTACCGGAGGTGGAAGAGATATAGCCGCAGATGATGTTCATGGTTGTGGATTTCCCGGCGCCGTTCGGTCCGAGGAAGCCCACGACTTCGCCGGAGTTGATTGTAAAGCTGATGTCGTTCACGGCGCGCTTCGAGCCATACAGCTTTGTCAGGTTTTTGACCTCTATCATGACGCTGTCGTTCCCTCCTGATGAGGCGTATGTTCCTCGCGCGGAACACCGCCTGTTATTCGTGAGGTTATTCTAACGTTTTTTTCTTCATGTTGTGTTACGGTTTTGTTAATCTTCTGAGGCTATCATATGTTTTTTGAAGGATAGAGTAAAAATCGAAGGAAATTTAGGGAATAGGACGTGTAAATTTTAACATTATGACGCTTGTATCTTCTACGTTGCTGATGTATAATACATCTATAAAATTATGGGAGGATTTATTCATGTCTGTCAAAATCGGTATCAATGGTTTCGGCCGCGTCGGTCGTCTTGCTTTCCGCCAGATGTTCGGCGCTGAGGGCTATGAAGTTGTCGCGATCAACGACCTGACAAGCCCCAAGGTTCTGGCTCATCTGCTCAAGTACGACTCTGCCCAGGGCCGCTACAACAAGTGCGTTGAGGCAACTGAGGATTCCATTATTGTCGAAGGCAAAGAAATCAAGATCTACGCTGAAAAGAACGCTGCTGATCTGCCCTGGGGCAAGCTCGGCATCGAAGTCGTCCTTGAGTGCACCGGCTTTTATACCTCCAAGGAAAAGGCTTCCGCCCATCTGACCGCGGGTGCCAAGAAGGTCGTCATCTCCGCTCCGGCCGGCAACGATCTGCCGACAATCGTCTACTCCGTCAATGAGAAGATTCTGACTGCGGACGACAAGATCATCAGCGCCGCGTCCTGCACCACCAACTGCCTCGCCCCGATGGCCGATACTCTCAACAAGTACGCGCCCATCGTCTCCGGCATCATGACCACCATCCATGCCTATACCAGCGATCAGATGGTTCTCGACGGCCCTCATCGCAAGGGTGACCTCCGTCGTTCCCGCGCCGCCGCAATGAATATTGTTCCGAACTCCACCGGCGCCGCAAAGGCTATTGGTCTGGTTATTCCGGAACTCAACGGGAAGCTCATCGGTGCCGCCCAGCGCGTACCGGTCTGCACCGGCTCCACTACAATCCTGATCGCGGTTGTCAAGGGCAAGGACATCACAAAGGAAGGTATCAACGCCGCCATGAAGGCTGCTGCCTCCAAGTCCTTCGGCTATACCGAGGATGAGATCGTCTCCACCGACGTCATCGGCATCACCTACGGCTCCCTCTTTGATTCCACCCAGACGATGGTCGCTAAAGTCGACGACGATACTTATCAGGTTCAGGTTGTTTCGTGGTATGATAATGAGAACTCCTATGTCTCCCAGATGGTCCGCACAATCAAGTATTTTGCCGAGCTTGCGTAAGTAACGATAACAGGAGCCGGAGAGCTTTACACTCTCCGGCTTCTTTCTTTTTTGAGGCAGCGGTATTGTCACATTTCTTCCGGTGTCCACGTCGTTGCATTTGCCTGTCACCACTTCGAGAGCACATATTGACAAAATATCGACGCACCTACCGATAAGCAGTCCTCGTCGGCATCGAACGCGGGGCTGTGGGTCATTGACGTAAAGCCCTTCGCCTCATTGCGTCCGCCGAGGAAGAAGAAGACCGAAGGCCGCTCACGGGCAAATAAGGCAAAGTCCTCAGCATACAGATCCGGCTGAGTATGACGCAGCACCTCAGCTCCGGCACGTACGGCGGAATCCGCGAGCCGATCGGCACATGTTGGGTTGCTATAGACGACCGGCGTGTAAATGGAACACTTTGCATCGACAGTCGGTGTAAAACCTGGAATGGTAAACTCTCTGCAGACTGCGTCAGCGACCTCCGGGATACGGCGGCAGAGATAATCCGCGGCTTCGTCTGAGTGGGTACGAATGGTTCCGCACAGCTCGCAGACATCGGGGATGATATTTCCGAGAATCCCCGCATTCATCGAGGTGACGGTGAGTACGCACGAGATAGCCGGGTGCAGCTCTTGCGCAGCCAGTCGGAGCATCGCATCGTAAGCGCGTACACCCATCGCAAGCGCGTCGACTGCCGTCTGTGGCGCTGCTGCATGACCGCGCAGACCATGGAAGACAAGCTTGAAGCTGCCGCAGCAAGCGAGCGTCGGGCCGGAAAAAACGCGAACCTGTCCGACGTCGATCTGGTTGTCGATGTGCAGCGCTGCAGCCTGGTCAAAAAGTTCGCAGACGCCGTCCTCGATCATCAGACGCGCACCGTTTCCGGTCTCCTCACCGGACTGGAAAAGCGCGACCAGACGTACCGGCAGTACATCTCGGTAGGGGAGCAGCGCGCGCAGTGTCCCCAGCAGGATCGCGGTGTGCAGGTCATGCCCGCAGGCGTGGCTGACGCCGTCAATACGGGAGCAGTAAGGTGTGTCGGACAGCTCCGGGATGGGCAGCGCGTCCATGTCGGCACGCAGCGCGAGTGCGGGACCGGGATGCGCGGGGTTGAGTGTCGCAACAAGGCTGCTGCGACCGTAGGCATCGGAAAAAGGGATATCCATCGCGCGCAGCTCATTTGCCACAAAGGCGGCAGTTTGCGGGAGATCAATCCCTGCCTCCGGGTTTTGATGCAGTGTCCGGCGGACTCTGCTCATATAGCTTTGGTCAACTTCAATTTTCATACTCTTCCTCCTTTACTCGATGTTGTTGTGATACTTGACCGCTTGTCCGCTCGGGACAGCGCTGTTTGTCGGCGGCTTTTTACCCGTCATTCCTCCGCATTGTACCATTCTCTCGCATGGAAGTCAAGAATTTTCATCGCCGATATTTTATACTGAAACTTCTGGTTCACAATTATCTCGGCACCGGTTATATGCCAACGCCACTGCATCTTGCTGTATACGCATCGCTCAGAGTGTCAGCACAACCACACCGCCCAGCTCATCCGCGCCGCCGACAGCGAGGAAGCGTCCGTCGGGGCTTGCCGCGAGTGTCGTCGGACGGTACAGCGCGACATTTCGTCCGTTCTCTGCAGGTGCCTCGGGCAGCAGTCCGTACAGTGTCACACCGGTGTCCCGGTTATAGGCAAACAGCATCCCGACGCCCTGAGCATGCCCGGCAACACCCCACACGCTCCCGTCCGGCAGCACGTCCAGTGCGTGGATGCCGCCCGCCGCGCAGACCATCCCGAGATTCGTTACATGTTTCCCATCGATGCGTGCGAGCATTGTGTCGTATGTCCCGACGAGTATGCCGCCGTCCGGAAGCCGTACGCTGCTCTCAGCCCGTGCGAGGTATTGACGCCCCGGAACAGCCGGCAGCTTCACGTCCGGCACCTCCGCCTTCCGCTCGTCGCGCACGGGCAGCGTATCCGGTACAGTGCGTTCCACATGAACGTCGCCGTTTACGTCAATCGTGCAATCTGTCCGAAAGCCGTCGGACCAGAATGAGAATGTCCTCGCGTCATGCCATTCAATGTGCCGTACTGCTGTGTGTTCCCGTCCGACGGTCTCCCAGATACTCGCGCCGGATACATGCGGAAACGGATGACGGTAGGCATTCTCTTTTGTGAAGCGCTGGAACTTGCGTACGGTGCTTTCATGATATACCATCCAGCGTTTGAGACAATCCTCAAAATCGTCCTTGGGGTAGTATGCGGCGCACGACGCGGGATACGGCAGGTAGTTGATATAGTCGTGCGAGAATGGCCGGGGCGCGTCAGGGTCTGAGAGCGCCGGAACAAACTCCTGCAGGTCGAGAGCGAGAATACCGCTTGGTGTGTCATGGTCACTGGTATGGTTGCCGTCGGAGATGTAGAGCACATCATCCACAATGCGCATCTCGGCGGTGATGCTGACGGTACGCAGCGAGGTGCCGAGAAAGCCGCAGTCGATGGGGATACCGCCGCGGAGGAAGTCCCACATGTACAGCCGTGCGCCGCTGTACTTGATCTCCGGCGTGAAGGTCATGCAGCCGTACCACATCCTCCCGGCACTGTCGAACGCCATCCCGTAGGCGTTGTAAAAAACCTCCGGGCTGTCGCCGTCATACGGAATCTTCGGTACCGGACGTCCGACACAGCTCAATGCACGTGTCTTCAGGCTGTAGGCATATAACTCCTGACCGCGTCCGGGAACGGCACAGGGGCCGGTGGTGAAGTACAGTACGCCATCGTGTTCGCAGGCATGGCGCATCAGACCCGACGCGTTTACGCCGAGATATTCGATATCGCGCAGGTCTGTGTTGTAGCGAAACAGCGCTCCGGTGTAGGTGGAACCGTAGATGTGGCCGTCGGAACAGAGGAACGTGCGGCTGGTGTGGGTATCGGAGACCTGTCCCAGACAGCGGCGCTCACCGGTATAGAGGTTGTAGACATAACCCGTACCGCGCATCCAGGTGATGCAGAAGTAGTCGCCGTTCTTCGGGTCGTAGGTGCCGCCGTAGGTGGTGTCGTGCGGTGAGAGGACACCGAGGCCGGTCGTCTCACCGGTGTTGTAGTTGTACAGCAGCAGATTTGAGCCGGGATAGCCTTCGTACGGATGGTCGGCATATTCGTAGGGCATCCAGGTCGGCTGCGCGGTACCGGGAGAGGTCGTATGCGTCGTCGTGAGGATGCGTCCGCCGCCCGGGAACGCCATCGCAGTATGAAACTTGCTGGTTCGCAGTGCGATCTCACTGGTCAACAGCTTCTCCTCGAGCTTCATGTGCGGGATCAGACGCCGTTTTGCGTGGTCATACTCGTACAGCCTTGCGTATTCGGCGGCGTAGCTCTCCCCACAGACGGAGAAGAAGATACGCCCTTCCGGTGAGACCGCCATGTCCCAGACCGCGTTGTGCGTCGGCTCGTCGGTCACAAGCAGATGAGTCACGCCGACCTGCGGAATCAAACGAAAGAAGTCGGAGGGTTGATTTTTCAGGATGGAGAACGGGTTGTTCATAATCTGCACTCCTTTCAGAATCTGATACTTATATTGTACCCGAAATACACAGAGTCTGCTTGACGGAAACACACGGATATTTGACGGATTCTACGATTCGTGAATAAAATCACTTCCCCAAACCGCACTGTTGTGGTATACTGGAAGCCGTAAGAGGAGGTCTTTCCCAAACCCCGTAGACATCTAATTGACTGATAAGGAGGAAATCTCATGACTATCTGGAATCCCGGCAAGGTGCGCATAGCGTCGGAGCGTCTTCACAGTGCGGTGTCAGGCAAGAAAATCGCGCTGATGATGAACCATTCGGCGCTGGATAACCACGCACGCAGTCTCATTGACGTGCTGCATGAAGACCCCGGCTGCGAGATTGCGTTCCTGTTCGGTATGGAACACGGCGTCCGCGGCGACTACTACGCCGGCGACGCGAAGATTGCCCGGAATGACCCGCGTACTGGGCTGCCGGTCGTGAGTCTGTATCAGTTTCCCGGTCTGAAGCCGCCTGCGGAGCTCGTGGGGACAGTCGATGCGGTGGTATTCTGTGCGCAGGACGTCGGCGTGAGACACTGGACATACACACCGTGGATGCTCTATCTGCTCGACGCGGCAGCACAGAGCGGAACCGAGGTGATCCTTGTCGATCGTCCGAACCCTCTGGGCGGAGAAGTCATCGAGGGCGGTGTCGTGGAAGAACAGTTCTATTCAATCGTCGGCGGGTACTCCTATCCGCTGCGCCACGGGATGACGCAGGGCGAACTGGCACGCTATTATGTCGGGGAAAAGAAGCTGCCTTGCCGTCTGACGGTGATTGCATGCGATGGCTGGACACGCGCGATGTGGGGTGATGAGACAGGGATGTTCTGGACGCCGCCCAGTCCGAATATCTCCTGCTTCGACGCGTTGGTCGGCTACGCGACGACGGGGCTGCTGCAGAGCACCAGCGTGAACATCGGTGTCGGGACGACTACACCCTTCACGGTTGTCGGTGCGCCCTGGGTCGACGGCGCCGCGCTCGCACGGGAGCTGTGCGCGCAGGACATCCCCGGTTTCTTCTGCACGGATACCTACTACATCCCGCACTTCTCATCCTACGCGGGAGAACTGTGCAGCGCAATCCGCTTCTGCGTGACCGACCGAGCGGCATACAGCCCGGTCGAGGGCATGGTGCGCATCTCGGAGACGCTGCGGCGAATGTACGGCGAGCTTTTCACATTCGAGAAGTCAAGCTATGACCGGCGCGCAGGAAGCATCTATCTGCGCGAGAGCCTGGAGAATGGTGTCCCGGCGCGGGATATCCTCGATAACTGGCGCGCACAGTCGGACGCGTTCCGGCGTATCTGCACGCCGTATCTGCTGTACACCTGACTTGACCGATTCCGGTGTTGTTCCTCAAGGGCGTAATGATCAATGCGTTCAAGGAGTAGACAAACCGGTACGGGTGTGATATCATTAAGATATCCAATGATTATGGAGGGGCATCTATGAAACCGATCAAAACAGCGGTAGTCGGGCTAGGGATGGGACTGAATTTCCATATCCCGCGTATTGCAGCGCATCCGGGGTTTGAGCTGACGGCGGTCTGCGACATCAACGAAGAGAAACTACGTGAGGCAGGCGAGCAGTACGGCGCAGCAAAGTATACCGATTACGGCAGGATGCTCGACGAAAGCGGAGTGGAGTTGGTGGTACTGGCGTCACCGACGCAGTTTCATCGTGACCACGCGGTCGCGGCGATGGAGCGTGGAGTGGATGTGTTTCTCGAGAAGCCGATGGCGAAATCGCTTACGGAGGCACAGGAGATCGCACAGGTGATGGAGCGTACCGGCAGGCGTCTGATGATCTATCAGCCGCATCGGACGTTCTCCGACAATCTGGCGGTACAGGATGTGATCAGGTCGGGGCTGCTGGGGCGGATTTACCTCATCAAACGTCGGAACGGATGCTTCTTTGCCAGGACGAACTGGCAGGCGTACTACAAGAACGGCGGCGGGACGCTGTTCAACCACGGCTCGCATTACATCGATGAACTGCTGTATGTCAGCTCCGGGAAGCCGGTCAAGGTAAGCTGTGTTCTTGTGAAGGTCCTCGCGACCGGTGACGCGGACGACTACTTCAAGGTGCTCATCACAACAAATACGGGTGTGCTGCTCGACGCGGAGATGAGTATGTCGGCGGCAATCAACCAGGTGCCATGGGAGGTTTACGGAGATCGGGGTTCGGCGGTCTATACGAAGGACGACGTGGGCGATCCGCTCATCCGCGTACGGTATTTTACCGGCGATGCAATAGAGATGAGCAAATATCTCCCAACGGCGGACGTCACCTCGACAGAATGCAAAGACGGCTGGGCGGTACGGGACTTCCCACTGGACAACTATCCGGCGATCCATATCTATGACAAGTGTTACGAATACTACGCGGAGGGCAAAGCACCGTTCGTACCGGTATCGGAGACGCTGACGGTGATGGAGACGCTGGAACGCTGCAAAGCCGCGGCAGGTGGGCTGTTATTTTGAGCAGGACACGTACGTCGGAAACATCCCATGATTAAAAACAGGGCGTCATGATTGGCGCAGTAAAAGTATAGGAGGGCTTCAGGTGACAAAAAGAAAAGTAGGTCTTGGGATTCTGGGACTGGGCGGCCGCGGGGTGAACTTCGGCGGTAAGAGTTTCCTGAAAAACGGTAACTTTAATATCGTCTCTGTCTGTGATCTGCAGCAGGCGAAATGCGACGCGGCAAAAGCGATCTTCGGGGATCATGTCCATACTTACACGGACATGAATGCATTTCTGAAGGACCCGAAGCTGGAAGCGGTCATTGTAGCGACACCGGACTATGCGCATGCGGAATGCGCGGTGGCGGTGCTGAAGGCAAAGAAGCACTTGTACCTGGAGAAGCCAATGGCGCAGACGATCGAGGACTGCGACCGGATCATCAGAGCGTGGGAGGGCAGCGGGACGGTATTCATGGTCGGGCTGGAACTGCGCTACTGCACGCTGATGCAGCAGACCAAGGCGCTCATCGAAGCCGGGAAAATCGGGCGCATCCGCATCGGGACGGTAATCGACAACGTATCAGTCGGCGGTGCGTATTTCTACCACAACAATTACCGCTACATCCATTATGTAAAAAGCCTGGTGCTGCAGAAAGGGACGCATTCGCTTGACTTGGCGAACTGGCTGGTAGATTCAACGCCGGTTCGAGTTTTCTCATCGGCGGGTCTGGATGTATTCGGCGGGAATGAGTCGCCGGAAAAGCGCTGCAGTGACTGCGAGAAGACCAAGACCTGTCCGTATTACATGGATCGCAGCGCTTTCAAGACGGATTACGATCGGATCTTCCGCGAGCGCAAGGATTTATGCGTCTATGCAAAGGATTGCGACGTGTCGGACAACTCGCTGGTACTGATAGACTACGAAAGCGGTGCACGCTTAGGCTACATGGAATGCCATTTTACACCGGAGTACACGCGTGAGTTCATGTTTGTAGGCGACCGGGGAAAAATCGAAGCTTTTTATAATAACGAGCAGGATTTTAAAATCAAACTGTGGAAGCGCTTTGAGAAGGAACCACAGTACTTTTATCCGCCGAAGGTTGAGGGCGGACACGGCGGCGGTGACACGGGCATTATCAGTGACTTCTATAGACTGATCGAAAAGGGAAAGCCGTGCATGAAGGGTGTGCGCGGCGCGAGAGACAGTGCAGCAATTGCCATCGCTGCATTCGAAAGTGAGAAAAGCGGACTTCCGGTGATGATTCCGCGTGTCGAGTACCCTACGGGCGTAGAGCTGTAAACAGATGTGACGTCGGGATGTTGCCTGTGAAGCAATGTCCCGACATTGTTGTTGCCGACAAGCGGACGGGGAGCGGTAATCAACCGGTAAATTGATCATTCTCATCGGTTCGTATCATAGAGCAAAAAATACATAGGAGAGCATAAAACACAGGACGCAGGTATGATACCTGCGTCCTGTTGTGGCGGAGAGAAAGGGATTCGAACCCTTGATACCTTTATAGGGTATACACGATTTCCAGTCGTGCGCCTTAGACCAGCTCAGCCATCTCTCCATCCGGGGAAACGCGGTCACGGCAGGTCAAGCTCCGTTTGACTACTTGATAATTATACACGATGGCAAGCGATTTGTCAAGGGTTTTCTTTTGTGATTCTGCAGAAATTCCTGATGATCTGCAGACCCACATCTCCGGACTTTTCCGGGTGGAACTGACAACCGTAGACGAATCCACGCACGACAGCTGCCGTGACAGACGACCCGTAGTCGGTCAGTGCAGCAATGTCAGCGGATTCCGCAGGGAAGGTCATGAAGGAATGTACGAAGTAAACATAGTCTCCCTCATGTATCCCATCAAAAAACCGAGATGTATTAGGAAACGTCAGCGCATTCCATCCGATCTGCGGCAGCTTTTCGGAGGTTGGAATGCGCCTGACCGTTCCGGGAATCAAATCCAAGCCCTGCGTTTCGCGTATCTCCTCACTTTTTGTGAACAGCAGCTGCATCCCCAGACAAATACCGAGCAGCGGTTTGTGCGATGCCTCAGACCGGATAACCGGTATAAGCCCCGATCGTGTCAGCTGCTCCCAGGCGTCCGGGAACGCTCCGACGCCCGGCAGAATAATCGCTTCTGCACGTATCAGCGTCTCGGCATCCGATGTTACGATCGTCTCCGCTCCGACCGCGCGAAAAGCCGATGCGACACTATGCAGGTTTCCTACGCCGCAATCGACGATCGCAAACATTACAGCATTCCTTTGGTCGACGGAATCTCCGTTCCTGTCACACGCACTGCAGTCCGCAGCGCACGCGCGAACGCTTTATACAGCGCCTCAATCTTATGGTGATCGTTCTTTCCGTACGGCACGCACAGATGCAGCGTCAGCCCGGCGCCCATCGCAACCGCCCGGAAGAACTCCTCGGTCATGCAGCAATCGTATCCGCCGACCGACGGATTCGTGAACTCCGCGTCAAAATGCAAATATGCGCGTCCGCCGATGTCCAGTGCACATTCCGCAAGCGCCTCATCCATCGGTACCTTGCAGTCGGCAAATCGTGTGATGCCGCGCCGGTCACCCAATGCCTGCCCGAGCGCGGCTCCCAGCGCGATGCCCGTATCTTCAATCGTATGGTGGCAATCTACGCTGAGATCTCCTTTGACCGTAACATTCAGCTCCAGCCCGCTATGGACGGCAAACGCGGTCAGCATGTGGTCGAAAAAGCCGATACCGGTGTCGATGGAGACGACGGGAACGCCGGATTCGCCGGGGTCAAGGTTCAGCATGAGCCGGATATCGGTCTCACGGGTCTTTCGTGTGATGTCTGCAGTACGCATGGTTATGCCTCCAGACGGTTTAGAAGCTCGTCGATCGCGAGAACGACGGCAGAGTTTTCATCGTCGGTACCGGCAGTGATGCGCAGATACGTATCCTTGAGCAGCCGGATGCCGATTTGCCGAGCGCGCAGCTCGTCGTGACAGTACCGCGCAGACCAAGTGCCGTCCGGCAATACTCTCAAAAGTGAAAAGTTCGTCACGGTCGGCAGATGCACAAACCGTTCCGGATGTGCCGCACACAGTCCGCGCGTCATCAACCGCAGCGAGTCCGCACGCCGTATACACGCCCGTGTCATCTCTTTGAGCAGCTCCGCGTCCGACAGTACGCAAGCCGCAACCGTTTGCGTCAGTGTATTTATATTGTACGGCGAACGCTGTCGATCGAACAGGTCCACAAGTTTCGGATTCGCGAGCAGGAAGCCGCAGCGAATTGCCGCCAGCCCGAACGCCTTTGAGCAGGTACGCAGGACAATGAGGTTGTCATAATTCCTGATTTCATCGTACACGCTTTGATTCCAGAAGTCCATGTACGCCTCATCCACGACGACCAGACAATCGCAGCTGCGCACGATTTTCAGCACATCGTCACGCATCAGCCCCTGTCCCGTGGGATTACAGGGATTGGAAAAGATAACCATCCGCGCGTCGTTTTCCCGTACGGCTTTGATCAACTCGTCCGGGTTGAGCCGAAGTTTCTCGTCTACCTGTACTTTTATCGGTACACGAGAGGCGTTTTCGGCGTAGAATGTATACATTGAGAAGTCGAAGGAGGACATCACGACGCGGTCGCCCTGTGAAAGGAAGTTGTTCATCAGCATGGAGAGCAGCTCATCAGAGCCGCAGCCGCAGCCGATGTTCTCCGGGTCAACGCCGTAGAAAGCCGCCGCCGCACGCCGCAATTCGGTATTTGCGGGGTCGGGGTAGCGGTTCAGTTCCACCGTCATCATCGCTTCCATAACGCGTGCGCGCATCCTGTCGTCGATGCTGACGGCATTCTCATTGGCATCCAGCTTGATGCCGCAGTGTGCATCAACCGGGACATAAGGTTCCAGCTTCAACAGTCTTTCCGGTAATATCATCGCTCAGTCCTCCTTCGGCAGACGGCTTTCAACAGAGTGCGCGTGTGCGGTCAGGCCCTCCGCGTAGGCGAGTGTGGTAATGTCCGGGGCATCCTCAATCAGCGCGTCACGGGTATACTCAATGATGCTGGTACGCTTGAGGAAGCTGTCGACACCGATGGGGGAGAAGAAGCGTGCCGAGCCGGAGGTTGGAAGCACATGGGACGGCCCCGCCAGGTAATCTCCGAGCGGCTCGGGCGCATACGCGCCGAGGAAGATCGCGCCGGCATTCGTGAGTTTGGGCAGCAGCGCACGTGGGTCACGTGTAATGACCTCGAGGTGTTCGGGCGCTACATCGTTGGCAATCGCAATGGCCTCATCCATATCGCGGCAGACAATCGCTGCGCCGTAGTCGCGCACCGACGCCGCGGCAATCTCTCTGCGTTCGAGCTTTGCGCACTGGATGTCCAGTTCCCGGGCGGTTTTTTCCGCAAGTTCACTGCAAGTCGTCACAAGAATAGGGGAAGCGAGCTTGTCATGTTCCGCTTGGCTGAGGAGATCTGCGGCGACATGCGCGGGATCGGCGGAGTCGTCGGCGAGCACGAGTACCTCGGAGGGACCTGCGACCATGTCGATATCGACTGTGCCGTAGACCAAACGCTTGGCAGCGGCAACATAGGCGTTGCCGGGACCGACGATTTTGTCAACACGCGGAATAAAGCCTGCACCATACGCAAGCGCGCCGACGGCCTGTACGCCGCCGACGGCGAACACGCGGTCAATGCCGGCGATATAGCCGGCGGCAAGGACGGAATCATTGAGGTGGACGGTGGGCGGCGTAACCATGACGATTTCTCGGACACCGGCGCAGCGCGCGGGGATGGCAAGCATCAGCACGCTCGACGGATATGCAGCGGTACCGCCCGGAACATAGATTCCTACGCGGTGCAGTCCGCGCACCTGCTGTCCGACCGTACGGCCTCCGCCTTTATGCCATAACCAGCTCTCGGGCACCTTCCGCTCATGGTACGCACGGATATTGACGGCGGCGTGCTCGAGTGCGGTCCTCAGTGACGGATCAATCGCACGGTAGGCGGACTCCAGACGTTCTTGTGGGATCTCATAGGGTTCGGCATGGTCAAAACGTTCGGAATATTCACGAACTGCGTCATATCCGCGGGTACTGATGTCGCGGAGAATTGCAGAGGCGGTGGCGGTGATGTCGGCGCCGACCTCAAAGGCACGCTGACGCATGATCTGCAGACGTTCGGCTGCCTCAGAGGACGGAAAAACCTGTAACAGCATAAGAAAACCTCTCTATATGGACGTTAGCGCTGGTCAATTTCATAGACCACACCGTTGTCCCGGATGAAAGATTCCAGCAGACTGAGTGCTATGGACAGCAGTTCAGGGAATCTATGCATAATACACGCCTTTGATGGGATGGTCACAAAGCGGCCTGTGTCCGATTGATAAAATCCAGAATTTCGCTTTTGCGCATCTTCATCCCGGCAAGGTTGACGATCAGTCTTGCGCTGACGGGAGCGATCTCAGTCTTGATAACCAGCCCGTTTTCCCGCAGTGTCGATCCTGTTTCGACAATATCGACAATACCGTCGGCAAGTCCCAACAGCGGAGCAAGTTCTACGGAGCCTTCGATCTTGACGATATCGACCTCGATGTCGCGCTTGTTGAAGTAGGCGCGGGTCACGCCCGGATACTTGGTACCGATGACGCGCGGGCGGTAGGATGGGGCGTCTAAATCTGTCTCAGGGCGTGCGGCGAGCGCAAATCGGCATTTGCCGAAGCCCAGATCGAGCACCTCATAAAAGCTCTTGCCCAACTCCATGATCGTATCCTTGCCGACGATGCCCAACTCGCAGACACCGCGCTCAACATAAGTAATGACGTCGGGAGCCTTGGCGAGAACGGCGGACAGCGGCACGACGGACGGGTCGGTATGCGGAACATCGAGCAACAGCTTTCGTCCCGGGTCTCGGAGTGCGGAAACATCGTAACCCGCCTTTTCAAACAGCTCGACGGATTTTTGTTCAAGTCTTCCCTTGGTGAGGGCGATTTTCAAAGGTTCCATAACGTACCTCACTCAATGACAATCAGGCGCGCGCCGAGTTTATCCGCAAGCGCGCGGGATTCGTCGGTAGTTTCATAAGGGGAGCAGACGCATGCGCCCGGTCGGGAGTCGCAGTAATCCATCGCCCTTCGGAGCGCGGTAGATCCGACATGGACAACATACTCGACGGGTGTCTCACGTGGGGCAGGGAAGGTTTCGGCAAGCGCATCGACGTCGGCGGCAAACCCGGTGGCGGGCGTCGAACGTCCGAGCAGTCCTGCCAGTCCATCGTACCGTCCGCCTTGCAGCACCGGTGCGCCGGCACCGGAGACATAGCCGCGGAAGACAACACCGGTGTAATAGTCCATGTGGTGGACCAACCCGAGGTCGAGCATGACGTTTGGGCCGAACCCGGCAGCCTGCAGCTCGCGGAAGATGCGTCGGAGGTAGTCGATCTCATCGGTGCCGACGCAGTCGTTCGCGAGCGTAAGAGCTTCGTTGAGTACTTCCTCACCGCCGAAAAGCTGCGGAAGTCTGCACAACGCGGCGTAGGCAGGGCTTTCACGGTAGTCGGCAAGGACATCCTGCAGCGATGCAAAATTCTTGCGGTTGACCAGGCTGCGCAGTTCCTCCGCGAACGCGTCACCCGCGTGGAGCGATTCGACCAGACTGCGGAAAAAACCTGCGTGGCCGATCTCAAGCCGATAGCTTCCGGCAGTGGCGGCGAGGGATTCGGCAGCGAGCGCAATGACCTCGGTATCCGCACGAATACCCGTCGCGCCCAGCAGTTCTACACCAGCCTGGCGCACCTGTGTCCCGGCCCGGAAGACATCCTGCAGATAGCAGAAGCGGCGGGGGATGGTGCAGTCGACCTTCGTCGCAGCGACACGGGCGATGGGTGTGGTCATATCGGGACGCAGCGCGACGAGTTTGCCCGAACGCTCGGGGAAGATGAACAACTCAGACTGCGGCACGGGAAAGCCGCGCAACAGTACATCGTAATATTCCGTAACGGGTGTGACAATCTCACGATATCCGCGCGCGTCAAAGATACGTGAAAGACGCGTCTCAGTCTCACGGCGTCGGACACAGTCGGAGAACAGCAGATCACGTGTGCCGGAAGGAGTCGTGTAGAGCATGGAATGAGCCTCACTTTATCAAGCTAAAGTACTACTATATTAGCACATTACCTGCTGCTTGTCAAGTAGAATCTAAAAGATGGTAAGCTGCTCGGTGTAGGATTACAATAGATGTGTTACACTAGTAAAAAAAGGATAGCAATTGAGAGCCGGATGTGTTACAGTTAAGTTACCACACAAAAAAGCAACAGAGGAGGCTCTCAATTGCCATG
>Ga0123335_1000367_pt1 | contig 75396 bp, 75 predicted proteins | sample BiotimSIPDNA_2_FD_89707 | JGI IMG/M metagenome (GOLD analysis project Ga0123335, IMG submission 89707) | Anaerobic biogas reactor microbial communites from Washington, USA - Biogas_R2 time_0 SIP DNA | ecosystem: Engineered > Bioreactor > Anaerobic > Unclassified | place: Washington, USA... | reverse complement strand
TTTCAAACGATCAAATATAGCCGTTTGCCGTTCTCGACCGGCCGGAAATGAATGATTCGCACTGCCCCAAATTATTCTACTATCGACTTGCGGACAATTCAACAGCAAGGCGCAAGTTTTCTTTCTGAACCCGCGCCTTAAGTTCCGTATTCATTCAATGCTCCCGTCACGTTCCCTTTTAAGCTTGTCTATGTATTCAAGCTCCTTGTCCGTAAAATGCCGCCATGCGCCGCTCTTCAGATCCCCGAGGCGGATCTCTCCTTCGCGGATACGCCTTATCTGCAGCACGTGAAAACCCAGGTGAGAACACATCCTGCGAATTTCACGATTTTTTCCCTCAGTCAAAGTGACGGACAAGAGCGAGTTTTCGGGGGTCGCGGAAAGGAGCCTGACGCGTGCGCGCACCGTCGCTCCGTCAAGTTCGAATGGCTGCGAGAGTTTTGCGTGATCCTGAGTGCGGTCACCTTTCAGACGCACGAGATACTCTTTCTCGACGGAGCCCGAAGGATGCTCCATAATGTGCGCGAACTCCCCGTCATTTGTGAGGATCAGAAGGCCTTCGGAATACATATCGAGCCTGCCGACGGGAAAAACGCGGCTTCTGGTCCGCACAAGATCCTTCACACATTTTCTGCCCTTCTCGTCCGAAAGGGTCGTGACGACGCCCGCGGGTTTGTTTAAGACCAGATACTCGAGCCTCCCACCCGGGTTTACACGCCTGCCGTCCAGTGTGACCAGATCATTTAACGGGTCTGCCTTCTGACCGAGCACGGCTGTCACCCCGTTCACTGCCACACGGCCCGAACGGATCAGTTCTTCCGCATCTCTCCTTGAGCAGATGCCTGCTGCCGAGAGCAGCTTCTGCAGTCGCTCCATCTCGCCCTCTCTGCTATGCTTTGTCGAATTCGCTTGAGTACATATTTATGTGGTCGCTCCAGTCGCACGGGTCGTTGAGGGTGGCCGCTACGAGCCGCCTGTTGTTGCGGCACGCGGTTGTGACGAGCGTGCGCCCCGCAAGGCGTGTATAGCCCGTTTTCCCCCCGTCCACGCCCTCGTAGTACCAGAGCAGCTTGTTGTGATTGACAAAGACCCTGCCGCCGAACCCGATCTTTCGCGTCCCCGAGATCTTCGCAAAGCCGGCGTTTTTCATTGCATGTGCAAGGAGCCTTGCCAGGTCAAGCGCCGTCGTGCAGCCAGACGGATCGTCGAGGCCTGTGGGGTTCGAGTAGAACGTGTTTGAAAGGCCGAGCAGGACTGCCTTCTCATTCATCATTTCCACAAAAAGGTCATAGCTCCCGCAGTGCTCGGCCAGAGCCACGGCCGCGTCGTTCCCGGATTCAAGGAGCAGTGCATAGAGCAGTTCGTTAACGCTTATCCGTTCGCCTTCCGTAAGATAAACCGACGAGCCCTCCTGATACGCCGCCCGCTTTGAAACAGTCGCGATCTCGTCCGGATCATAATTTTCGAGCGCTACGAGCGCCGTCATCACCTTTGCGGTACTGGCCATGGGGCGCCTGGTATCCGGGTTCTTCTCATACAGCACTTCACCGCTGTCGGCGTCGATGAGCACTGCGCATGATGCGGAAGGAGCATAGTCGTTCCGGATCGCACCGCAGACCTGCGCGCCCGCTCCGGTCCCCCCGGCGCATGACAGCGAAATAAAAAGGACGACCAGGCACAGCTTTTTCAACATTGTTGCACAACCGCCTGCCTTCCATATCGGGGCATTATCGTACACCTGCGCGGTATCATGACCTCGCCCGATATATGGTGCACGCGGCAGGCCGCATTATTCGTCTCCCCGGAAACCGGACTCCTCTTTCTTCTTAAAAAGGTTCACGCACTTTTCGATGAGTTCGGGCGCTAAGTCGACGGCCCGTTCTATGGCGCTGATCGTAGTCGGCTGCTCCACTGTCACGACGCGAACGCTGTCGTCCTTCACGACCAGAAACGCCACGGGTTCGACTTTTGCTCCCCCGCCTGCTCCCCCTCCGAAGTTCTTTTTCGCGTCCTGACCTTTTTTTCCGTCGAAATCGGAACCGCCCGAAGCAAACCCGAACATCACACGCGACACGGGGATAAGAGTTATATCATTCGGGATCGCTATCGGGTTGCCTACGACCATCTCGGTGTTCACGAGGTCCCTTATCTTGTCGATCGTTGTCCGGAGGACTTCAGCTATGCCGCCGTTTTCCATACTTACCGCTCCTTTCGGGATATATTTCTCGAATCGGTTTTTGACTTTGTAAGCAATACAAGTATTTTCGGCGCGATCGCAGCAGCCTGCCACACGCGCATCGACAGCTGTCCGCTCGCCGTCACCGAGTTCTCTTCCGCCTGAAAATCGACTGCGCTCTCGTATTCGAAATCTTTCACTTTTCTGAAAGTGTTCTCAAGAAAAGCCGCTATCATACCTTTGAGCGCATAACCGCCGCCGTAGGATAACGCCGCTTTAAACGGATCATCGGCCCCGGCAGCGATATACCGGACGTGGAGCCTGTCCACGTTCACCTCCCCCGGGATCTTTTTTATGACCTCCAGGAGGACACGCGCGAGCTCTCTTCGAGGCGGACGCGCGGGCGCTTTTTTTTCCTTGGGCCGTGCCTTTATCTTTTTCTTTTTTTTGGACGGTATACAAACAACGCTGACCGGTCCGGCATGCACCGCAAGCGCAAAACCGTCCGCATCATACTTTGCCGAAAGCCGCAGAGGAATAACGGCAATCAGAAAAAGTGCCGCTATTACGGCTCCTGCCGCGTACAAAGCCCACATCTCTATACCTTCTCCATCAGGTCTTCCAGACTCAGCTGCGTGTCTTCATCACCCGCGGGCAATTTCGGAAGCTCACTGAGAGACGAGAGCCCGAAAACCCGCAGGAACTCTTTTGTCGTCCTGTAGAGGATCGGCCTTCCGGGAGCCAGGAGACGTCCGGCCTCCTCGATCAGCCCGCGCTCGGCCAGGCTCGCAAGTGTGTACGAGCAGTCGAGGCCCCTGAGCTGCTCGATATAGACTTTTGTCACAGGTTGATAATAGGCTATCACGCTCAGCACCTCAAGTGCGGCAGGCGAGAGCTTCTGCGGACGGCTCCGCTCGAGTACCGCGCGCACGGCCTGCGCATGCTCGGGCGAAGACACCAGCTGATATGCCCCGTCAAGGTAGAGCAGCCGTAAGCCGCGCCTTTCGTAGAGGTAGTAGTCCGACAGCTTTTCGGCCGCGGCACGGAGCTGTTCCTGCGATATATCAAGTTTTGAGCACAGCTGCTGCGCGCTCACCGGCTCGCCCGCGGCGAACAGTACCGCCTCCAGCTGACAGGCCCTGTCGTTATCTTCCATTTTGAAACCTCTGTGTCACTCGTCTGCCCCGGATCTGTCTTTGTCGCCGAGGACGATCCTGTAGTCGGATCTCCTGCCGAATACTCTGACCGAACTCCGCCGGCAGAGTTCGAGTACGGCGAGAAAGGTCGCCACTATCTCGGACCGGTTCCTGCTCAGGCGGAAAAGATCTTTCAGTGTGGTCTCACGGGCCCCGGAGAGAGCCCTCATGATCTGCGAGATCTTCGTTTCGACCGAGATCTCCGGTCTGGGCACAACGTCCGCTATCTTTGACTCGGCGCGCTTTCTTATCCCTGAGGCCTCCGATAAGCCCCGCATGGCTGCGATAAGGTCGTTCTTATCGTGCTTGTATTCGCGCTTTCCCTTCTCCAGAGGCTCGGGATAGCGCGTGTACGATCCCGAAGCCCGCTCGTACCTCTCTGCCAGAGCCGGAAATACTGTCTTTAACGCGCCGAACCGCTCGGCGCTCTGTCTCTCCTCGAGTGCGCGCATGAATTGCTCAAGCTCGCTCAGCTCTTCCCCGGTCTCTTCCTGGAGCATCTCCTGCGTCTTAAGGTAGACGAGGTGAGCCGCCATTGCGACAAATTCGCTGGTCACCTCGATATCCATGCGCTCCATATTCGACAGGTATTCAAAATACTGCTCGAGGATCAGAGATATTTTGATATCTCTGATGGCGATCTTGTCTCTGGCGAGCATACTGAGGATCAGATCGAGCGGCCCTTCAAAATCGCCCGGATGCTCACCCTTGTCCTTTATTACCTCCGGGAGGATGTACGTAGGTGTCACCATTGGTCCCCCTCCTAAAGCAGCGCAGCCAGAGGCCGCGCGACGGCACGCCAGAACGCCCCCGCCACGGTTCCCACCGCAGCGTTCAAAAACCCGTCTATCAGGCCGAAATACAGCACGGCGACCAGGATCAGCATACCGTATCTCTCATATTTCAGGACAAAACGGTACCATCTGCCTGGCAGAAACGCGAATAATATTTTAGAACCGTCGAGAGGCGGTATGGGCATAAGGTTGAATATACCGATACCTGTACTGAGAGTCGCGAGCGTGCCGAAAAAATCGACGAATGCCTGCCCCCACCCGAATTTTATGAGCGCAAACACAGCGGCGGCCCGGAGCAGCATCGCGAGAAACGCAAGTATCATATTTGACGCAGGCCCCGCCAATGCCGTTACAGCCATCCCCAGTCTCGGTCTTTTGAAACTCCCCATATCCACAGGTACGGGTTTCGCCCAGCCGAAACGGAAAAATATCATCATAAGCAGTCCGAGAACGTCGACATGGCGCAGAGGGTTCAGCGAAAGCCGCCCTCTGTCGCGCGCGGTCCTGTCGCCGAGCAGGTAGGCGGCATATCCGTGCGAGACCTCATGGAATATTATCGTAATGAACGCCGCGGCGATAACATATATAACAGAGAGATCAAGCCCGCTGAAAAAATTCCTGATATGCTCCAAAACACTCCCCTTTTTTCACGCCAGCGTACCCGTGATCTCGCGCAGGAGCTCCTTTTTTCCTGTGCCGAGACGGGCGGAAAACTCAATGACCTGAACGTGGGGCGGCAGTCCGAGGCCGGAGCGGATCGCCTCGAGTTTTCCGGGCACTGCACTGCGGCTGATCTTATCGGACTTGTTTGCCGCCACAATGAACCTTGCGCCCGCTGCCAGAAACCACTTTGTCATTATCATATCGCCCGGCATCGGGTCATGGCGTATATCCACAAGCTGGATGCCCAGCGACAACAGCCCGGAGCGGTTGAAATAATCCTCCATCAGTGCCGCCCATCGCTCTTTCTCCGCCTGCGAGGTCCTGGCGTAGCCGAACCCCGGCAGATCGACAAAGTAAAACTTTTCATTGACCAGGTAGTAATTGATGCTCGTGGTTTTCCCCGGTACGGAACTGACGCGGGCAAGGGAGCTTTTTCCGGTCAGACAGTTTATGACAGACGATTTTCCGACGTTTGAACGCCCCGCAAAGGCTATCTGCGGCAGACCGTCGTTGATGAACTGGTCCGGGCGGGCCGCCGTGCGCACGAACCGTGTGTCCAGGCCTTTCATTGCCGCAGCACACTGTCCGCATTGAACGGGGTCTCGGACCGGTTCAGGATCGGAGGAGGAAGCTCCTTCTCCCCCGGCTCGTCCTTTGACTCGTCCTCCGGCCCGGGCCTTCGCGAAAAATCTATCGCGATATCCATAACGGCGTCCGCGTCGGAGACAGTCACAAAATGGAGAGCGTTTCTGACGGTCTGATCGATCTCGCTGAGATCTTTTTCATTCTCCGAAGGGATTATCACCGTCTTTATGCCGGCCCGCAGCGCCGCCATCGTCTTCTCTTTAAGACCGCCTATAGGCAGTACGCGGCCTCTGAGCGTTATCTCGCCCGTCATCGCGATCCCTGCGCGCGCCGGAGCGTTCGTCAGCGCCGACACGATCGCCGTCGCAACGGTGATACCCGCTGACGGCCCGTCCTTCGGGACGGCTGCCTCGGGGAAGTGGACGTGGATGTCGGTAGTTTTATAGAAATCGGATGGTATTCCGAAAGCCTTCGCGCGGCTGCGTATATAAGTTATCGCCGCGTGCACCGATTCCTTCATCACGTCCCCCAGGTTTCCCGTGAGCTCAAGCTTTCCGGTGCCCTCGACGGCGTTTACTTCGACCTGCAGGATCTCGCCGCCCATGCTTGTCCAGGCAAGGCCAGTGACGACGCCCACCTCGTCGTTCTTAATGCTCTGCTCGGGGACGTATTTTCTCACACCGGCATACTCCGCAAGGTTCGTCGGCGTGACGGAGTTCTTGTCTTTTTCCCCCGAAATAATAAACATGGCCGCCTTGCGGCATACGCCGGCTATCTCGCGCTCCAGATTTCGCACGCCCGATTCCCTCGTATACCCGGCGATAAGCTCCCTGAGCGCGTTGTCGCTCACACGGAGCGTGGAGCGCGACAGGCCGTGGCGTTTCATCTGCTTCGGCAGCAGGTGCTGTTTCGCGATCATGAGCTTTTCTTCGTCCGTATAGCTGCTGAGCTCAATGACCTCCATACGGTCTAGAAGGGCGCGCGGGATCGTTGAGGTCGTGTTGGCGGTCGTAATAAACATGACGTCAGAGAGATCGAACGGGACCTCCAGGTAGTGGTCCCTGAACGCATGGTTCTGCTCCGTGTCAAGCACCTCGAGCAGCGCCGCGGCCGGGTCCCCGTGGAAGTCGTGGCTGAGCTTGTCTATCTCGTCGAGAAGGAGGAGCGGGTTCTTGCTGCCCCCCTGCTTAATCGCCGTCATAATGCGCCCGGGCATCGCGCCGACGTACGTCTTCCTGTGTCCCCGGATGTCGGCCTCATCCCGCACTCCTCCCAGCGAAAGGCGGGCGAGTTTGCGGTTGAGAGCGTGCGCTATCGATATCGCGACCGACGTTTTGCCGACTCCCGGAGGGCCGACAAGGCAGATGATCTGACCTTTTATATCGGGGGCGAGCGCCTTCACGGCAAGAAACTCGAGAATTCTCTCCTTCACTTTCTGGAGGCCGAAGTGATCTTTGTCGAGAAGCTTTCTCGCTGCCTCAACGTTCACTTTCTCTTTCGTATACTTGTTCCAGGGGAGCTCAAGGCACGTGTCGAGATAAGTGCGGATGACCGCGCCTTCCGTCGAACCGAACGGCTGCGCCGAGAGGCGGTTCACCTCGGTGAGCAGCTTTTTCTCTGTCTCTTCCGGCAGCGAGAGTTCGATGATCCTCCTGCGGTAGTCCGATATCTCGTCTGTCTGGCCCGATTCCTCACCCAGCTCATTCCGGATTATCTTCAGCTGCTCCCTGAGCATATAGTCGCGCTGGTTTTTGTTCATCTCGAGCTGGACTTTCGCCGCGAGGTTTTTCTCTATCTTGAACACGTCGATCTCATAGCGCAGGATCCTGATGACCTTTTTTATCCTGCGCTGCGGGTCGAGTTCCTCAAGGACCTCCTGCTTATGCGTGAACTTCATCGAGATGTTCTGCGCTATATAATCTGCAACATAGCCGACGTCGCTGCTCGCGTATATGTTTATCAGCAGGTTCGGCATGGGCCTTGTGATCGTTGTAAGATATTCGTTGAAAACTTCCACGCACTGCCTCAGCAGGGCCTCCTCCTTAGGCGTCGTGGCCGTCCTTTCGCTCTTCGGGAGGACCTCAACCGTGGCAGTGTGTGTCACTTCGTTGTCTGTTATAGAGATGAGGCGCCCCCTGTCGATCCCCTCGACAAGGACGCGAACGCCCTCCCCCTGCGTTTTCAGTATCTGTTCCACTTTTGCTATCGTGCCGGTAGTATAGAGGTCTTCCCTCTTGGGGTCGTCGGTGACGACGTCCCTCTGCGTGATAAGGAACACCCTTCTTCCGGTCCTCATCGCGATATCGAGCGCTCTGATGGATTTTTCCCGGCCCGCGTCGAAATTGACGGTCATATCCGGAAAAACGGTCAGGCCCCTGAGCGCGACCATCGGCAAAGTCAGTAATTTTTTTTCGGATTCCATAATATTCACCCCGTTGCACAGCAGCCATGCAGAGCACATCGAACTGCACGGCTGTCATGTCTATGCGAAATAAAACTGTTTTCAGGCGCTGTCTTTCGCGGAGCTCTCTCTGCCCGGATGCGTTTTCGTTCCGCGACCCCCCTGCTCGGGGGACTCAAGCAGCCTGTTGACTATCGGGTCGGCGATTCCGTTTATAAAATCCGCCGTGATCGTTACGGAACAGACGTCAGGCTGAGACGGCAGCATATACATGAGGGGCATCATCTTCTCTTCTATTACAGACCTGAGCCCTCTCGCGCCGATCTCGCGCTTTAGCGCCAGGTCGGCAATGGCCTCGAGGGACTCGATATCAAAAGCAAGTTCCACACCGTCAAGCTCAAAGAGGCGGGAGTACTGCTTGCACAGCGCGTTCCTGGGTTCCGTCAGTATGCGTACCATATCCTCCTTCGAGAGGGCGTCGAGCGGAGTGATTATCGGCAGCCTTCCGCAAAGTTCCGGTATTATCCCGTACTTCATCAGGTCGCGCGGCTGTATATCCTTCAGTATCTTGCTGGAGGTAAGATCTTTTTTTGACCTGACCTCGGCTCCGAACCCTATCGGCGAACGGTCAAGCCGGGACTCGATGATCTTCTCGATCCCTTCAAACGCGCCGCCGCAGATGAATAGAATGTTTGTCGTATCAAGCTGGATGAATTCCTGGTGGGGGTGCTTTCTGCCTCCCTGCGGCGGGACGTTGGAAACCGTGCCCTCCAGGATCTTGAGCAGGGCCTGCTGTACTCCCTCGCCGCTCACGTCCCTCGTTATAGAGGTGTTCTCGCTCTTTCTTGCGATCTTGTCAAGCTCGTCGATGTATATTATCCCGCGCTGCGCGAGTTCGACGTCGTAGTCGGCGGCCTGAAGGAGCCGAACAAGAATGTTCTCAACGTCGTCGCCGACGTAGCCGGCCTCGGTCAGCGTCGTCGCATCGGCGATCGCGAAAGGTACCTTCAGCATTTTTGCCAGAGTCTGTGCGATGTGCGTTTTTCCGCATCCGGTCGGGCCCACCAAAAGGATGTTGCTCTTCTGCAGTTCGATGTCGCTGCCTGACGAACTGAAAATCCGCTTGTAGTGGTTATATACGGCGACTGCGACCGAAATTTTTGCACGCTCCTGACCAATGATGTACTCGTCGAGGTACGATTTTATCATCGCCGGCTTCGGAAGCTGGTCGCTGCCCGCGGCGCTGAATGTCTTGTCTATGGGCGCTTTATAGTTCTCGTCGACGATGCCCATACACAGTCTGATGCACTCGTCGCATATATAGACGTTCGGGCCCGCGATAATCCTGTCGACCTGGTTTTGGTCCTTACCGCAAAATGAGCACCGTACCATACGTGAGTCGTCTGATCTGGCCATAAATTCCTCCGATATTGAAGATAGAGTCCGCTTCAACCGGATGCGGTCCCCCGGATAATGCTGCGCGCGGCGGCCTAGTTGAGGACTTTATCAACAATGCCGTAATCCAGCGCTTCCTCAGCAGTCATGAAGTAGTCTCTTTCGCAGTCCCGCTCGATCTGTTCGATCGGTTTTCCCGTATTTGCGGCAAGGATCTCGTTGAGTTTTTTCTTCATGCGCATGATGCGCTCCGCCTGGATCCGGATGTCTGTCGCCTGGCCCTGAGTCCCGCCGGACGGCTGGTGGATCATCACCTCGGAGTGCGGCAGCGCTATCCTCTTTCCCTTCGCGCCCGCGGCGAGCAGAAAAGCCGCCATGCTTGCGCACAGGCCCACGCATATAGTCGACACGTCCGATTTTACGTGCTGCATCGTGTCGTAGATCGCCATGCCGGCGGTTATAGACCCGCCCGGGCTGTTTATATAGAACTGGATGTCTTTGTCCGGGTCCTGAGCATCGAGAAAAAGGAGCTGTGCTATGACAAGGCTCGACGTAACATCGTTCACTTCTTCCGAAAGGAACACGATCCTGTCTTTCAGCAGCCGGGAAAATATATCGTAAGACCTCTCGCCGTTTCCTGATCTCTCAATGACATACGGTACTAAACTCATAGCATTCTCCTCCTTAACATATCCGATTCATTGTTCCCCGGATATGGCAAATATAGTCATTCAGCGGAAGCGTCGGATCCGCCGGAGATATCCGCGGCATCCTGTTCACCGTGCTGTTCTTCGTGCGTATGTTCATGTGAATGTTCGTGCGTATGCTCGTGCGTGTGTTCGTCAAAATATTCGTACTCTTCTTCGGGCTTGACGTCCGTCGCCGTCGCCGATTCTTCAATGATCTTCGCCGCGGCCTCCATGCGCAGATCCATGATTATGGTCTCTTTTGGCAGGCGGGCCTTGACGGCCTCCGGGGTCATCCCGTATATCTCGGCAAGACCGGCGTACTCCTCGTCGATCTCCTCCTGGGTCACCTCGATCGACTCCGCCTCGGCGACCTTTTCGAGCATCAGGTCGAGTTTTACCTGGTCAAGGGCGCTCGATCTGAATCTTTCGCGGAACTCCTCGGCGGTCACATTCATATACTGCAGGAACTGCTCGAACGCTATGCCCGACTGCTGCATATCGCTTGCGTAGCGGTTCACGATCTGGTCAAGCTTGTATTCGACCATCGCGTCGGGGATGTCTGCCGTTATCGCGCTCGCGGCCTGCTTCAGAAGCGCGGTGCGGAACTCGCGGTTGGAATTGTTTTCGGCTGTCTCGAGGAGTTTCTTCTCGATACTCTCGCGCAGTTCGGCCAGCGTGTCGTATTCCGAAACGTCTTTCGCGAACTCGTCGTCCAGTTCGGGCAGCTGTTTTTCTTTAACGCTGTGGATCTTTATATTGAATTTCGTGTCTTTCCCGGCAAGATCGCTGTTATTGTATTCGTCGGGGAACCTGACGTCGATAGTGAACTCCTCTCCGGCCCTCCGGCCGATGAGCTGCTCTTCAAATCCGGGCACGAACATACCCAGACCGATCGTCAGACTCTGATTCTCACCCTTTCCGCCGGGGAAAGCCACGCCGTCGCAGAAACCTTCATAGTCCAGAACGGCGATATCACCCTTCTCTATCGCGCGGTCAACAGTCACCTGGCGCGAATTGCGGTCGCGCATCGAATTTATCTCTCTGTCTATGGCTTCAGGCTCCACTTTGACGGGAGGCTTGTATGCAGTCAGCCCTTTGTACTCTCCGAGCGTCACCTCGGGATAAACGGGCACCGAGACCGTAAACGAAAATCCGCCCTCTTCGGGAAATTCGAAGTTGCTGTATGAGTACTCTCCGACCGTTTTCAGCTCTTCTTTTTCGACCGCTTCCTGCGCCAGTCTCGGGCAGCAGGCTTCGACGGCGTCCTGATAGAAGTACTTGCGGCCGTACATATTCTCGATCATCCTGCGCGGCACTTTGCCCTTGCGAAATCCGGGTATACTGATGCTGCCCTTCACTCTCCGGTATGCGCTCTCGACCTCGGCATCAAATTCCTCGGCGCCGAGTTCAATCGCCAGATCAACTATGCTCTTCTCTTTTTTCTCCACGCTCTTAACGTTCATTTATAAGCTGCCTCCATAATCTTTCCCCGGGGTATTCACGGGAATCGCGTCCTGCGCACCCGTATGAAAACCGGTCTTATATTTATTGCGACCGTCCGGTGCGTAATTGTGCCTGATTTATCAATTATAACATAATTGTATTGTCAATACCAGTACAAATTCACAAAATTATAAAATTTTGAACGGCTTAAATCCGAGAGAATCGGCGGAAACGAGCCGGTATTCGATGCCGCGGTCCTCGCCCGAAAAAGCCAGATTGGCAGACCTGCCGTGAAGGTGCCCGTAGTAGCATCCGCGCACGCCGTAGCGCTGCATCAGGTCGATGATCTCGTGACATACGTAGGAATCAAAACGGGGCGGGTAATGCAGAAAGCATAACTTCTCTGCGCTCCCTGCGGCTTTCAGGGACGTCTCGAGACGGCCGAGCTCGCGCCTGAAGATCTTCTCGTTGTGCTCGCCCGAGCCCGATTCCTCATAGAACCAGCCCTTTGTTCCGCAAAGAGCCGTATCGCCGTAGAAGCCGCAGTTGTTATGCAGCAGCGATATCGAGCCGATGCCGTTCTTTGCGAAAAATGCATTCAGTTTGGCCGCTGTGACGAACCAGTAGTCGTGATTGCCTTTTAGAACGTACTTTTTTCCCGGGAGCGAGTCGATGAACCGGAAATCCTCTAGCGCCTGCTCAAGCGACATCGCCCACGAGATGTCGCCGCAGAGCACTGTCGTGTCCCCGTCCCGGAGTGTCGAAAAGCCCTCTTTGAGCTTCTTGGTGTGTTCTTTCCACACCTCTCCGAATATATCCATCGGTTTGTCAGCGGCTCCGGAGAGATGCAGGTCTCCTATCGCATATAAAGACACTCGGGGCCTCCGTTACTACACGCCTGTTTTAATAGGTTTAAGCATCCTGTCGACGACCTCCGGCATGTTCTCCTTCCCGATGACCCACTTAAACCGCACCGGGGCGTCCTTCAGATCGCTCAGCCCTTTCGGTGCTTTCATGTTCAGCATCTGTTCCATCTCCGAGATCATTTCTACGCCGGAAAAGCTTGACTGAATGCCTATCGCGTCGAGTACACTCGAGCAGAATTTGAATGGACTGGCCGTTGAGACGACGATCGAGGGGGTATCGTCCCCGCTCTCGCTGCGGTACTTCTGCAGGCAGCAGAAAGCTACGGCGGTATGGGTGTCGGTGAGATAATTCTGATTCCTGTACAGGTACTGTATCGCCGCTGCGGCCTCCGCGTCGTCACAGAACTCCGCCGAGAAACACTCCTGGATCTTGCGCCTGAGCGAGGGCATGACGGTATATTTTCCCGACGCGGCCAGTTCCCGCATATATTCTTTCACTTCATCGTCGTTGTGGTCGGTCAATTCGAACAGGAGCCTTTCCAGGTTGCTCGATATAAGTATATCCATTGACGGCGACGTAGTTGTGTAGAATCTGCGGTTTTTATTGTACGTTCCGGTGCGGATAAACTCGGTGAGGACGTTGTTGCTGTTTGACGCGCAAACCAGCCTTTTTATCGGCAGCCCCATCTGTTTCGCGTACCATGCGGCCAGTATGTTGCCGAAGTTGCCTGTCGGGACCGCGACGTTCACCTCATCACCCATGTTTATGTGGCCGCCGTGCACAAGATCACAGTAAGCGGATATGTAGTACACGATCTGGGGCAGCGCCCGCCCCCAGTTTATCGAATTTGCCGACGAGAGGATATATCCCCTGCTCTCAAGGGCTTCGCGGAACTGCTCGTCTGAGAATATACGTTTTACTCCGTCCTGGGCGTCGTCGAAATTCCCCCGGACACCGAAAACACCGACGTTGCGGCCCCTCTGGGTGACCATCTGCAGCTCCTGTACCTCGGAGACCCCTGTCTTCGGGTAAAACACGATGATGCGGGTCTGCGGCACGTTGCAGAAACCCTCAAGCGCCGCCTTGCCGGTATCCCCCGACGTAGCCACAAGGATGCAGACCGTACTCTTCTGGCCCGTCTTTTGAAGCGAGGCCGTAAGAAGATGAGGGAGCATCTGCAGCGCCATATCTTTAAAGGCCGATGTCGGCCCGTGCCAAAGCTCAAGAAAATAAGTGCAATTTCCGACCTTCCTGACAGGCGCGATCGCGGCGTCGTCAAACTTTTCCCGGCTGTATGCCTTCGTTGCGAAGTCGCTCAGCTCGGCGGTCGTAAATGTCTCAAGAAACCGGCTCATAACGTAGACAGCGCGCTGCTGGTAGGACATCTCGACCATGCTCTCAAGCGAGACGCGCCTGAGATTAGGGATCATCTCGGGGACAAAAAGCCCCCCGTCGTGTGACAGCCCCCGGACGATCGCCTCTTCGGGCAGAAGGCGGAGCGTCTTACACCTTGTGCTCATGTAACGCATACTGTTTGCACCACTCTCATCATGTTATTGTAGAATATATCCTTAACGACCTGCTCCGGGTATCCCAGTCGGAGCAGTGTTTCATACAGCCTGGGGATATCCTGAATGCCGTTTATCCCGCGGGGCAGCGTGTCGCACCCGTCAAAGTCTCCCCCCAGAGCCACCGTCTTTTCGCCGTCCAGGGACATGAAGTGTTCGATATGCCGTACCACGTCGTCGATCCCGGCGTCATGAGCAAGAAATCCGGCATAGAGATTGATCCCCGCAACACCCCCGCATCGGACAAGAAAGCGGAACTGGTCGTCCGTCAGGTTCCGCGCATGCGGGAAGACCGAAGCTGAATTCGAGTGTCCCGCGATCACCGGCTTCTGCGCGATCTCGGCCGTATCCCAGAAAGCACGCTCGGAAATGTGTGACAGATCGACGATCACTCCCAGGCTCTGCGCTTTCCTGATAAACGAGCGCCCTTTATCGCTCAGGCCCCGGTTTGAGCCTGTCGCGCAGCTGCCCGCGAGGGAATTGTCATGGTTCCAGGTAATATTCACAGCTCTGACGCCGCAGTTGTACGCCTGTTCGAGATTTTTTTCGGAGCAGGCGAGAAGCTCGGCTCCCTCGACCGAAAAAATCGCGGCGCACAGGCCCTTAGCGCCTGCATCGGCGATCTCCTCCGCGCTGCCGCAGAGCGCGATGCGTTCTCTGTTCTCACCGAGCTGCGACTGAGCGTACCCGAGTATCCTTTTATATTCGGCGGATGCGTCGTCGTTCCCCCGGCCGTCCGAAAAAATCGAAAAAAACTGAGCGTACGCGGTAAACTCCGCGGCCCTCTTCAGATCGACGTGCAGCTCGTTATTTGCCAGGGATCTCCCCGAGAATGCGCAGTATGAGATCGTGTCGGCGTGTGCATCGAAGTAAGATATGCCGTTTTTCATATTCCTTCCCCTAAAACGCGTTCTCCAGGTGGACGATCTTCTCCGGTTTTTTCTTTATCGGCTGCGAAGCGTATACCTCCACAACGTCGAACCGGGGCTGAAGATCCTCCCCGCTGCCGGCCAGCCATTTCATCGCCGTCCGGCGCAGCTTTTCCTGTTTCGAAAGACTCACGTACTCTCTGGGGGCAGCTATCGCCGAACTGCTTCTGAGTTTGAACTCCACAAAGACGATGACGCCGCCTTCTCTCATGATCAGATCGATCTCTCCGAAGCGGGAGCGGTACCCGCACTCCAGCAGCTTAAGGCCCTTCCTTTTCAGGTATTCGGCCGCCTGTTCTTCCCCCCACGCCCCGATAAGCGATGTCATCATATCTCGTCTCCAGTCAGTGTTCGAAGCGGTTGTCGTCTTTTTGCGGCAGTCTTCAGGAGCCCGCGCAGATATCTTTATATGCCGTCTGGTGCCTCTGCGCGGCAGGAAAGATTCCTCAGAAACGTCTTCCGGTGGATCGGCGCGGGGCCGTACCGCAGCAGGCGCTCGTAATGGAGCTTTGTCGGGTAACCTTTGTGCCGGGCGAATCCGTATTCCGGGTACAGACTGTCCATCTTTATCATCCAGTCGTCCCTTGCCACCTTTGCAAGAATGGACGCCGCCGATATGCACGGGCACTTTTCATCGCCCCTGACTATGCACTGCACGGGGAACGAAAGATCGGGAGCGCGGTTGCCGTCGACAAGCACAAGCTCCGGCCTTACAGAGAGAGCTTCGACCGCGCGCCGCATAGCCAGCATTGATGCGCGAAGGATATTGATATCGTCGATCTCCGCGCTTGACGCGGACGCGACCGCAAAAGCGATCGCCGATTCCTTGATTATTTTCGACAGCTCCCTCCGACGGGAGTCCGACAGTTTCTTTGAGTCGTCAAGGCCCTCGATCCGCAGCCCGTAAGGCAGGATCACCGCCGCCGCGTACACGGGCCCCGCGAGCGGCCCTCTGCCCGCCTCATCGACCCCGCAGACTATTTCATCGGCGCGCCGGGGCGGATATTCGTCTGTCCCGAACAGTTCAAGTTGCCCGATCAACCTGTCAACACCTCCGCAAACGCGATCAGCTGCCCGGATCAGGCGGGGTCTCCAGAGTTATGCGGCCGAGTTTTCCTCCGCGAAACTCGTCGAGGAGTATTTTAGCCATACGCAGATTATCCGGCTCCCCTCCTTTTACGAGAAAACCGCGCTTCCGCGCGGCCCGGGCCAGAAGTTCCCAGCCCATTTCACCGGGACGGGCTTCCACGCCGTATCGCTCGATGAGAGAGTTCGGATATTCGCGCGACAGCATCGCCATCAGCTCCGAGGCGAGTTCTTCAACGTCCGTGACGTCGTCACGCACCGCCCCGGTCCACGCCAGCCGCATTCCGACAACAGGGTCGTCAAATTTCGGCCACAGGATCCCCGGGGTGTCGAGCATGTCGAGACCTTTATCGACTCTCGCCCACTGTTTTCCCCGTGTCACGCCCGGGCGGTCCTCGGCTTTTACTGCCCTTCTCCCGGACATGCGGTTGATGAACGCGCTTTTGCCGACGTTCGGAACGCCGACGACCATTACGCGGATCGGTCTTCCGGCTTGTCCCGTGGCCTCCCTGCGGGCGATCTTCTCCGCAAGCAGCTCCCTGATCTTGCGGGGGAATTCCTGAGTGCCCCTTCCCGTACAGCTGTCTGTCTCGATCGTGGGGGTGCCAAGCTTCTCAAAATATCGCTTCCAGCGCTCAGTCATGGCAGGGTCGGCCTGGTCCGCTCTGTTCAGAATGATCAACCTGGGTTTATTTTTTGTCAAAACGTCGATATCCGGGTTGCGGCTCGACTGCGGGATCCTCGCGTCGACCACCTCACACACGGCATCGACAAGGCGGACGCTCTCTTCCATCATCCGCCTTGTTTTTGTCATATGACCGGGATACCACTGAATATTCACGGCTTATCTCCAAACCTTGAAAACGGATATACGACAAAAGCTACCTTTCCCAGAACGCTCCGCTCGTCAATCTGGCCTATGGTGGACGCGCGGCTGTCAAAACTCTCGTCACGGTTATCTCCCATAACAAAGAGCTTGCCTTCTTCGACGGTTATCGGGAAAGTCACGTCATAGCTCCTGTAGGTCGGCTCGTCGACGTATGTCGAAACGGCGTTGTCGACGTAGACCGTGCCCGTTTGAAAATCAATATCCACCGTTTGCCCCTGTGTCGCGATCACGCGCTTGACAAGCGGGATATCCGAGTACCTCTCCTGTTTGAATACTATCACGTCCCCCGGCGATATGGATGCGATACTCGCGTTGAGCAACACGACCATGTCTTTATCGTACAGCGTCGGGATCATCGATATTCCGCTCACGCCGATGATCCTCACGACATACATAAACATGATCACGATCAAAACCAGGGAAGTCACTATGGCCTGCAGCCATCCGAAAAGCTCGTCCGATAGAGTGGTCCTGCCTTTCGGCGGGACCTCCCGAGCGTTCGCCTTCGATCTCTCGCCGGGCGCGGTATGCCCCGGACCGGCAGCATCTGCAGGACGCTCATCCGCTGGAACCGCGGCCCCGGTATCACAGGGCTGTGGTTCGCTCCGCTGTATGCCGGGCTCCTCAAAGGTCTCTTCGTCTCCCCCGGCCGGCGATCTTCCGGAATATGACTTGAACGCCGTGGGGTCTTCCGGCTCCACGTTTGCATCGGCTTGTTCGGGATACAATAAGCGGTTGATCTCGTTCAACTCGAATTCCAGTTCTTCTCGGCTGGGCAAACGGTTTTCGTCGCTCAATACTTTCACTTCTTCCGGGAGATAATTATTACTGCCATTATACACAGAAAAAGGGTATAAAAAAAGGGGGTGCTCCCCTTTTTTTATACTCAGATGCGTTCTTTGACTTTCGCGCGCTTGCCGACGCGGTCACGCAGGTAGTAGAGTTTTGCCCTTCTGACCTTGCCGCGGCGCACGGTTTCGATCTTCACGATGGTCGGGGAGTGGATGGGGAAAACCTTCTCTGCACCGACTCCGTACGAGATACGGCGGACCGTTATGGTCTCGTTGATGCCGCCGTGCTTCTTCGCAATAACGGTACCCTCGAAGACCTGGATCCTCTCTCTCGCTCCTTCAGTGACCCTGATGTGCACTCTGACGGTATCGCCCACGTTCGCCTGGGGCACGTCCTGCCTGAGCTGGCTGTCCGTCAGCGCTTTAATGAGATCCATAGCCGAATTCCTTCCTTTCACAGCAGACGTTCATGCCGCCATTGGTGCCGCTCAGCGGCGCGACAGAGGACCATCCGTTTGATGACTATGGGATTCTACCACAGAGGTTTGGTAAATGCAACAGTAATTACGAATAATTTCTGACATTTCGCTGCTTAGGCCTCGCCTCCGGACGCTTGACGGAGCCGATATTCGGGGCCGCCCCGAATATCGGAGCGGCCCCGGTCAATTAATGGTCAGTTAATGGTCAGTGAAGGCCCTTCTCGTAGCTGTCGATCATCTTCTTGACCATGTTTCCGCCGATGGTCCCGGCCTGGCGCGCGGTGATGTCTCCGTTATAGCCCTGTTTCAAAGGAACTCCGACCTGCGCCGCGATCTCCATCTTGAACTTGTTCATGGCTTCACGGGCGTTCTGGTTCAGAAGCTGATTGCTGTTGCTTGACATTTCGTTTCATCTCCTTCGTTTTATTTCGGGGATTTCCCGTCATTAGCTTTGGCCCTGCGGCCAGGCAATATTCCCGAAGAAAGAGAGTAATATATATCACATGAGGCAAATTAAAGCATCTTTTCTGATATATGCAAACAGACGCTCCCGCGCCGATATTATATGAATATTTCGCTCCGATAATTACGCAATTTTTTGCCCGGCACGAAATCGCCGGGCGATATCAGCCATAAAAATATCGGTTGAAAATCGTGGAATATTCAGTATTTTTTGATTCATGAACGACAGACAAAAAAGCCGCGGCTGAGCGCGGCCTTTCCGTTTTTATAATTCTTTTTGTGCGCATGCCGGATCATGAGAGCCGGTTTTTCTCTCCGGCGGCCGTTTCGATATATCTGCACGCGGCCAGGCCCGCTACCGTCCCGTCGGCCATCGCGGTCGTCAGCTGGCGGACCGTTTTCGTTCTGCAGTCTCCCGCAGCGAAAATCCCCGGAACGGGTGTCTCGCAGCTCTCCCCCGCCTGAACATACCCGCCCTCGTCCAGCGGAATGAGCCCGGAGAAGATGCCGTTATCCGGTTCAAGTCCCACCGCAATGAACAGGCCGTCCACGTCCAGGCGTGACTTTTCGCCCGACTTATCCGTCACTTCGACTCCCGTGAGCGAGCCGTTTTCCTGAAACAGCGCCGTGACCTCGCTGTTGAACAGGAACCTGACGTTCTCCCTTGCCCTGAGAGCCTCGACGCTCATGATCTCCGCCCGGAAAAAGTCCGGGCGCCTGTAAATGACGTACACCTTTTCACATATTTGGGAAAGTCTGAGCGCGTCCTGGACCGCGGTGGAGCCGCCGCCCACGACAGCCGTCCGGAGGCCTGAAAAGAACGCTCCGTCGCATGCCGCGCAATAACTCACTCCGAAACCCGCGAGCTGCTCCTCCCCGGGAAGCCCGAGCCTTCTGTGCCTGGCTCCCGCGGCGATTATGACCGCCCGGCATTCGTACGTTCCGGATTCCGTTATCACGCGCTTGATATTCCCCTCATCGGTCACGCCGTTGACGGTCTCGATCTCAAAATCCGCTCCGAGATCCAGTATCTGCTTGAGCATCCTGTCCGCAAGCTCCGTACCCGAAACAGACTGGGTCCCGGGCAGGTTCTCGACCCTGGGAGACAGCGCGATCTGGCCTCCGACCCCCGCTTTTTCAAAGATCAGGACCGACTTTCCGCAGCGCAGCGCATACAGCGCGGCTGTCATGCCGGCGGGACCGCCGCCTATGATAATGATGTCGTGCATTGCTATGACCTCAGTGAAGCAAGGTTTCTTTTTATCTCGGAAATACCCCTGTAGATCCGGTGCGCTTCATCTTTGAGTATAACCAGAGTCGGAGCCTGCGATACGGCCAGGCTTCTGGTCAGCTCGGCGTTCTCCTCGGCGAGCACGCTTTCGTAATTTATCCCGGCTCTGTCAAGGAGCTGTTTCGCGATGCGGCAGTTCGGGCAGGAGGCCGTCGTAAACAGCAGATATCTCTCGCCCGGCTGCCCGCATTTATCCTCGCCGTGCCCGGTGTCGGCCGCCTCTTCCCGCGCCCGGAATTCGCGCTTTGAGCCCATCACATCGTACACCTTGCGCTGGGCGAACTCCTGCAGCTTACCGTCGTTCCAGTTCTGGACCGGCCTGTAGTAGCCGGTTATGCGCGAGTATACCTCGGCCTTTGTTCCGCAGTGCGGGCACGTAAAGTGTTCTCCGGATATATAGCCGTGCTGTCTGCAGATGGAGTAGGTCGGCGACAGCGTGTAATACGGGAGTTTGTAGTTTTCGGCGATCTTTCTCACGAGGCTTGCGGCCGCACGCCAGTCGGGCAGCTTCTCTCCGAGGAACGTGTGAAAAACCGTGCCGGACGTGTAGAGCGTCTGGAGCTCGTCCTGAATATCGAGCGCTTCGAATATGTCGTCCGTGAAGCCGACGGGGAGGTGGGAACTGTTCGTATAGTACGGTGTACCCCCCGGTTCGGAGGCAGTTATTATGTCCGGATAGCGCTCGGTGTCGTGCTTTGCGAGGCGGTAGGCCGTCGACTCCGCGGGCGTCGCTTCAAGGTTGTACAAGTCGCCGTACATCTCCTGATAGTCTGACAGGCGCTCACGCATATGGACGAGCACGGCCTTTGTGAAATCCTGAGCCCGTTTATCCGTGAGGTCGCAGCCCACCCACGACGCGTTGAGACACGCTTCATTCATTCCCACAAGGCCTATTGTGGAAAAATGATTCTCAAACGTGCCGAGGTAGCGCTTCGTATAGGGATACAGACCGGCCTCGAGCAGTTTCGTTATGACCTCTCTTTTTACGTGCAGAGAGCGGGCGGATATGTCCATAAGCCGGTCGAGGCGCTTGTAGAACTCTGCCTCGTTCTTTGAAAGGTAAGCGATCCTCGGCATGTTGACGGTGACCACTCCGATTGAGCCCGTGCTCTCCCCCGAGCCGAAGTAACCGCCCGATTTGTTGCGCAGTTCGCGCAGGTCGAGCCTGAGCCTGCAGCACATTGAACGTACGTCGGAGGGCTCCATATCGGAATTGATATAGTTTGAAAAATACGGGGTCCCGTATCTGGACGTCATCTCAAACAGCATCCGGTTGTTTTCCGTATCCGACCAGTCGAAGTCTTTCGTTATCGAATACGTCGGTATGGGATACTGGAACCCGCGGCCGTTTGCGTCGCCTTCGATCATGTTTTCTATGAATGCCCTGTTGATCATATCCATCTCTGTTTTACAGTCTTTATAGCAGAAATCCATCTCTTTGCCGGCAACGATACAAGGCATATCGGCGAGGTCGTCGGGTACTGTCCAGTCGAGCGTGATATTCGTGAACGGGGCCTGCGTGCCCCAGCGTGAAGGCGTGTTAACCCCGAAAATAAAGGCCTGTATCGCCTGCTTGACCTGGCTGTAGTCGAGGTTGTCGGCCTTGACGAAGGGAGCCAGGTACGTGTCAAAAGACGAAAACGCCTGCGCTCCCGCCCACTCGTTCTGCATGATGCCCAGGAAATTCACCATCTGGTTGCACAGCGTGATCAGGTGGCTGGCGGGTTTTGACGTTATCTTTCCTTCTATGCCGCCCAGCCCTTCCTGAATGAGCTGGCGGAGGCTCCAGCCCGCGCAGTATCCCGTGAGCATCGACAGATCGTGCAGGTGTATGTCGGCGCTCCTGTGCGCTTTCGCTATCTCCTCGTCGTAAACCTCGCTCAGCCAGTAATTTGCCGTTATCGCGCCGGAGTTTGAAAGGATCAGGCCGCCTACGGAATATGTGACTGTTGAGTTTTCCTTGACCCGCCAGTCGTTTATCTGCAGATAATTGTCAACGGTCTTCTTGTAGTCGAGCATCGTCTCGCTGACGTTGCGGAGCTTTTCGTGCTGCTTTCTGTAGAGGATATAGGCCTTGGCAACATTCTCGTAGCCCCCGCGTGAGAGCACGGACTCGACGCTGTCCTGGATGTCCTCGATGCTGATAAGCTCATCGCGCACCTTCGGTTGAAAGTCCGCGGTGACCATTACGGCAAGAAAGTTGATCAGACTGGGATTATAGTTTGTGTTTGTCGCGTCGAATGCTTTCCTGATCGCGTTTGAGATCTTTTCAATATCGAAGTCTACGATGCGCCCGTCGCGCTTTATCGTCCTGTACATGGTGTGCTCCTTCCGGTCTGCATATATCCGCAAATATTGACAAATTTCGTGAATTCAATAGCAATGTAGCACGGCCGCTTTTCATAGTCAAGGAAATGATCTATATCTTGTGATATTTTGTTAATTATGACACTATATTTTGTGCTTGTTTATCCGCGAATTTGTGCGTCGGGGATATATTCCCGTATAATCGCGAGGTAATCGCTCATTACCCCGTCTTCGCAGGCGCTCAGGCCCGGCTGTATCGTATCACCCGAGTCTTTGTACTTTTGAAGGAAATACCTCGGCGCTCCCTTCAGCCAGCGCCCGATGCGGACCATATCGTCCGCCGAATGAAGCTCCCGCACGACTGTCGTGCGGTACTCGTACGGCACCTTGTTCCCGGAGAGGATGTCGATGCTGCGCTGAACGGCACGCAGATCCGCGCAGGGGACGCCGGCGCAGCGCGAGTAGCCGGATTTCGACGACTTGATGTCCATTGCCGCGTAATCGATAAGGCCCCTTTCGATCATGCGCGAAAGCACCTCCGGACGGGTGCCGTTTGTGTCGAGCTTGACGCTGTAGCCCAGCTGCTTTATCTTTCCGGCAAACTCCTCCAGATCCGCTCTGAGCGTCGGCTCCCCCCCGGTTATACAGACGCCTTCGAGGACATTTCTTCTTTTTTTCAGGAATGCGAAAAAGTCGGCCTCGCCGAGCACCGGCTGTTCCTGCGGGCGGACAACGAGCCCCGCGTTATGGCAGTACGGGCAGCGGAAATTGCACCCCGACAAAAAAACGGTACATGCTGTTTTGCCCGGGTAATCCAGGAGCGTCAGTTTTTGGAGACCGTTGATGAGCAAGGCTTCTCCTTTCCGCGGACTGTCCGGCCGTTCCGAAGATCGCGGCCGGCCCCGCCGCGCGCATTTGTGTCCCGGACCGCACGTCCGGAAGACCTCTCGCCCAAAGAGCATACCATATATGTTGTGGGTAATCAATAACCGGGGCACAATTTATATAGGCTGCCGCACTGTCCCTCCGTCACGCTCCCGCCTCGGCGGCCGCCGGGCGGAGAGATCCGGAAAACGAACACAGGTGTTTGACAATGATTGTTCCCTCTTATATAATATCGGAGAAATGCGTACAAATAAAACGTCTTCGCGACGAAAACTGGAGGATTTTTTATGGCCATACCTGCTTTTGACCCGAAAGAGCTCGAAATAGTCGGAGAACAGAAGACATTTACCGGCACTGTACCGATATACAACTTCCCGGTCCCGAGGCGGGAAGCGTTTATCGCCGCCATCAGAGACCGCAAACCCATATGGCAGCTCACCGGCATCGAACATAAGCATTTTATGCCGAGATTATATCCCGACAACGTTGCCCGCGCCCTCGTATCGGAAGTGAAACCTTTCGACAATCTCACCCAGGGCGGCGGTAAGGACATATTCGGCATCCAGTGGGATTACGTCCCCGTCGCGATGGGCTCGATGGAGCGCCCCGGGCCGCGCCTGCTTGAGGACGCCAACGACTGGGAAGATAAGATAGTCTGGCCCGATATAGACTCCTGGGACTGGGCAGGCAGCGCCGAAGAGAACAAGCCGTTCTTCGAGACCGACCAGGCGGTAGGCACCTGGTTCCAGAACGGCTGGTTTGAAAGGCTGATATCATTCATGGGCTTTGAGGGCGCCGCGATGGCCCTGATCGATGAAGATCAGCAGGAAGCGGTACTTGCACTGTTTGACAGGCTCGCCGACTGCTACATATCCATTATCGACAGGTTTCTTGAATATTTCCCCGGGATCGACTTTTTCTATATGCATGACGACTGGGGCAGCCAGAGAGAGACTTTCTTTTCTCCCGACGTCGTAAAAGAGATGATCGTACCCTCAATGCGCAAAGTGACCGACCACATACACTCTCTGGGCAGGATCGCGGAACTGCATTCCTGCGGCCAGATCATGAAACAGGTCCCGAATATGATCGCCGCCGGGTGGGATACGTGGAGCGGACAGTCTATGAACGACAGCGTCGCGCTGTATGAACAGTATGGCGACAAGATCGTTCTGGGCGTCATGCCGCCGGAGTTCGATAAAGACAATACGACCGAGGAAGAACAGCGGGCGCTCGCAAGGGAGTTCGCGGTGAAATTCTGCCGGCCCGACAAGCCCTGCGTCCTGTCCTACGGCGCTTCGTCCATAATGACCGAGGCATATCGCCAGGAACTCTATAAGGAATCCCGCCGTCTTTTCGCGCAGTAGTATTTCTCTGAGACTTCCCCCGCACATACGGGCCGCGGCCCCGCCATAACGAAAAACAGCCTGTCCGGCGCAATACCGGGCAGGCTGCCGTATTTTCGGGAAAACAGAATAATACGGCCACAGTTCTTTCGCGGTGCGGCGATATTTTAAAAATCCTTTTGCGTATGCGTGACCGATTTTTGAAATTTGCATAATACCGGGACATTCGGCGACGTGTGCGCCTGTTGTCTAACCTGTCGGGCCGCCTGTGCGGCGAGGTCTTTCCCCGGTCCGTATCAAAGAACACGTGTTCTTTGATACGCTCGCTCCGTCAGGGAGCGGTGAAAGCAACCCGCCGTGCGGGAGGATAAGGAGGCGTCATGACGTCAACGGGGCGTGAATTCGAGGATAGAGACCTCAAAAGCTGTCTTCTCGACGTTCTTGCCGTCTTCGCATTTTATGTAGTTCCGGCTCTGCAGCCGGCCCGACAGGGCTATCCTGTCGCCCACATTCAGACAGGATGCCTCCCTTGCGCTCTCTCCCCACGCGATACAGGGGAGATAGTCCGCCCGTCCGTAGTTGCGGTTTACAGCCAGCATCAGGTCGCAGATCTCGCGCCCCAGCGGCGTGACGCGCAGGTTAGGCTTTTTGCATAACGCCCCCACCAGACAGACCACGTTTTCATCCTCGCCCTCGTACGGCTCGAACTCTCTGGCGAGCACGCTTATTATCAGTTTATTGCCGAGTCCTGTGCGGTTATTGAACGAGCGAACCTCACCCCGGACGCAGAATCTCGCTCCGGGGACGATCTGCGCCTGCGCGGCCATTTGCCCGGGCAATACAACGTTCAACCTGTCGCAGGTCCCGGAGAGCCTCCTCACGTCGATGGGGACTTTGTAGTAGGGAACCCCCCTGTTTTCGTGTGACAGGACCGGCTCTGTCAGCGTAGTCCCGCAAAGACAGGCATAGTTGCTTTTGCATTCTGCCTCCATACATTCATCCTCCCGTAATAGTATCAGTGATGAATGTATATTCCTGTCCCGTCCCGTATATGCCCTCCGCAAAGCAGAAGGATCCCTCCGAGCACCATTATACGGTGCGGTTCCGGCGAGCCGCAGACCCGCAGAGGATATTCGCCTCTTTCTGAAAAAACCCCTCCTTCGAGCGGCAGTTCCCTCCTCACTTCAAGCACCGGCCCCTGCAGGCCGAAGCTCGACAGGCTGATGGTATCCCGGGGCGAATGGCCGTATGTCACCGCAAACCGGTGTTTTATATGCCCCGTTACATCGTTTACCCTCTCTCCCGGCAGGAGCAGCACGTCGCAGCTCGATCCGGGGACAGCTCCGCGGAAAGCGGGTGAAATAACGCAAAGGCCGGGTCTCCGGGAGACTTCGACCTTTGCGAGCATATCTTTCGCTGATTCGTACAGTCCTTCGCCGTCATTTTCAAAGATAACCACCGCAAACACCCCCGGATGAGTGTTCGCATACTTACGCCGCTTTATTCAGGCGGAACACAACTTGCTGCGGGTTAAATATGTCCCCGGACAACTTAGCGGCTATACTTTCTTTCCGGCGCGTATAATACGCATGATCACTGGGCTGAATATAACATTTGTCGCAAGCTCAAAAAGAAAGTTTGCAAGCACAAGCATTACGACCGCAATAAATGTTATTTTACCTCCAACCCATTGAGCGAGAACATCTTTGAAGAGAAAGAACATTGCGGTGCAAAACAAGCCCGTGTTGACGATGGGGCAGACAACGGCTGCAACTACCACGCCCAGATAGGTGTTTTTCCGCTCCAGCGCTTTGAAGACAAGCGCCGAGACGGCTCCCGCTGCCGTTCCTTTGACAAGAACCACCAGTAATGTAGAAAATGGTTTCAACGTCAAAAGAAAATGTGCTGTCGGGTCGGCTATCATAACTACGACGCCGAAAACAAATCCCAGGAACGCTCCTGCGCCGGTTCCGTAGACTGCCGCTCCGACAACGATCGGGATCAGTACCAGGGAGATCGAGAATGGCCCTAGTTTTACGAAGGTACCGATGATCTGCAGTACGACGACTATCGCCGCGAAAAGTGCCAGACCTGCGAGCTTTTTTACATTCGGTCTCGCGGTGTCTCTTCTGATTGGTTCGCTATTCATTTTTTATCCTCCCGCTGACGCTCCCGTGTTGCCGCATCCGGGCGGACTCTCGGGATGCATCGCAAATTATTATATATATTAGCATAAAAATATATGCTGATATATATCAATAATAGACAAAACTTCAGGTATTTCGCCTGTAGATATAATACAAACCTTCCATCAGCAGGTCATTATCAAACGTGATCTGCGTTTTGCATTTTTCAAGCACGTAGTCCATACGCTCGCCGGTAGCGATCACCCGGGCCCCTCCCCCAATCTCGGCGCGTATCGCACCGACGATATTGTCAACCATCCCCGCCGTTCCGAACACGATCCCCGAACGCATCGATTCTATCGTACCTCTGCCGACGGCGACGTTTACTCCGGCCGGCGAGATAAGCGGAAGATTGGCCGTTACGCCTGAGAGCGCATTCAGGGACGTCGATACTCCCGGGTAGATGGCGCCGCCGAGGAATGCCGAATTCGCGGATATCGCCGAGAACGTGATCGCCGTACCGAAGTCGACTATTATCATAGGCGGCTCATACTTGCGCAGGGCGGCAACGGCGCACGCCACGATGTCCTGACCGACTTCGGGGTGATTCTGAAGACGGATGTCAAGCCCGGTCTTGATGCCCGGACCGAGCACCATAGGCTCCTTTCCTGCAAGGAACCTTATCGCGGCACATACGGGAGCCGTGATCGGCGGAACGACGCTTGAGACGATAGCTCCGCTTATGTCCTTCGGGTCCTCTCCGTACAGAGAGAAGATCCCGCGCATATCGATTGCGCACTGATCGGCAGTCATTTTTATATCCGACCTGAAACTTGCCGTGAAGCGCAGTTTCCCGCCGTCCTCAAAAAGCCCCGCCGCGATCTTCGTATTGCCTATATCAACAGCGAGCAGCATATTCTCACCTCCGCTCCAAATCGTCCTCCGGTACTTACGGGGATCATTTTTCTTTTTTGATTATATATCAGCCAAACTGTGTTTGCAACCTCGCCTCTGCCCGGCCCGGACGGTGCCGGAATAAAAAAAGGCGCCGCAGACAGCGATCCGTGCTGTTGCGACACCCCGGTGCTTTATGACCCGAAAAGCCATGGCCGCGGCCGATTATTCCGCCCCGGTCATTTTCGGATAAAGGGAAAAGGGAATCAGAGCATTATGCATATCAATGTGCCGCTGCCATCATTGATGACCTTTTCCAGGGTCCCCTGGAATTTGCCTCTGGCGTCTGTCGGCAGCCTTCTGAGCTTGGCAGTGAGGCCCTCGTTGACAAGGTCGTGCAGAGATTTTCCGAAAATATTCGACTCCCAGAGTTTCGAGCGATCCCCGTCAAATTCCTGCATTATATAATTCAGCAGTTCCTCGCTCTGTTTTTCATCGCCGACGATCGGCGACACTTCGGTCTTGATATCGGTGAGCATCATATGTATAGACGGCGCGGAGGCGCGCAGTTTGACGCCGTAGCGCCCCCCCTGCCTGATGATCTCCGGCTCTTCGAGGACCATCTCGTCCGCGTCGGGCATCACGATGCCGTATCCGGTCGCTCTGACTTCATCAAGCGCGCCCGCTATCCTGTCGTACCTCTGTTTTACGTCGGCGAGCGAGGTCAGGATGTGCACAAGGTCGCCGTCGTCGCGGATATTCAGGCCGGTCTCCCCGCTGAGAGTGTTGTAGAACATCGCTCTGGGGAGATTTATTCGCGCTTTGGCCGCGCCCGTACCCGCGTCGATCTCCAGCAGTTCCGCCGACTCCACGTCCTCGTTCTCCGCTATCGCCCGGATAGCTCCCTGTATGTCGCTGAGCTTCTTTACTTCTCCCGCATTGTCCCGCACAAGAGCAAACAGGCGCGCGCGGACAGGGCTTTTCTCCCCGAGCGCGTTGACCCAGGAGGGCATCCATATACCGATCTCCGTGACCGGGAATTCATACAGCACTTTCGCTAACAGGTTATTCAGATCCGCGTCCGAGGCGTTCTGGCAATCGCAGGGGAAAACCGAGGCTCCGTACTTTTTTTCAAGCTGCGCCTTGAGGGCCATACACTGTTCCGAGCCCGGTTCCCGGCTGTTGAGAACTATAACGTACGGTATCCCCGATCTGCGCAGCACCTCATGCGTTTTCTCCTCTGCGGATACGTATGCCTGCCGGGGAATATCGGTTATCGAGCCGTCCGTTGTGACCAGCAGGCCTATCGTCGAGTGGTCCGAAATGATGCGGTCGGTGCCCTCGCGCGCCGCCTCTTCCATCGTTATCTCATGATCGTACCACGGCGTCGTGACCATCCTGGGCCGGCCGTCCTCCGTCGTGCCGATAGCGCCGTCGACCATATATCCCACGCTGTCAATGAATCGTACCATGGCCCTGCCTTCTCCGGGGAATGACACCTCCACCGCCTCTTCCGGAACGAACTTCGGCTCCGCGGTCATGATCGTCTTGCCGGAGCCGCTTTGCGGCAGCTCGTCTTTAGCTCTCTCACGCCTGAAATTGTCCTCTATATTCGGGATGATGAGCGTCTCCATCATGCGCTTTATCAACGTCGATTTGCCAGTTCTCACGGGGCCGACCACACCGACGTAAATATTCCCGCCGGTCCTTTTGGCTATATTGCCATAGATCTCTTCCATTTTACCCTCCTATCCCATAACAGGGACCAAAAGCATCCCGCGCTTGAGCGTTCTTGCCCCGGAAAGCGAATTCGCCGATGCAATGGCTTCCACCGTCGTGTCGTACTGACGCGCCAGATCCCAGAGAGCCTCGCCGGCTTCGGTCATGCGCATCACAACAGACGGCATACCGGATTTATCTTTTTTCTCATTCTCGTTGATTGCCGCTCTGTTCAGCGTATTGATCCGTGTCTCCCCGATCATCAGCTGTTCATACTCGGTCTGCATTGGGTGAGAGACGCTGTAGATGTCCTCGAGCACCTCTATCTCCTCCGTGCTGCGGCACACGGCCTGGACCGTGATCTCCGCTTTGAGCTCAAGGTTTCTGCCCTCATAGTAGCTGTCCTGTTCGGGCTGAAGCAAAAACGCTCTCATCAGAAAGCTCAGGTCGCATCTCGCGTCCTCGTTGCCCTCCGTCTCCATGATCTGGGAAAAAGGAAGCTCGAACGACGCGTTCTCCACCTGGCCTTCAAAGCTCCTGTACATGCTGTCGACGGTTATGACGCCTTTAAGGATGATCTTGCGCCCGATCAGTTTGTGGTCCTGCTCCGTAACGTTCACGTTGGACCTGAGTATCTCCTCCGCGCCGCTCTTTGCTCTTTCGATCTCAAACCTGTCTGTGATCGTGAAAGTCTTCTCTTTGACTGCCTCCACAGTCTCGACCCTGTTCGCTGTCACAAGGCGCCGGATGCCGTACCCCTCCGGGATATCCACGTCTTTACATATCTCGTTCGTCGTCTCGCGGTATGCCCCCGCTCGCAGAAGCACACCGGCATTGACAGCAAGTTTCCTGCTGTTTATGATCCTGATGTCAGGCCTATCCGGCTCGGCGGAAACGAGCACCGTGTCGTCCGCCCGGATATCGTCGTCCTCCATCACCGCCGTGAAGCCGATGGTCGTCTCAAGCCGTACGAGCTCCTCTTCGGCAGCCTGATACAGGATCTCGCACCGGACACTCCCCGCAACTTCGATCTTTCCGTCCATAGCCCGCCTGGAATCTATGAACACCATAGCGCTGTTCTCATACAGCTGTACAACATCCGGACAAGTATCCGGAACAATGACCTCCGTCTGAGCCGTCTGGCGCAATTCCTGCGTGAATGTATTCTCCCAGCAGGTTATCGTATCGCAGATTCGCTTAAGCTCCATAATATTGCTCCCATCTCTCCCATATCCTTATTTTGTCAGCAGTATGGCCTTGTCAGCAGTATGGCTCCTGCGGCAACCAGTACGGCTCCGATCAGAAACATGATAAAGCCGTAGGGAAAGATCGTGGCTATCAGGAGCCCCGCCCCAAGGGCAAGCATCACCAGACTGATTGCTTTGTTTTTCCTGCACATTTCCGCTCCTTTCATGCCGCCTGTCTATTCATATTGTTTTGCGGGCGGATATATGCCAAAATCGGCAGTTTCAACGCATGAAAACGCTCCCCGGACTGCAGAGTCCGGGGAGCGTCGCCGATATCGAACGGTCTATCCGTCTTTCTTTTTCTGTTCCCATTCTGGGATCGACTTGATCAATCCGTACAGCCTTGCATAACTCGCGTGGCGGCTCTCAGGGATCTCCCCCGCGAGGACGGCCTCCCTGACAGCGCAGCCTCTTTCTTTTATGTGCGCGCATCCGGTATAACGGCACGAGCCGATATAAGGCCTGAATTCCACAAAAGCGTACTGAAGCTCCTGCGGCGTCATAAGTTCCATTTTCTCGATGTCGAAAGAGGAGAACCCCGGGGTATCCGCCACCAGGGCTCCGCCCGGCAGCCTGTACAGTTCCGTATGCCGTGTCGTGTGGCGGCCTCTGCCCAGCTTGTCGCTCACCTGCCCGGTGGCGATCGAAAACCCCGGTTCGATACAATTGAGAATGCTCGATTTGCCCACGCCCGAGTTCCCGGTGAAAACGCAGACCTTGTCACCCATCAGCCCGAGCAGTTCCGGGATACCCCGGCCCGTCAGCGCGCTCGTGTTGACTGTGGCTATGCCCGCTCTCACGTATATATCCCTGAGCTTTGTACCGGGATCAATGTCCGATTTGTTTATGCAGACAATGACGCCCGCCCCCTTGTGCGCGGCGATCGCCGCGACCCGGTCTATCAGGAACGGATCGGTGACCGGGTTGACGGCCGCCGCGGTCACCACGACCGTGTCGATATTCGATACCGCGGGCCGCTGAAACGTGTTCTTCCTGGGCAGTATCTCCTCAAGCCTTCCGCTTTGCCCCTCGGTCTTTATTATTTTCACCCTGTCCCCGACAAGAGGCGTTATTCCCTCGTTCCTGAACTTGCCCCGTGCGCGGCAGGTGACGATCTCCCCCTGAGCGTCAACATAATAGAATCCGCTCAACGCTTTGACTATAATGCCCTGAGTATCAGCCATTGTCGAAATCAACGAGAGTGGTATAAGTCTTGACTCCGTCGCAGTACGTATAGAGCCACTGCTGACCGGTCCCGGTCACCACGACCGAGATCGCTCCCCGGCTCTTGTCGAACGTTTCCGCGACTATTCGCGTGTCCTCCTGCCAGACTTCAACGTACACCGGCCCGCTCCCGTTTGGCAGGGGGATCGTGACGGTTACGGAATTGCCGGCGCCGCTTCCTTCCGGGTCTTCCGTCTCCGTGGGTGCGGTAACCGGGGGCTGTGTCGGGGGAGGCGTGGCAGGCGGCCCGAGGCTCACCCGAATATCTACGACTATCCCCTTTTCGACCTCGCTGCCCGGCGCGTAGCTCTGGAACACAACTCTTCCGGCTTCCTCGTCGTTTTCGACTTCGGTCACGGTCCCGACTATCAGGCCGCGTTCGGTCAGGGCGGAGACGGCCTGGCTCTGCATCATGCCGACTACGTCGGGCACCTCCACGAGAGTAATGTTTGCTCCTCTGCTGATGATCACCGTTATGTTGGCGCCGTTCCGGAGACGCGCGCCCGATTCGGGCTCTGTTGAAATGACGTTGCCTTCGGTCTCGTTTTCGGAGATCATGTAAAAAGTCTCGATGGAATAGAGGATGCTCCCGTCAAGCGCCGACTTCAGGTCCTCCTGCGCCTGCCGCCAGCTTTTGCCCACAAGATCAGGCATTGAGATGACGGTTGAGCCGGAGCTGACCGTCACTGTTATCGTAGCTCCTTTTTTTACCAGCGCTCCGTAAAGAGGCACCTGTTCAAGGATCGTTCCTTCGACGTACACGTCGCTCTCCTGAGTCTTTCCCTGGATTATCTCAAAATCCTTATATTTCTCATTGTTTATAACGTCGTCCAGCATCTTCCCTACCAGGTCGGGAACGGTGATCTCCGGTGCCGCCACGAAAAGGTCCTGGAAGAAAAACGTCCAGAGAAAATACGTCAGCGCCAGAATAAAAGCAAGCACGGCAGCGACTCCCGCAAGGATCGAGACCCTGCCGGCGCGCTTTGACTGGTCACGTATCTTTTCTTCCCTTTTGAATTTTTCTTTCTTTTCAAAAAAGCGCTCGCCCCTGTTCAGCAATCCGGTCCTGCTTTTGGCGTTATTGTCTGAAAAGCCGGCGGTGCCGAGGTCCATATCGTAATTGAAGCTTATCTGCGGGTCTTTGCGAAACTCCTCAAGATTGTCCAGCATGGCTGTCGCCGTCGGGTAGCGTTTATTTATATCCGCGCACATCGCCTTAAGCGTGATCTCCTCCAGGCCCTCGGGTATCTCGGGGTTGATCTCCCGGGGCCTGAGAGGGATGGAATTTATGTGCTGTATCGCTACCGCCACGGGTGAATCCCCGTCAAAAGGCAGCCTGCCCGTAAGCATTTCATAGAGCACCACGCCGGCCGAATATATGTCTGTGCGGAAATCGACTTTACCGCCCTTGGCCTGCTCGGGGGAAATGTAATGGACGGACCCCAGGGCCTCCTGAGTGAGCGTATTCTGTTTCGACGCAAGATGCGCTATCCCGAAATCCGTGACACGGACGCTCCCGTCGCGCATCACCATGACGTTATGAGGTTTGATATCCCTGTGGATTATGCCCCGGCTGTGCGCGTGCTCAAGCGCCTTCATTATCTGGGTTATAAAGTGAAGCGCTTCCCGCCAGGTGAGCGAACCTTTTTTTTGCATATACTCCTTGAGCGACATACCGTCAATGAGTTCCATAACGATATACTCGGTCTCGGAGGATTTGCTGACGTCGTATACGGAGACGATATTCGGATGCGAGAGCATGGCTACCGCCTGCGACTCCGCATGGAAACGGTTGCGGAAATCCGCATCCTGAGAAAACTCGTCCTTAAGTATTTTTACCGCTACAAGACGGTTGAGCCTGTGGCACCTGGCCTTATAGACAACTGCCATACCTCCGCTGCCGATGACCTCGAGGATCTCATAGCGATTATCCAGCAATTTTCCGATATATTTTTCCATCTTCAGCTATTCACCTCGATACACGGTGTTTCCCCTCATCTTTGAAGAAGGACGATCGTAACGTTGTCGGGAGCGCCCCTGGCGGTCGCGATCGCCATGAGGCGCTCGCAGCAATCGTCGGGTTCGCCCCAGTATATCACTTCAAACAAAATTTCAGGGTCCGACACTACGTTGCTCAGGCCGTCGGAGCAAAGAAGCAGATAATCGCCCTCTTGAAAAGGTACTGTAAAAATATCGCACAAAACGGTATCTTCGGTGCCTATCGCTCTTGTGATATAGTTTTTGACCGGATGGCGCCGGGCCTGGTCTCGGGTGATCTCTCCCCGGTGTATCATATCTTCAACGATCGAGTGGTCACGGGTCACGCGGCGCGCGCCTTCCTCTGTCACGAGGTAAGCTCTGCTGTCCCCCACGTTCGCTATGACCGCGAAATCTTCAGCCGCAACAGCGGCGACAAGTGTTGTCCCCATGCCGAAATACTCGTCGTTCTGCATGGATCTTTCGAATATCTCTCTGTTTGTCACGCTCACGGCTTTTCGGAGCAGTTCGGCGATCGCGGCGGAACTCATAGCGGGCTTCAGCCTGCTCTTGACCTCGTCCGTGAACACCTTTGACGCGATCGCGCTGGCAACGTCCCCCGCCCTCGCTCCGCCCATGCCGTCGCATACGACACACAGAGCCTGATTGTTCTGTCTGATCAGATCGATGTAATATGCGTCCTGATTTCGCGAGCGTACAGCGCCTTTATCCGTTAAACCCCATGCTCTCAACGAAGACCACCCTTTCGTCTCAGCTGCCCTTTTGCGCGGTCTTGATCCGCAACTGGCCGCAGGCCGCGTCAATATCCGCACCGAGCCTTCTTCTGACCGTTGCTTTCACGCCCTCGCGTTCGAGCGCTTTGACAAATGCGCGCACCCGCTTCTGCGGGCTCGGCCTGAGGCCGCTCTCCGGAACATCGTTGAGCGTTATAAGGTTGACGTGTCCGCCCTCAGCCGATTTGATCCAGCGCGCCAGCTCGCGCGCCGCTTCATCAGAATCATTTATTCCGTCTATCATCGCGTACTCGTAAGTAATACGCCTGCCGGTTATATCAAAATAGCGCGCACAAGCCCGGCGCAGTGATTCCAGGTCATATCTGCGCGCCACCGGCATCAGTGCTTTTCTGACGTCCTCATCCACACTGTGCAGTGATACCGATAAAGTTAATTGTATATTATAATCAGCCAGTTTGTCAATTCTCTCGACAATGCCGCATGTTGACAGCGATATCCGGCGCATGCCGAGCCCCCGCCCTCCGGGATCGTTGACGAGCCGTAAAAAGCGCAGGACGTTATCAAAGTTTGACAGCGGCTCGCCGATGCCCATGAGCACTATGTGATTTATTTCCGCCCCCGTCTCCTTCGAAGTGAATATTACCTGATCGAGCATTTCCCCGGCCTCAAGGTCCCGGACAAAACCGCCTTTTGTCGACGCGCAGAAAGCGCACCCCATCGCGCAGCCGACCTGCGTGGAAATGCACACTGTATTGCCGTAATCGTATTTCATAAGGACGGTCTCGACGCTCTCGCCGTCAAAAAGCCGCCACAGCAGCTTTACGGTGCCGTCAACGGAGTCGAGCCTTCGCTCCAGCCGCGGCGGCGAGAGCCTGAATCGCCCGGAGAGCTGCTGCCTCAACTGGAGCGGCAGATCGGTCATCTCCTCCGTCCTTGCCCCCTGAGACAGCCACCTGAACAGCTGAGCCGCCCTGAACTTCGGCTGCCCCAGCTCTTCCATAATTTTTTCAAGCTCATCCGGCGCCATGGAGCGCAGGTCAGGCCGCTGATCGATCATCTTCTTCTCATCTTCCTTATATAAAAGCCGTCGGAACAGTCCCGGTGAGGCCAAAGCGTGACGGCTCCGTTCAGGGACTGTGTTTCATGCGCGTTTACGGGGAAATCCTCCGGGGTAAATTCGCGGTGGGAATCAAGGAAACATCCGGTCACTCCGTCATTCTCCTCCGGCAGGACCGTGCACGTGCTGTATACGAGTACGCCGCCCGGCTTGACGTACCTCGACACGTTCTCGAGTATCGACAGCTGTATGGCCGGAAGGCCCGATATCTCCTCTTCGGTCTTGTAGCGGATCTGCGGCTTCTTTCTTATCGTGCCCAGCCCGGAACACGGTACGTCCGCTATGACGGCGTCCGCTGTCGAATCGAGCCGCGGGTCGTACTCCCTCGCGTCGCGGGCCTCGGCGCGTATAATATCGATGCCGAGCCTGCGGGCGCCCTGTTCGATCCTCGGTATCTTCTTCGTGCTTAAATCAAAAGACAGGATCTCGCCCGTATTGTTCATATCCATCGCCGCCGCGAAAGACTTGCCCCCCGGGGCGGCGCACGGGTCTATCACCCGCGCTCCCGGGAACAGCTGCGCGGCCGTGACCGCAAGGCGGGCCGCGGGATCCTGGACCGTCGCAAGCCCTCTTATGAAAGCGGAGATCGCGAGGGGGTCCGCGCCGCCCGCTATATTGATCGTGCCGGGTTCCCATACGTGCGGCTCGGCCTCCAGACCCGACGAACAGAGCTCGCGCAGCAGCCGGTCCCTGTCGGTCCTGAGCGTATTGGTCTGGATCGTAAGGGGGGCCGGCCGGTTATTTGCCTCGAGGAACGATTCGCAGTCGCTTCCGGGCATCATCGACAGGAGTTTTCTGCACAGCCACTCGGGGTGCGAATAGCGCACGGAAAGATATGACGCCATATCTGTGCGCGGCGGCTCCGGGAGAGTATCCCTGTTCTCCTGTATTCGCCTCATCACGGCGTTCGCGAGTTTCGCGGCGCCTTCGTTTACGTGGCGCTTTGTCTGATCCACCGTTTCATGAACGGCGGCATGCGCGGGCACTCTGTCCAGAAACAAGACCTGATAGACGCCGATCCGCAGGATATCCAGCAGCAGAGGTTCGAGCGTCTGCATCGCGCGGCGGGAATAGCTGCTTATATAGAAGTCGAGCAGCGACATGTTCTGCAGCACACCCCAGAAGATCGTGCGCGCCAGCGCCTCTTCCCTCTTGTCCGCGGCGCGGAATCCGGGGTCGCCGCGCCCCCCGTTCCTGCGGAACGTGACCAGCGCGTGAAGTGCCGAGTCCCTGGCTCCCGGTGCCGCGCTCAAAGCTCGTGGCCCCGCAGATAGTCTGCAGCGCTCATACGTTTTGATCCCTCTGCCTGCAGCTCGGTTATCAGGATGGTCCCTCCCGCGCAGGCTATATATATCCCCTCGCCGTCCGAGCCCAGGATCGTTCCCGGCTCCGCGCCGTCCGGGTCCAGAATCCTCGCGCCGAATATCTTGAAAGTCTTCCCGTTGATACGGGCCCTGGCGACGGGCCAAGGCCGAAGGCCTCGTATTTTGTTGTATACCGACTGCGCCGGCTCGCGAAAATCCAGCTCCGCCATGCCGCGGGTAAGAGGCGGTGCATACGTCACTCGCGATTCGTCCTGTTTTACAGGCCGTACTGTACCCTCCTGCACTGACTTCAGGGTGCGCGAGAGCAGTTCGGCGCCCAGCAGGGCGAGCCGCGAGTAGAGTTCCTCGGCGTTCTCGTCGGGCCCGACGGGCGTTTGTATGCTGTCGATCACGTCGCCGGCGTCGAGTTTTTTTGCCATATACATCGACGTGACCCCTGTGACGGGATCCCCGTTCAGAACCGCCCACTGGACAGGCGCCGCACCCCTGTAGGCGGGGAGCAGCGACCCGTGTATGTTTATGCACCCCCTCGGCGGCAGAGTCAGAATGCTCTCCGGCAGGAGCTTCCCGTAAGCCACCACGACTATAGCCTCCGGCTCCATGGATGCGATATAGCGGGCGGCGTCCTGATTTTTCAGACTCTCGGGCTGATACAGGCCCAGTCCCAGTTCCCCGGCGCAGATCTTCACCGGGGAGGGCCTGAATTTCATGCCTCTTCCGGCGGGTTTGTCAACTCCCGTCACCACGCAGCATATATCATGCTTATCCGCCGCCAGGCGTTTTAAAGAGGGCACCGCGAACTCCGGGGTGCCCATGAAGAGGATCCTCATTCTTTTTCACCTTGCAGTGCGTGTTTCTCATAGTACTCCGCAAGCTCGTCGTCATCGAGATACTTTGAAACGAGTTCGGTAAAAAGATGCCCATCCAGATGGTCTGTCTCATGGCTGAACGCACGCGCGGAGAAACCGTGACCTTCCAGAGTAAACGGTTTGCCGTAGCGGTCGTACGCCCGGATCTTCACCCAATCCGGCCTTTTTACAAGCCCGTATACTCCCGGGACGCTGAGGCAGCCCTCAGGCCCGTCCTCCTCTCCGGAGCACTCGACTATTACCGGGTTTATCAGCTCGACAAATTCGCCGTCGTCCCCGAGCGCGACGGCCACTCTCCGGAGCACCCCCACCTGCGGGGCTGCCAGGCCGGCGCCGTTAGCGGCTTTCACTGTCTCGAGCATATCGTCGAGCAGGGTGTGCAGCCTCTGACCGAATTCAGTGACAGGTCTCGACTTTTTTGAGAGTATAGGGTCTCCCTTCTCCCGTATAGTCCTAAGTGCCATTGAATCTTCATTCCTTTCGCTTTCCCGGTCCACGTTTTGACCGGATCCGATTTATCGACTACCGCGCGCTGAAGGGCCCCGCCCCCGTCCGCAGCGTATCATTCAGTGTCGGCAAAGAGAGCGACATCCGAGAAGCGCGGGTTTGATTTGAATTCCTTCACGAGCGCCCCAATCAGGGCGCGGACTCTCTTATTGTTGGCGGTGAGCATCGTGACTTTATACCTGAACCGGTTGTTGACCCGGACCACGCTGAGGGGTGCGGGGCCGAGTATCTGCATCGGCAGGTCTTTGTAGTCCATCCGCAGGCATTCTTCAAGCCGGTCGCGAAACGACGTACAGCACATGATAACGTTCATCTCGGTGAGTCCCGAGGCCGTCACGGTCAGGATATCCGAAAAAGGCGGCAGCCCGCGAGCCTTGCGGATCATGATCTCACTCTCGTAAAAAGCCTCGTAATCCTGCGATGAGGCAAAACGTATTACCTCGTTGCCCGGTGTGAACGTCTGTATCACGGCGCGCCCCGATTTTCCGCCGCGCCCCGCTCTGCCCACGACCTGGGTTATCAGAGAAAACGTCCTCTCATACGATCTGAAATCATCCATGTACAGAGATAAATCGGCGGCGATGACTCCGACCAGCGTGACGTTCGGAAAGTCAAGCCCCTTTGTGACCATCTGAGTTCCGATCAGTACGGGTATCTTCTCTTTTTCGAATCGCTTCAGGATCCTGTCGTGCGACCCCTCGATCCCTACCGTATCGGTATCCATGCGTATCGTTTCGATACCCGGGAAAATCGAGAGCAGTTCCTCCTCCACTTTCTGCGTTCCGGCGCCGACGTACTTCATTTTCCCGCCGCACTCGGGGCACTGTTCCATAAGGGTCTCGGAATGGCCGCAGTAGTGACACATCAGGCGCCTGTTTGCCGAGTGGTACGTCATTGCGACCGAGCAGCGCGGGCAAAAATGGACGAAGCCGCATTCCCCGCAAGCCTGCAGGCGGCTGCTGCCGCGCCTGTTGATGAACAGGATGCTCTGCTCCCCCGCGCCGATGTTTTTTTCGAGCTCCGAGACAAGCGGTTTGCTGAGCGTGCCCCCCGAACCTTCAAGGAGCTCTTTTTTCATGTCGGAAATGATGACCTCGGGCAGAGGCTGCCTGTTAAAGCGCTCGGGAAGTTCGAAATATGAATACTTTCCGCTGCGCGCGCTGTACATCGTCTCGATCGATGGGGTAGCCGAACCCAGCACGAGCAGAGCGCCTGACGCCAGACACCGGTATTTTGCAACATCCCTGGCGTGATAGCGCGGTGACGTCTCCGACTTGTACGTGCCCTCCTGCTCCTCGTCGATAATTATCAACCCCAGATTTTTAAGCGGGGAGAACACCGCAGAGCGCGTACCGAGCACCACCTTGACCTCATCGGTATACTTGATGCGTTTCCACAGATCATATCGCTCCCCCGTACGCAGTGCGCTGTGGGCGACAGCGACGCTGTCGCCGAAATACCGCGCGAACTCGTACAACAGGCCGGGTGTCAAAGCTATCTCGGGCACCAGCACAAGGGCCGTACGCCCTCTGTCAAGTGCGCTCTGAATAAGCCTGATATATACCGCGGTCTTTCCGCTCCCGGTAACGCCACGCAGGAGCGCCGCCGCCGCGCCCCCCCGCTCAAGCAGCTCCAGCAGCCCGTCGAAGGCTCTCTGCTGGTCCCGGCTGAGCTCGAGCGGCGGAGCCTTTCCCGCTGCCTCCCTGCGCGGCAGCCTGTACGTCTCCTGCTCGGAAATGGTTATTATCCCGTATTTCCCGACTGCTCTTATGCTCGCGGCAGAGGCCCCGGAAAAATAGGATAGTTCTTTCAAAGAAGCGGCCCCGATCTCGGCCAGGATGCGCACCGCCTCCGCTTGCGCCGGCGCGATTTTGCTGCGCCGCCGGCTGAAATCCAGGGCGTCCTCGGAATCAACGGCAAGAGTTACGATCTCGATCGATTTGTCCCGGGCGATCCGATTTACGCGGGTGTCGCGCTCCAGTACGCCGGCGTTTTCAAGTTCTCTCAGAGCCGTACCGGGGTCTTTTCCGCCTGTGGCGACGCGCAGCTGCTCCTCCGTGGCCTGTCCGCCGTTTTCGTACAGTATATCGAGCAGCTTTGTTCGCAGGGTCGACCTGCCGGCCGCCGCGTAAGCCGTTTCCCTGTCGGCCGCAGTCAGACGCCAGGTCTCCTTTAGCTGAAACCATAGCCCGTGGGGCAATATCGCTTTGACGGCTTCAAACAGCGTACAGAAGCAACGCTCGCGCAGCCACAAGGCCATTTTCAGTTCCTTCTCGTCCAGCACCGGGGATTCGTCGAGAAGGGCCAGTATGGTCTTCAGTTTAACCCCCGGTTCGGGTTCGGTAAGAGCCAGTACAACGGCACCGCGGACGCGGTTGCCTCTGCCGAACGGCACCAGCACGCGCGCACCGGGCCTGACGGATCCCGCGAGTCGGGGCGGGACTATATAGTCGTACGGCTTGTCTATCGCCAGCGCAGCTGTGTCGACGGCAAGCTTTGCCGCGACCTGCCCATGCTTGGCCACGGATTTATTGATACTCGTCCCGGATACAGGCCGTTAGGCGGCCTTCGGACACCTCGCGTATTGCCTGGGTAATGGGCTTTTCGCTGGGTGTCGCTCCCGCGCGTTCAGCCTCGAGAGAGATCTGACGCGCTCTCCGGGCAATAACGTTGACCAGAAGATACCTGTTGCTGATCTTTTCAAGAAGTGAAGACATAGGCGGATATAGCATGATAAAACTCCTTTACATCGTTGTCTCTATCTGTGGCGCGCGAATGCTGCGTCTGCAGCGCGCTGCGGTTATTATCGCGTCAAGTTCCCTGACGGCCTCCTGAAGATCGTCGTTGAACACGACGTAGTCGTAATTGCATATCTGCTCAAGTTCGACCATAGCCGTTTTTATACGGTTTTCAACAACTTCCGGCTCCTCGGTGCTGCGCTCGCTGAGTCTTTTGCGAAGAGTGGAAAGTCGTGAAGGGATCAGAAACACGAGCACCGCTTCCGGAATGACCGATTTTATCCGGACAGCCCCCTGAACCTCTATGTCTAAGAGCACCGTCTGCCCTTTCTCAAGCGCTTCCTTTACTGGGAGCGCAGGCGTACCGTAACAATGGTTTACATAACCGGCGTACTCGAGGAGTTCTCCCCTCTCCACCATGCCGTCAAACGTTTCCTGTGAGACAAAGAGGTAATTCACGCCGTCTATCTCCCCGGGGCGCTTTGCTCTTGTCGTGGCAGAGACGGAAAAATAGACGTCTTTTCTTATTTCCAGAATACGCCTGATCGCCGTCGATTTGCCCGCGCCCGAAGGTCCCGAGATAATTATTACACTTCCCAGGCCGTTCAATCCTTTTCTTCCCCCTCTGCCTTTTCCGCTGCGCGCGCGGCAACCGTCTCTGGCTGCAGCGCGGACAACACCACATGGTCGCTGTCCATCACTATGACCGCTCTTGTGCGCCGCCCGTAAGTCGCGTCGATGAGAACGGTGCGCTCTTTAGCTTCCTGGATGATCCTTTTCACAGGCGCGGAATCGGGGCTTACGACGGCGATTATCCTGCCCGCGGAAACGACGTTGCCAAATCCTATATTTATCATCTTCATCGGCGTGACCCCGTTTATTCTATATTTGCTATCTGTTCCCTGATCTTCTCAAGAACAGACTTGAGTTCGACTACGAGCCCCGACATCTGCAGGTCGTTGCCTTTAGAGCCGATCGTGTTCGTCTCCCGGTTCATCTCCTGCAGCAGGAAGTCAAGCTTTCGGCCCACGGCTCCGCCTTTTTCCAGCATGTCCTCCATCTGAGCGACGTGGCTGCGGAGGCGTACCGTCTCCTCGTTCACGTCCACTCTGTCGGCAAACAGGGCGGCCTCCGTTATTATCCTCGATTCGTCGATGCCCCGCCCTTCGAGTATCTCAGAAAGCTTTTGTTCCAGTCGTTTCCTGTACTCCTCGACTATCCTCGGCAGCCTCTCTTCGACCAGTGAAACAAGCTCCGTAACGCGGGCGATTTGAGACCGCACATCCCGGAGCAGCGCTTCCCCCTCTTTGCGGCGCATCTCGTTAAAGGAATCCGCCGCCAGTCTGACCACTTCAAGAATATCGCCCGAAAGCTGCTCGGTATCCACCTCGGGGTGGACCTTTGTAAGAACGTCCGGCAGAGAAGCCGCGGCAGTTACCGTAAGATCATCTTTTATGCCGTACTCCTTCTCCATTCTGGAAAATATCGAAAGGTAACTCCTCAGTATATCCTCGTTGAGCACAATTTCCGCCGTGTCGGAGCTCTTGGCGTCGACCGTGATATAGACGTCGAGTTTGCCTCTCGAGACCCTCGATTGCAGATACGCCTTTATCTTGTCCTCCGCGAAGGTGTAAGATCTGTGGAGCTTTATACTTATATCGAGATACCGGCTGTTGACGCAGCGGAGTTCGACCGTGATCTCCCTGCCGTTCAGCGCGCATCTCGCGCGTCCGTATCCCGTCATGCTGTATATCATTGTGCGGTTTCCTTCCTGCTGCACGCGCAGACTCAGTTTTTCTTTCCGCGGTTTGCGATGCGCGACATGTAATAAGCGATGAGTTTTGAAAAGCCGATATCGTAAATGACAAACACCGCGGCCCCCAGCAAATAGACGACTGTCAGCAGACTGAATATCCCCGTTGCGTAGGCGGCAAAAAACTCCCTGAAAACGAGCGTGCAGACGGTCAGCATGCCTGCAAAAAACGCCAGCTTCAAGATCCATTCGAGCCAGATTTTTCCGAGCCGCTCGATAAGGGATTTTACGACGGGATAAATACCGAAAAAGACCGTATAGAGTATCGCGGAATCCTTCGACGGGATCAGGATAAGGGAGACTGCTCCGGCTGCCGCCCAGACAAGAAATCCGCCAGTGAGGCCGCTCTCGATAACGCCGAGGGCAGTCGTCATACCGGCGATCGCGGTCAGCGCGAGCTTTCCCGAGGGTATCACGCTCGCGAGATAGAGCAGTACGAAAGAGACCGCCGTCATCAGCGAGAGCCGCGCAAGTTTCTTCGCTCTCATCTTCAACAGCAGGGAATGAGATCCCCGCCCGCGCACTCGCAGCAGCAGTCGGCGCAAATGAGGGAGGAGCAGCAGTTGCAGGCCTGGTTCATATCCTGGCCGCCGCCGTAGCCGCCGGTGCGGTACGGTCCCGTCCCGCCGCTCATCCTGAAAAGGGCCTGTTGGTACTCCTGATTCTGCGGCTCCATCGATGCGGCTGTCTGGAAGTTCCTGCGCGCCTCATCCAGCCAGCCCCGTCTGTAATTTACGGAACCCATAAGAAAATACCATTCCGCGGACCGCGACGACATCGCGTTCAGCTTTGCCTCCGCGGACGCGATGTTTCCCAGATTGATGTCCCTCCGGATATCGTCGTAGCGGACGCTGCCGCCCGCGTAGTCTGACCGGTACGAATACCTGTCGCCTCCGTACGAAGACCCGCCGTATGAAGACCCGCCGCCGGAAGTCCGGTTTTTCATGATCGCTTCGTACGCTTCATTTATCTCCTTCATCTTGTCCTGTGCAAGTTCGGAGAGCGGGTTGTCATGATAATTGTCCGGGTGATATTTTCTTGCGAGGTCGCGGTAAGCTCTCTTTATCTCCTGCTCCGAGGCGCCGGGGGAGACCCCCAGCACCTTGTATGGATCGTTCATGTTCCGATAGCTCCAATTTTTCTTATTCTCCGGCCCCTGAAAGAGTGTGCGCCGGACTCTCTGTATATCCGCTCATATTTTTTTACGGCTTTTTCTGCGCCACTCGCCTTTTAGGATCTTTCTTGAAATAAACGGAAGTCCCTTTGTCAGAATATTGTCGACGATCCCTCTGTACATCCCCAGCTCCAGCCGCCGGGCCTCGTCGGCCGCGAGGTCTGAAGAGAGATCCATGGTGGACAGGAGATATTCTTCCGCCTCTTCGGAAGGCTGCGCGTTCACAACGTTAAACCGGAGCGCTACCGCATTATAGCTGCCGCTGCGCGCATCTTTGGCCAGATCGTCTCTGGCGTCCGCGATATAGACCCATCTGCCGACATGGTAGAGCATCTTTGTAAGGTGCTCTCCGGCCTCTCCTCCGACGCTTTTGCCGGCTGAGGACAGGATGGTGGCGAACGTGTCGGCGGCGGCGTCCAGAACGGGGCTCCGTTCCCGCTCCAGCTCCTCCAGCCGTGAAAGCGAATTTTTTACGTCCCGCCTGAATTCGGGAAAGTCCCTGCCCGCCCGCTTTTCCGCACCATGAAGAAGGAGCAGCGCCAGCCGGCTTGGAAATGACTTAAAAAAGCCCCTGTCGCGCAGGTCGTCCCGAAGCTTTTCGCAGCCCAGGATCACCGCAAAGCCCGCGCATTGTTCGAGCGCTGCACAGGGCGCGCACATCCGTTTCCTCTTGAACGGGCTTGCGGTGCAGCGCTTGTCCACATAACCGGGGTGAGCGCTCAAAGAGAGCAGCAAAACCGCAAGAAAGGTCAGGTCGTAGTTGAGCAGGAGCGTCGATATGCCGCCGTAACGGCGTTTCATCGCCGCGCACAGGCCGCAGTACGCCGCCTGGTACATCTCATATTCCCGGACCTTAAGTTCCCCTTTGAGCGGCCTTACGTAACCAAACATGCAATCCCCCGTTAATCTCTTCCGCGCTACGACCCGGTATCCGGGGATTGCTCGGGCGGTCTGTTCGAAAGAGTGACTGCCACCGTGTACTCGCCGATCACTCCCGCGTCTTCAAAGCCGTCGACAATTACGGTCGCTTCAATGAGCTGATTGCCGTTATATGCCCCCGCGTCGGACAGGTCCAGCACAACGCGGATATTGTTCGAGTCGATATACTCTATCTGGGACTTCGGCGCTCTTATCGTAACCGAGAGCGTGTTTCTGGCAACCTGGACGTAAAACCCGTCCGGTACGTTCGTAACGACAAAATTGCTGGTGGTGACGGTCTTAGTTGCCACACCGACTATCTTAACGGAAACGACCGCCTCTGTTTCTCCGCTCAGGTTTGTTACGTCATTGCTTATCGGGATCTGGTATGTGAACTCTTCGCTCTTGAGCATCTGCGTCAGATCTATCGTGGGCAGCACGAATTCGTTAATGGCGTCAAGATCTTCGGCAAATCCGTAGACAGTGACCCTATTCGGCGTTACCGTGTACGTTATATCCTTCCCCGTTATGCCGTTCCCTTCGATGAAGTTCACTTTGAGCGGGACTTCCTTTATAAGATAGACAGGCAGGAACGCGTCGACCTTGTCGTAGTCCACAGTGATATCGCTCATGTCGACCTCCTGGCCGAGGGAGTCGAGCAAGGTATACGGCGACGAGGCCCTTATGCTCTTTGACAGGTTCTCGGCCCTGATCGTCACAAGAGCGCGGGAAATGGAGGCGACAACGCTGTCCGGCCCCGACACTCTGATTTTTTCAGGCTGGAATTCGAAATCTCCCTTTATGTAGTTTTCGGCGACGCTGCCCGCCAATTCGCCCGCGACCTGCACCTCCAGAGACACCATTTTGACAACGATCACACGAACATAGTACGGGCTGCGGACGATGGAGACCTGGTCCTCCGAGAGACCGTCCGGAAGATTCACGGAGTACGCCAGAGAAAACTCGCCCGAGTTGCGTATACTCGAAAGATCCACCGTTACGCCGATGTTGTCGCGCTTTATTTTGGAAATGTCGGAGCGTTTGCCCGTGAACGACAGATTGACTGTTCCGACCTGGCTCTCGATTATCTGAAGGCTCCTTGTCTCTTTCAGCTCCTGTGCGCCTTCAAACGTGACCCTGATGTTGTTGATCGATACGCTGATCTCCTCGTTGACGACGTTTACAACGTATCCCCAGAGAACGCACGCAAGGATCAGGGAGACGATAAAAATAAAGATCTTGTTGCCCAGCACTTTATTGAGCATCTTTTCGCCTCCTGAAGATTTTGAAACGGTCTTTGATCAGCGTCTTTGGGCTTCCCTCCGTATCAAGTTCGCTCAGAAGCAGTTTTTTCAGGAGTTCGAGGCTCAGGTTCATTTTTATCATGCCGCCGACCGCTACCGAGACGGTGCCCCGCTCTTCCGACACGATGACTATTACGGAGTCGCTCTGCTCGCTCAGGCCGACGCCCGCGCGGTGGCGCGTTCCCAGGTCGCGGTTCAGGTTTGTGTTTGCGGACAGAGGCAGAACACAGCCGGCCGCCGCGATACGGCCGCCCCGTATTATCACGGCTCCGTCGTGCAGAGAGGCCTTCGGATAAAAAATATTGCTGAGCAGCTCCGACGATACGTTGGCGTCCAGCGCAATACCGGTCTTGATGCTGTCGTCAAGATTTATATCGCGCTCGAACGCGATGAGCGCCCCATGGCGGGACCTTGTCAGGTAACCGCACGCTTCGACGGTCTGGTCGACAACGTAGGCCATCTCCCCTTTGAAAGCGCTCTTACCCAGAAATCTCCCGAGCTTGCTGCCGCTGCCTACCCTTTCGAGCGCCCGCCTGATCTCGGGCTGGAACATGACAACGAGCGCTATCAGTCCGGTCCGGATAGCGTTTGAGAGCAGGAAGTACACCGCGTTGAGGCCGATCAGCTCGGATATCCAGGTTATGAGCAGCAAAATGACAACGGCGCGCACGACCCTTGCCGCACTCTTTCCGCGGATTATCCACAACAGTTTATACAAAAAGAAGGTGATGATAGCTATATCCAGGATATCGATTATATCCATATTCCTGATATAGGTATTCCAAAAACCGCTCAGCCAGCTGCCTGCGATACCCATGCCGCTACCACCCGCCTTTCCTGATCAATGATCAAGCCTCAAGGATATTTGCCCAGACACTATATTATACAATAATGATTATTGACTGACAAGGGAAAGGTTATTAAATCAGGCTCTCCGGGAGAAATACCCGTCCAGTCTCAGATCAGCTTCAAGGCGGCAAACCACAGGAAAGGCAGTATCAGCGCCGGCAGCATGTTGGCGCTCTTCAGGCGTTCTTTGGCAAACCCCGCCATGTTCGCGCCGATCGAGAGCATTATCACTCCCCCTATTGCGCTCATATACGCAACAGCCTGCGTATCGAGAGACGCCGATGCAAGTTGAAACAACAGCGTAAGGCCGCCCTGATAGATCAATATCACAAAACCGGAAAAGAGAACCCCCGGCCCCATTGCCACGGCAAACGTTATCGCCGAGATCCCGTCCATCAGGCTTTTCGTATATATTATCGAGAAATCGCCCTCTATCCCGGCGCGCATCGAACCCACGATGGCCATCGAACCGACGCCGAAGAGCAGTGACGAAGCGATAAAACTCTGCGCCAGTTGTTCGCCTTTTGCGCTGCGCCCGGCTTTGAACGCCCTGGCGCCCAGGCTTTCGAGCCTGTCGTCAAGCCTGAGCAGCTCGCCGGCCAGAGTGCCCAGAACAAGGCACACGATCAGGACAAGGAAGTTGTCCGTTTTGACTGCATATGTCACTCCGATAACCACGGTTATCAGCCCGATGACCTTAAGTAACTCCCGGGAATGCTTTTCGTTGACCCACTTTTTAAAGAGAAGCCCTATCGCGCCGCCCGCAAAAATAGCGGCCGCGTTGACGATCGATGCGACCATTATTACACCTCGCGCATAAAACCGCGGATCGCGGCTAAAAGGAAAGGCGGTACGCTCTCATCCATACCGCCTTGTCCTTATCATTTCTTGGATTTCCGGACACCTTTTAATCGTCGCTGCCGCAACAATCGTCGCCGCAGCAGCAATCGTCGCCGCAGGTCTCAAATTCGAGCTTCTCGCCGCAGGCCGGACACTTGACAAAGCCGTCGTTGAAGGATTCCTCGGTCAATTCTATGGCCCCCGAGCATTTCGGGCACTTGACTTCGAAAAATTCTTCGTCGCAGTCACACTCTTTTTCGTCGTCCTCGTCTTCGTAAACGATCTCCTCGACATCGGCAAGGTCGGAACTCACAGCGTCGAGCTCTTCCTCGAGCGCCTGTGTATTCTCTTCCACGTCCTCAATCGCGTATGCCATCTCTTCAAGCGCATCGATGATAGCAAGGGTCAGTTTGACGACCTTCTGTGATTCGTCAAGTTCCATTCCGTCGGCCAGGCCTTTGATATACGCGACTTTTTCAGACAATTTCATTATTATTCTCCTTTATCCTTTCGCTCTTTCCAGATATTCGCCCGTTCGGGTGTCGACACGGACCTTGTCTCCGACGCTCAGAAACAGAGGTACCTTGATGACGGCGCCTGTCTCAAGTGTTGCCGGTTTCAGTACGTTTGTTGCGGTGTCGCCGCGGAAGCCGGGGTCGGTCTCGATTATCTCCAGGTCAATGAAGGTAGGCGGCTCTACTCCGAACACGTTGCCTTTATAGGACAGGACCTTGCATACCATGTTGTCTTTTACGAAACGGAAATTATCTCCGAGAACACTCTTGCTGATCGGGATCTGCTCATATGTCTCCGTATCCATGAAGTAATAGAGGTCCCCGTCGTTATACAGGTATTCCATATTGCTCTTCTCGACGAAAGCCTCTTCGAATTTATCCGAAGGATTGAATGTTGTCTCCGTAACAGCCCCGGTGATCACGTTTCTCATTTTCGTGCGAACGAATGCGGAGCCCTTGCCCGGTTTTACATGCTGAAACTCCACGACCTGCATGACCTGTCCGTCCATTTCAAAAGTAACGCCGTTTCTGAAATCTCCGGCAGAAAGCATTGTTTGTTTCCTCCTGTATCTGAATTGAGATAATATGCCTGCTTTCTGTTTATTTTATCTTATCTTACACCCGAATGCAATAATCATACACTTTGTTTCGGGGTTTTTATCATTATTTTTCAAAGTTTTCTCACGGCGGCAGCGCAGCGGGCAGCGCGCAGGCACGGCGGTCTCTGCCGATTATATATTCCTGAGGACAAATTATCCGGCGCGCGGAGTGTGTCCGGCACCTCCCCGCTCGCCGGGATGCGAAAACATATATTCTTCCCTATGCCACAGGCGCAGGTTCGCCGCTCTACATTTCTTCAAGCAGCACGACGGCATGCGCCGCTATACCTTTGCCCTCCCCGGTGAAACCGAGCTTCTCTTCCGTTGTGGCCTTTACGTTCAGCCGGGACGCGGAACAGCCCAGCGCCGACGCAAGATTATCCAGCATTGCGGGGATATACTCCGCAAGTCTGGGCGCCTGAGCTACGATCGTTATATCGGCGTTGCAGAGGGCGTATCCCCGGTTTTTAACGAGCCCGGCTGTACGGGTGAGCAGTACCAGGCTGGATATGCCCCTGAGCGACTCGTCACTGTCCGGAAAGTGCACTCCGATATCGCCCAGCGCCGCTGCGCCGAGCATGGCGTCCATAAGTGCGTGGATCGCGGCGTCAGCGTCCGAGTGGCCGTCAAGTCCCGAACTATAAGGAATATCGACCCCGCCGAGAACCAGTTTTCGTCCCGGTACCAGCGCGTGTACGTCGTATCCGTGTCCTATCCTCAAATACCCATCCTCCCGGACAATACGGCCTCCGCAAACAGCAGGTCCTCCGGTGTCGTGATCTTTATATTCCGATGGCTGCCGCGGGTGAGGGCGACGGCGATCCCGCTTTTCTCAACAGCAGAAGCGTCGTCGGTCAGCTCCCAGCCGTTCTCCGCAGCGCTTGTAAGCACGCCCCGGATCATGTCATAGTCGAACACCTGCGGCGTTTGCACGCAGCAGAACTCGCCGCGGTCCGGCGTGTGGGTGACGTAGCCGTCCTTATGCTTCTTGACGGTATCGCTGAGCGGCACCATAGGCACGGCCGCTCCGCACGCCCTTGCTTTTTCGATCGCCGTAGTTATGACCTCGCCGGTGACGAGCGGCCTGGCCCCGTCATGTATCGCGACGAGATCCGCCTTTTCGGACACTTCGTTTATTCCCCTGAGAACCGACTCCGCGCGGGTCTTGCCGCCCGAAACAACTACAGACACTTTTTTTATTCCGGCATCCTTGCACAGCTTCGCCGCATCCGGGATCTTTTCGGAGCGCACCACGAGAACTATCTCCCGTACGGCGTCACAGTTTTCGAAGGCGCGGATCGTCCAAAGAATGACAGGTTCACCGCACAGCGGAACAAATATTTTGTCTGTGCCTCCCATCCGCTCACCTGAGCCCGCGGCGGCTATCACAGCGCTGCAGAACGGTTTCTTATTCGGTTTGAGTATTTTCTTGAGGAACAGCTTCGACAGGATCTTACCCAGCACGGACGACATGAAGACCTACCTCCCGAGATTACGCAAATTGTACGCCGCTGCTTCTGCTGCACGCCGCACCGCACGGCGACGCCCGGAGTCAGGGTCTGTACTATCCCGATATTGCCAGATTAATCCTCTCCTCAACTGCCTCGTACGTTGTCGACAGCGCCATCACGATCTCCGAAAGAAAAATCTGCTTTGCGCTGTGCAGCATTTTTCGCTCCCCGGTCGAAAGGCCCTTTTCCATGTCCCGCTCCATCAGACCTTTAACGACCTGTGCTACCTGCGTAAGATCGCCGCTCTTGATCTTGAGCATGTTCTCGCGGTAACGGTGGTTCCAATTGCTCGTCATACCTGTCTCGAGCGAAGCAAAAGCATCAAGGATGCTCAGCGCTTCCTCGGAACTCACGATGCGGCGAACACCGATTGTCTGGCACGAGTCCACAGGGATCATTACGACCATACCGCTGTTGGCGATCTTCATTATGTAGTACCGCGCCTTTTCACCCGCTACCGACTTTTCAACAACGCTGTCCACGTAACCGGCGCCGTGCATCGGATGTACAATTTTATCGCCGACCGCGAACATGCTGTTACCTCCTTTCGGTATGGTTGAATATCAGGATTAAATACGCCCCGCGGCAAAGAGCCCCAGGTCGGATATTGATATACATGAGACCGTATATAAATAATTACTTCTTAATATTATACCAATAATGCAAACAAAGCAACAGTTAATGTGTGTGACCGGTATTTACGAATCGTACCGCCGGGATTTATATCTTGAACAAGCGCGGGCGGGCGCTTTCTTTCAGCCGCTGCAGAAGCGTTCCACAGCCGTCAGGATACCGATCTTCCCCGATTCGTACGTAATGCCCCCCTGAAGATAGGCGGCGTACGGTTCTCTCATCGGCGCGTCGCAGGACAACTCTATGGACGAGCCCTGGATAAATGTGCCCGCCGCCATAATGACGGGGCAATCGTACCCCGGCATATCCCACGGTTCGGGTCTCACGTAGGAGTCCACGGGCGACGCCGCCTGGATGCCCTCGCAAAAACGCCTCAGGATCAGCTCGCTGCCGAAAGTGATGGTCTGCGTTATATCATATCTTTCATCTCCGGAGCGCGGCTGCGTCTTGTAACCGAGAGATTCCATAACGGCGGCGCAAAACACGGCGGTCTTGAGCGCCTGGGCGGTGACATGGGGCGCGATAAAGACCCCCTGAAAAAGAGAGCGCAGCGAATTGAGGGACGCGCCGCATTCCCTGCCCAGCCCCGGAGCGGTCAACCGGCAGCAGGCCGCGTCGACGAGCGCTTTGTTTCCGGCAATATATCCTCCCATCGGAGCGAGGGAGCCCCCGGGGTTCTTTATGAGCGACCCCATCACAAGATCGGCACCCACTTCGCCGGGTTCGCATCTCTCGACGAATTCCCCGTAACAGTTGTCGACAAGGATCTTCAGGCCCGGGTTTGAATCCCTCACGACCTTTATGAGTTCCCCGATCTCGCCGACGGAAAGCGCGTTTCGGAGGGAATACCCCCTGGACCGCTGGATCAAAACGGCCCCCGATCCGCTTTTTGCGCAGACCTCCGCGAGGGCCTCCGGATCGGGGCGCAGGTCGCTGTCAAGAGGCACTTCCTCGTAGTCGACGCCGTATTGCATTAGGCTGCCCGGTGCGCCGCTTTTACCGATAACGGTAAGCAGGGTGTCATAGGGAGGGCCCGCCGCGCTTATGAGCTTGTCTCCGGGGCGCAGCGCCCCGAAGAGCCCGCAGGTTATCGCATGCGTGCCGCTGACAAACGCGGTGCCGGCTACTGCGTCCTCGCAGCCGAATATGTCTGCGAAGATTGCTCCGAGGCAAGCGCGCCCTTTGTCCGAATATCCGTAACCTGTCGAACCCTGAAAGCAGCTCTCGTCGACCCTGTGTTTTTGGAACGCCGCAAGGACCTTTTGCGTATTGAACAGCGAGACCTCGTCGATGCGCCGGAAAACGTCCTTGACGCTCTCCTCCGCAGCAGCCGCTATATCGAGAAGTTTTTGTGAAATCCTGATCATGTCCTTACAGAGCAGTGATGAGCTGCCTGAAGCGCTCCCCTCTTTCCATAAAGTTTTCGAAAGCGTCAAAAGAGGCGCATGCGGGCGACATCAATACACAGTCGCCGCTCTGTGCGCTGCGGGCGGCTGTCATCACAGCTTCATCGAAACCGGTACACGTCATAATCCGCGGCTGCTCGCCAAGATCGGCTCCCGCTTCCTCCACAGCCTTTTGTATAGCCGGAGCCGTGGGGCCGCACAGCACGAGGGTCCTGACTTTTTCGCATATAATGCGGCCGAGCTCGTCGAAGGGGATGTGTTTGTCGTAACCTCCGGCTATGAGGATGACCTTCTGATCGAAGCTGCGAAGGCCGGCGGCTGTCCGGGTCGGGCTTGACGCTATCGAATCGTTGTAATATCTCACGCCGTTGTGTGTGCGGACGAGTTCCAGACGGTGCTCCACTCCGGTGAAACTCCGCGCTGTCTGCGACATGGCCTCCCGCGGGACCTCTCCCGCGAGAGCGGCCGACGCCGCCATGTAGTTTTCAAGGTTGTGCACTCCGGGCAGCAGTATCTCCCGCGTGGCGTAGAGCGCCGTTTTTTTCCCTTCCGATTCGAAAAAGACCGTCTCTCCGTCCGTGCTGCACCCGCTCCGGACCGGCCCCCTGCGCGAGAACAGGCGGACTCTCCCGGGGGCCTGCCGCGCCATCTGAGAGGTGATATCGTTATCCGCATTTGTCACGAGGAGGCTGCTCTTTTTCTGATACAGGTATATGTTCCTCTTCGCGTCGACGTATTCCTGCATGGACAGGTGCTTGTCCAGATGGTTCGGCGCGAGGTTTGTAATAACGGCGACGTCCGGCGACCGGCGCATAGTGAGAAGCTGAAACGAGCTCAGCTCCACAACGGCCACGTCCTCCGGCGACATCTCTCCGGCTTTGCACAGAAGCGGCGTACCTATGTTCCCGCCCACGTGGACCCGCCTGCCGGCTGCTCTGAGCATCAGCGACATGATCGTGGTCGTCGTCGTTTTGCCGTCGCTGCCGGTCACGGCGTATATGGGGCAGGGGCACACTTCAAAAAACGCCTCCATTTCGGAGGTCAGCACCGCTCCGGCCCGTACGGCGCGTGCTATGCCCGGCTCGTCGGGCCGTACGCCCGGGGAGCGGAAAATCACGTCCGCTTCGACAACGTCCAGATAGCGCTCCCCCAGACAGGCGGAAGCGCCGGACTCCACAAGCGATTCCGCTTCTTTTCCCAGGCGCTCTTTCCTATCGTGCAGCGTAACTATCGCGCCGTATTCGAGAAGCTTCCGCGCGAGGGGCAGATTGCTCACGCCGACGCCGATCACCGCTGCTCGTTTTCCTTTATATGAGAGAAAGTACGAGTCCATATTCATCGCACCGGCTTCTTTCTCATATCACCAGCAGCCGCTTCGGTGTGCGGGTGATATTCTCACAGCCGCCGTCCCGGATCACGATGACATCCTCGATGCGGACACCGAATCTGCCCGGCAGATATATACCCGGTTCGGCGGAAATTACGTTTCCCGCCTTGAGTTCCCTTGAGTCCGAGGGGGAAGCGCTGTTGCACTCGTGTACTTCAAGCCCGAGCCCGTGGCCGAAGCCGTGGCCGAAATATGCCCCGAAGCCTGCGCTACCTATCACGTCCGCGGCCGCAGCGTGGACGGCCGACCCCGGAACTCCGGCTGCGGCTTTCTCTATCCCCGCCTCCTGAGCCCGGAGAACGGTCTCGTATACGGCGCGCATCTCGTCGGTATATCCCCCCACGGCGACAGTCCTCGTCATGTCGGAACAGTACCCGTCCTTGATACATCCGAAATCCATCGTTAGAAACGTGCCTGTTTTTATCTCCGCGTCCGTCGGGACGCCGTGCGGCATGCTTGAGCGGGCTCCCCCGACGACGATAGGATCAAAAGACAGACCGTCGGCGCCGAGTTTGAGCATGGAGTAGATGAGCTCCGCGGCGACTTCCTTTTCGGTCATCCCCGGGCGTATAACGCCCAGCGTGTTTTCAAACGCCTCCTCGGCAATACGCTGCGCCCGGATCATCTTTTCTATCTCGGTTTCCGATTTGACGGCCCGCAAGTCCGTAAGTATGCTCTGCGCCCCCTGCAGCACGACGGGGAGTGCCCCGCTGAGCGTTTGATGATCAGAGTATGAGACCGATTTTTCTTCAAAAGCCAGGCTCTTTATGTCCTCGGCCTCGATAGCGCGCATTATGAGGCGATTATACGTGTTTTCGGCGTCGGTCCGCTCCACCCTGAAATCTGGCAGGGCGCGGCTCGCCGCCTCAATATAGCGGGAGTCTGTGAAAAAGTACTGGTGCTGCGGCGTGATGAGCACGACTCCGTCAGATGAGGCAAAGCCCGAAACGTAGAGACGGTTCACCCCGCTCGATACATAGAATGCGTCCAGGCACCGCTCATTCATTTCTCTCCTGACGTGTTCATAGTTTTTCAAATGTTTTCCCTCCGAAAATCATATTTACCGCAACAACGAGTCTTTCAAAAGCAAACCTGAGCCAGATGTGCGGCACTCTGCGGTCGATAGGGACTACCCATATGCTCTTAACTTCGGCACGGTTTGCTCCGAGGACGTCGGTGAAGATCTGATCACCCGCAAGTGCCATCCGGTTTAGCGGCACATCCGTGACCCGCGCCGCCTCAAAAAAGCCGGCCGTCCTCGGTTTGCCGATGCGTTCAAAGCATTTGACGCCCAGCATCCGGGCATTCCGACTTGCTCTGCCTCTGCGGTTGTTGCTGAACAGCACCAGTTCGATTCCCGCCTCGTCAAGCGTCTTTTTCCATCGGAACACTTCCTCCGGGGGCCTTTTATGCCGGTGCAGCGAGATCGTATTGTCCAGATCGCACAGAAGTACCTCTATTTTTTCGGATCTTAAAAATCCGGGAGAGATATCGGTCAGCTTCCGGGCAATAAAATCCGGCACAAAACAAAAGCTCATAACAACACCAGCCAAAGAATAAAGTGTATTGAACCTGCCCGGCCGGAGAAGCCGGGAGCCGAAAACATAACTTATATTATACCACAATTGCGGCTGTCTGCCAATACTCCCATATTGTACCAGTCATAAATGCTTTATGTAAACCTCTGCACACTAATAAGGAGTGGAAAGCTGATGAAGATCATTATCGTTTGTCCTCCGTCTCAGCGGGAAAAGGCTTTAAAGCACAGCCAGCATATTGCGATCGTAGGCTATGAACTGACAGCCCGGGGCAGACTCGCGGGCAGGGGGATCCCTCAGGCGCTGCGCTCGGGGCTGATGGTACTGTGCGCTTCGCCGGCGTGCGCGGGCGACCCGTCAACAGCGGTACAGGATATACGGCGCGAGATGAATTTCAGGAGGTATTCGGGAATAGTCGCCGACTTTGAGGGCGAAACCACCGCTTTCCTTGTTAGGACGCTGACGGCGCTCCGAAAGAGCGCCGCTGTCGAGATCTACGCACCCGAATCATACGCCGAAAAGGTTCCGAACGTCACTGCCCTTGTAGGCTCAGGCGTTACGGGCGGCTCGTTTTCCGAATACCTCAACCGCACGGTCTCGCGCTTTCCCGGAAAAACCGCGCTGCAGGTATCAAGGCTCAGCGAGGACTATCTCCTCCCTTACTCAAGCGGCGAGCACCGCCGTCTGGAGACCAGAGAGCGGGAAGATATCATGATGTCGACCGGGGCTCAAAGCTTCTACTCCTCGCAGCTGTGCACAAACTATTTTACTTATTACGACCGGGCCCGCAAACCGCACTTTGTGCTCTACGACACCGCGGCGACTCTCAGGCGCAAGATCACCGTCGCCGAGAGGACCGGCATTGACCAGGCCTTCTTTGCATATCCGGAGGTCCATGATATCCTGCAGGAGATTCTGAAATAGAGGCCCTGCGGGCGAGGGAGCCGTTCGGCTCCTATGACCGGCGGGATACTAACCTGAGCGTGTCAAGAACACGTGTTCCTTGACACGGATCGTGGAAAGATCCCGCCGCTGCGGCAATAAGCCTCCCCATCGAGGCAAAGGCGGGCGGCGCAGCCGGCGGGTTGAGGTATTGGATCGGATGAGGTGATAACTCGGCGCCGCCTCGTCCGCCTCACTGCGATCAAGCACCTTTTCCCCGAGGAGAAGGCTCGTAACAGTTTTTAAAAACGGCCATGCACACGCAGCGCGATTCTGGAAACTTCGCCGCACTGCGAAAGAACTGAAGTCGTAATGCTCTGTTTTTCCGGTCTGCTGAAAACGGCATAGCTTTCGCTATGCCGTTTCGTAAACACTATTATTTAATTGGCTGATCGGCCGGATCCGAAAGGTTTCACAGCCCCCCTGCCGCCCGCAGCGTATCAGCTGAATTTCTTCTTGTTCTTTCTGGCTGCTTCGGACTTCTTGCGGCGCTTAACGCTCGGGCTGACATAATGCTCTCTCTTGCGAACCTCAGCCATAACACCCGCTTTAGCACAACTGCGTTTGAACCTTTTAAGAGCGCTTTCCAGCGACTCATTTTCTTTCAAATGAACTTCAGACATCATTTTCCCTCCTTCCACTACGCCACACTGGCGCATTCAGGAACGCCGGGTATTGCTTCCGTTTTTCGATTATACTGCAAGTGAATTGCAGTGTCAACAATAAAATCAGACTTCCGGTCAGCCGTTCCGGTCAGCCGGATATGCGGGCCGGGAGCACCGCGACGCGGCGTCGCGCGGAAAACGGCCACGTCATCTGATGATCAGGTTAACAAGTTTGTCCTTGACGTATATAGTTTTTACGACAGTACCCGTCTGCAGGACCTTTTGTATCTTCTGGTTCTCCATGACGGCCCGCACGGTCGCGTCCTGATCGCTGCCGGCTGGCACCGTAACGGTCCCGCGGAATTTGCCGTTTATCTGTATGGCTATCTCGACCGTCTCGTTTTTGATCTTCGTTTCATCATATGAAGGCCAGGGCTGCGTCGTCGCTATACCTTCAAAGCCTAACATTTCCCAGCTCTCGTCACAAATATGCGGTGCGAAAGGCGCGAGCAGTGTGAGGAAGATCCGCATATCCCCTCTGCTGCAGCCTTTTTCGGAATACGCGTTCGCGAGCGTCATAAGAGCAGCTATCGCCGTGTTGAATTTCAGGTTCTCGATGTCCTCCGAGACCTTTTTGATCGTCCGGTGGACAAGCGACTCGTGTTCGGGCGTAATACCGTCCGAGCTGTCCGCCTGTTCGGCGATGGCCCACACCCGGTCAACAAAACGTTTGCAGCCCTTCACCGCGGTCGACGACCACGGCGCCGCCTTTTCAAAATCACCAATGAACATTATATACAGGCGCATCGTGTCCGCCCCGTACTGACGCACGACCTCGTTCGGGTTGATCACGTTTCCGCGGGATTTGGACATTTTCTCGCCGCCCTCGCCGAGTATCATGCCGTGGCTCGTGCGCTTTGCGTACGGTTCCGCAAAAGGCACGATGCCCAGATCATACAGAAACTTGTGCCAGAAGCGGGAGTAGAGCAGATGGAGCGTCGTATGTTCCATACCTCCGTTATACCAGTCGACCTGACCCCAGTATTCAAGCGCACTTTTCGAAGCGAGCTCGGTGCTGTTGTGCGGGTCCATATAGCGAAGGAAATACCAGCTTGAGCCCGCCCACTGGGGCATTGTGTCAGTCTCCCTCTGAGCGGCGCCTCCGCATTTGGGGCAGGTCGTGTTGACCCACTCCGTTATCTTGGACAGGGGCGACTCCCCGGTATCCGTAGGCTCATATGACTCTACCTCGGGCAGCGTGACCGGCAGATCGCTCTCGGGTATCGCTGCCCAGCCGCATTTGTCGCAGAAGACTAGCGGGATCGGCTCTCCCCAATACCTCTGCCTCGAGAACACCCAGTCGCGCAGCTTATAGTTGACCGTCGCTTCTCCAAGCCCGTTCTCCTCGAGATAGGCGATGATGGCCGCCTTCGCTTCTTCGACCTCCATGCCGTCAAGAAAGCCCGAATTCACCATTATACCGGATTCTGTGTCGGTGTAGGCTTCTTTTTCGACGTCGCCCCCGCTGACGACCTCGATTATCTGCAGGCCGAATTTCTTCGCGAATTCCCAGTCGCGTTCGTCGTGCCCCGGCACCGCCATTATAGCGCCGGTGCCGTATGATGAGAGGACGTAGTCCGAAGTGAATATCGGGATCTCGCGGCCGGTCACGGGGTTCACGGCGCGGACTCCGCGAAGCTCCAATCCCGTCTTTTCCTTAGACAGTTCGGTTCGCTCAAGGTCGGACTTCTTTCCGGCCTCCGCGCGGTAAGCGGCTATCTCGTCATAGTTTTCGAGCTTGTCTTTCCAGGTCTCGATCAGGGCGTGTTCCGGGGACAGGACCATATATGTCGCGCCGAAAAGCGTGTCGGGCCGGGTCGTGAAGACCTCGATCACGTCCTGTGTATTTGTCTTAAAGCGCACGTTTGCGCCCGTGCTGCGTCCGATCCAGTTTCGCTGCTGGATCTTTACCCGCTCTATAAAGTCGACTCCGTCGAGATCGTCTATGAGCCTCTGTGCGTATTTTGTGATCTTTAGCATCCACTGGCTCTTCTCTTTGCGGATGACGGAGCTGCCGCAGCGCTCGCACACCCCGTCGACTACCTCCTCGTTGGCGAGGACGACCTTACAGGACGTGCACCAGTTGACCGGTATCTTCGCCTTGTACGCAAGGCCCTGCTCAAACAGCTTCAGGAAGATCCACTGCGTCCACTTATAGTAACCGGGCTCCGTGGTGTTGACTTCCCTGTCCCAATCAAAGGAATAGCCGAGCATGTTGAGCTGCTCTTTGAACATAGCGATATTGTTGTTTGTGACCGCGCGGGGATGGATATGGTTCTTGATAGCATAATTCTCTGTCGGCAGGCCGAAAGCGTCCCATCCCATCGGAAAAAGGACGTTATACCCCTGCATGCGGCGTTTCCTCGCGATGATGTCCATCGCGGTATAAGGTCTTGCGTGCCCTACATGGAGGCCGTTCCCGGACGGGTACGGGAATTCGACGAGCGCGTAAAATTTCTTTTTTTCACTTCCGTTCCGCGCGCGAAAGATCCCCTTTTCGCTCCATATCCTCTGCCACTTCTCCTCGGCTGACCTGAAATCATACTTCATCGCGGAAATCACGCCTCCAACCCGTCAATTTTGATACGCGGGGCGTCCTGCCACAGCCTTTCAAGGTCATAAAAGGCGCGCGTCTCCGCCATAAACAGATGCACGACCAGACACCCGAAATCCATGAGCACCCATGTGCCGCCTCCCCGTCCCTCCACATGGCCCAGCTTCTCGCCCGCGTCCTCCAGAGCTTTTTGCACAGCATCGGCCAGTGTCTTCAAATGTGTCGTCGACGAACCTGTGCAGATCACAAAGTAGTCCGCCATGACAGTCAAATCGCTGATCTGAAGCACGCTGATGCTGATCGCTTTTTTATCTGCGAGGGCGCGCGCCGCAATCATGGCCACCTCAAGTGGAGTATTCATTAAAACAGCATCCTTTCTGTCTTCCGTAATCGATCTTCACGGGGTCCCGGCTGAGGTCGATCAACCGAACGCCCCGTCCAGCTCGCCGCCGTCACCCGGGTAGTACGGATCGGTCCCGGGATCGACCGGTTCGTCCGGTGGTGCCCCCGGATCTGTTCCGGGCTCCGCCGGATCATCATCCTGACCGCCCGTGTCACCGCCGGGGCCGGATGCGCCGCCCGGTTCGGGCGGGCTGGTGGAGGGTTTAAACGTCGGCACGAAAATGTTCAGGTCTGCGGTCGTGATGGCGTGATCGTCATAAGGATTGAAGTATTCGTCCATCATTTTCGCTACTTTTGACGCGTACAGGAAGTAGTAAGACAGATCCTGGTACATCGTGGCGTAACCTTCAAGCGTGAACGTCTGTATATTTTCCACCCCCACGTCCAAAAATCGCAGGCCGAACCAGATCATCTCGCCTTTCGTTAGGTTGGACGTGACGTTTTTGCTGAATATCTCGGCATAATTGCCTATGTTCTTTGCGATGTTCTTAATCGACAGGCACTGTTTGGCAAGCGCGATGATAAAGTCCTGCTGCATCTCGATGCGGCCCAGGTCTCCGTCAAGCCCGCCTGTGAAACCGTCGTTGTTCTGTCTCCAGCGGCAAAGCTGCACGGCCTGCTTCCCGTTGAGCGTCTGCGGCCCGGGATACAGGTCTATCAGAAGTGACTGCACGGGGTCCCTGTAGTGCATCCTGTACGGGACGTCATACTCAACGCCGCCGATCGCCTCTACGAGTTCCTCCATCGCGCTCATGCTGACAAGGATATAGTAGTCGCACTCGAAGCCCATGATTTTTTTCAGCTCGCGGCTCAGAGTTTCGATCCCGCCTATAGCGTATGCCGAATTTATTTTTTTCGTGGCGGTCCATCCCGTGTTGCAGTACGTATCCCGCGGTACGCTCACAATGTTCACGGTATTTTTATCGGCGTTGTACGATAACACCATCAGTGTATCCGTGTGTACGCTGCCTTCAATATCGTCAAAACCCGCCAGGATAATATTATAGACATTTTTGTTGATCGCAGGCTTTGTTCCCGGATCTGTCGGTTCCGGATCCTCCTCCGTGGGCTCGCTGGGCTTGGCCGTAGGCACGGGGGTACCCGGCTTCGACGATTCCGGGGCAACGCTGTGGCTCGGCCGTATACCTTCGCCCTGGTTATCCGGCGGCTTTACGTACGTCTTTGCTAAAGCGAAAGCGGCCAGACCGATAGCCAGCACGGAAAAAGCGATCAGCAGGCAAACTTTATGCCATCTCTTCAGCAGGCAGGATCCGCCCTTTACATCAGCTTTAACAGCATCTTTTTCTATGCGCATTGTCGGATCGGACGCGACGTTCTGCGCTCCCCGGGGGCCCTCCCCCTCCGGCTGCGCCCGCTGCTCGCTCAGGATCTTTTCGATATCGAAAGTGCCGAGATCTGCAGTATCGAACTTCTTTTTATCCTGCGGTTTTTCGGTATTCGCTTCCGCTCTCCTGTTACCGAATAGTTTCAAGGCTTTCATCCTTTCTTTGCTTCCGAAGCCATTCGAGCGTTTGCTCTGTTCTCGGATGGATGTTTTTCTCGGAAGCGAGCAAAAATGCGAGACCGTCTGTCATCGCCTTCTCTAGCGCGGCGTCAATGTCCTCGAATGCGATCTCCCGAAGCACCCCGGCTCCTTCAAACGTGCGCCCGGGCTCGATGTAATCGGCAAGGCAGACTATCTTTTCGAGAAGGCCCATACCCGGCCTTCCGGTAGTATGATAACGGATGGCGTCACAGACGCACTCCGGCTGGTTCAAAAACGTAGAGGCCACGGCCGCTCCCGTCATTCCGTGGAGCAATTCGGAATTCTTTACCTCAATGTCGTCCGGTATAATACCATACTTCCGGCACAGTTGCAACTGCTCCCGCTCCCGGGCACACCTGGTCACGTCGTGCAGGACCGCCGCTGTCCGGGCTTTCAGCTCATCGGCTCCCCAGCGTTGCGCAAGCATGGCGGCCGCCGTTTCGCAGCCCAGGATATGCCTGCCCCTCTTCTCATCGACCCTGCGCAGCGACCATTCCCGAATACTATCGAGATCCTTCCGCGGCGGCGCCGTGTCGTACAGGCCGTGCTCCAGAATATATCCGTATACGTGCCCGGGCAGGGATTCCTCCGCGCAGCCGAGAGGCAGAAGGCGTCTGATCCGGGTGGAGGAGACGTCGATGTAATTATTGTCGACCCTGATTATGTTGGCGTTAAACCGCGATCTCAGCCCGGCGGCGCATATCTCCAGAGCTTCCTCCTCGTCCCCCCTGTTCAAATAAGCCAGATCCGCAAGGGCCGCGATCTTCCCGGGTTCGTGCCACCTGTCAAAGCTCAGCAGCATGTCGCTCCCCATAATGAAGACCAGCCTGTCATCCGGGAACATGCTCTTCAACTCCGACAGCGTCCGGGAAGTGTAGCTGAGCCCGCCTTTTTTGATCTCGATATCCGATATCTCGGCCTTGTCCAACCCGGAGAAGGCGAGTCGCAGCATATTTATCCTGTCCCGGTCGCACGGGGTCAAGACGCTGCGCGGTTTATGGCTCGAATAGGCCGAAGGAACGATCAGCAGCCTGTCAAGCTCCAGCGATTCACAGGCTGTCCGCGCCGAATCCGTATGCCCTATGTGCGGGGGATCGAACGCTCCCCCGTAGACGCCGATAATCATTTAGCCGGACATTCCTTTCCAAAGCGGGCTTCGAAAGCTGCCGGGCGGCCCGGAGACCGAAGCTCCGACATCACGTCCCTCCCGCAGCCCCCGGCGGCGCTGCAGGCACGCGGCGCGGACCGTTGGCATTGAAGTTGCGGACGGAGCTCACTGCCCGCCGGATCTTTTCATGTTCGAAAAAACACTTTCCTGTTTGCGGGGTTTTCTCTGTACAGAACAAAGCGGCTCCCTATCACCTGAACGCCCTGCGCTCCGGTACGGGCGGCAAGGACCTCGCACGCTTCGCGCGCCGTCAGAGGCGCTGTCTCCAGCACCCTGCCTTTTATCAGTTCTCTTGCGGTCAGAGCGTCATCCGCCTGTTTCACAACGTTGTCGGTGACACCTTCATGCCCGATAAAGAGGATCGTCTCTATCCCGTTTGCCCGGGAGCGGAGGTCCGCCCTCTGTTTACTTGTCAGTTCCATTGAACATTTTCTCCATTTCTTCCAGAAAAGACCGGATGGCGCGGGCTCTGTGGGAGACGGAGTTCTTCTCCCGGGCATCCAGTTCGGCCATCGTCTTTCCGAGTTCCGGCAGCAGGAACAGCGGGTCATACCCGAAACCGTTTTTGCCTCTCGGCTCTGAGAGGATAACGCCCCCGCACGTCCCCCGGGCGGTGATAATCCGTCCGTCCGGGAAAGCGCAGCACAGGCAGCACACGAACCGCGCTCCTCTTTTTGACGCAGGTACTCCCGATAAGTTCCCCAGCAGATATTCGTTTCTTTCTTCATCGCTGCTTAAGCCGCCGTATCTGGCCGATAACACGCCGGGGGCGCCGCCGAGAGCGTCGACTTCCAGGCCCGAGTCGTCCCCGAGCGAGGGGAGATGTGCAGCGGCGGCCATCGCCCGGGCTTTGATCACGGCGTTTTCTTCGAAAGTCGCTCCCGTCTCCTCGGGTTGGACGCTGACCCCAAGGTCACCGGCGGACAGTATGTTGTACCCTCGGCTGCCCATTATTTCCCGTATCTCGCGCAGTTTTCCCGGATTGCCCGTCGCGCACACGATCGTCATCTTCATATGAGCGCTCTGACGTATTCCGCGGCGTCAAACTCCATCAGATCGTCGATCTGCTCGCCGACACCGATAAACTTCACGGGGATCTTCATCTCGCTCGAGATGGCAAGGACTATACCGCCTTTGGCCGTACCGTCCAGCTTAGTCAGGACAATACCGGTCAGGCCGGCGCTCTGCATGAACTCTTTTGCCTGCGCAAGGCCGTTCTGGCCGGTCACGGCGTCAATAACCAGGAGGGTCTCCACGTCGCATCCGGGCAGTTCGCGCTTTATTATACGGGCGATCTTTCCAAGCTCGCTCATAAGGTTTTTCTTGTTGTGCAGCCTGCCTGCCGTGTCGCATATGAGCAGGTCCGCATTCCGCGCGCGGGCAGCGGAGATTGCGTCATACACGACAGACGCGGGATCCGCCCCCTCTTTCTGGCTGACGATCGCACAGCCGGCGCGCCCGGCCCATACTTCGAGCTGCTCGGCGGCGGCTGCACGGAAAGTGTCTGCCGCGCAAAGAACGACCTGCTTCCCCTCTCGTGTGTATTTCGCGGCAAGTTTGCCGATCGTCGTCGTCTTGCCCACACCGTTGACTCCGACGACGAGGATGACCGAGGGTTTGGTCCCGAGCTTCATGCCCGTATCACCTGTCCCCAGCCGCTCGATGAGGATCGAGCGCAGTTCGTCCCGCGCTTCGGCGGCCGACTTTATGCCCTTCGCCCTGACCCTCTCGCGCAGCAGCGCGGAGGCCTCCTCAGCCGTGCTCATCCCGGCGTCGGACAGGATCAGGGCCTCCTCTATCTCATCGTAAAAATCATTGCTCAGCTTACCGAAAGCCGCGAACGCGCTGTCTATAGCACCTGCTATGTTGGCCTTCGTGCGCGAAAGGCCCTGCGCTATTTTGCTGAATATCGACATTTGTCCTCCAGACAAGCCGGTAATTACCGGCGGTTTATTTGTTCTGTGTCGCAGCGTCAGGCGAGCAGCTCCCGTTCGACCTGATCGAGCGCAAGTGTCAGGACCTTTGATATGCCCTTTGAGTACATGGTTACTCCGTAAAGTATGCCCGCAAGCTCCATCGTAGGCCTCCGGTGTGTGATGGCTACTACCTGGGTGGTCTTTGAGATATGTTTCAGATACTTCGCGAATCTCACCACGTTTACCTCGTCAAGCGCCGTTTCTATCTCATCGAGTACGCAAAAAGGAGCGGGCCGGATCTTCATGATGGCAAAATACAGAGCTATGGCTGCAAATGCCTTTTCTCCTCCGGAAAGAAGCGAGATTGAACGGACTTTTTTCCCGGGGGGCTGTATTTTGATCTCGATGCCGCACTCAAGCACGTTTTCGTCGTCCTCGAGGCAGATCCCCGCTGTTCCGCCTCCGAAGATCTCCGAGAACGTCTCCTGAAATTTCTCGTTTATCTCCGCGAACCGGGCTGTGAACAGTTCTTTCATCTCGCCCGTCATGGAGCGGATAATGCCCTCAAGCTCTTTTTTGCTCTTCAGCGCGTCGTCTCGCTGCCCGGTCAGATACTCCCAGCGGCTGCTCACGCGCTCAAACTCGTCGATCGCGCCGAGATTCACCGTACCGAGGGAGGCCATCTCTTTTCTCAGCTCCGCGGCCCGCTGCCTGGCTTTTGTCTGAGAATCGATAGGGGCCGCCGCCCCGGCCGCCGTCTCGCGCGTCAGACCGTAGGTGTCCCACAGCTTGTCCACGAGCTGTTTCTCCGCAAGCTCTGTTTCGGCGCACCTGCTTTCAAGCCTCGCGGCTTCACGCTCCAGAGCGATTATCTCCGTGTTCTTATCCTGGATCCCCGCCTTGACGGCCTGTTTCTGTTCATCAATATCCGCGCGAAGCCCGGCAGTTTCGGCGAGCTTGCGCTTTAATTCTTCGATCCGGACCGCGACAGCCGCCGCTTCTTCCTTTTTCCTGTTCGAAACGTCGAGCAGCCGCGCCGTATCGGACTCGATCTCCCGTATCCTGGCCATACACCCGGCGCGGTAATCGCTGATCTCGCCGGCCATACGGCTGAATTCGGCAGTCAACGACTGCTCCGCGTTCTTTTCCGCGGCCAGCGCGACCGTCGCGGCGTCTATCCTTTCGAGTTCTCTTCTGAGCTCCTCTCCCGACAGCCTGAGATCCTGAGAGCCCTCGGCGGCTTCCGCCCGGTCGGCCTCAAGTTTTTCAAGCCTTGCGGATACCGACCGGATCTTCTCCTCCAGAGCATCCCTCTCTTCGGCGCGCGCTCTGCGCTGCGCCGCCTCGCCGTCCATGTCTGAGCGCGCTCTTTCCAGAGCCTCGAGGACGGATCGCTTCTCGGAACTCTTTTGATTGAACAGGCCGGAGAGCAGGAGCACTTTATCTTCCAGTTCGCGCTGCTCCGCAAGTGCCGACTCGTGTTCCGCCCTCGCCTTCTGAAAATCGCTGTACGCCCGGGCGGCTTTCTTCTCAAGCGCTTCAAGCTGTTTTTGAGACTCCTGCTTTTCTAGATTTAGCCTTGCAAGCTCCGCAGCGCGGGAAAGGATGCCTGTGGAGCGCGAAACGCTCCCTCCCGTCATGGCGCCGCCCGAGCTGATGATCTGCCCGTCAAGTGTCACTATCTTAAAACGGTGCCCGTATTTGCGGCCTATATTGATCGCGGCGTCCAGATCCCCGGTAACAGCCGTCCTGCCGAGAAGGCTTGCAAACACCTGTTCATATTTCGGATCGTATGATATGAGCGAAGCGGCCAGCCCGACAAAACCGCTCTCGTTCGGGAGTCCCGACTCTTTCAGGGTGCTGCCTCTGACAGAGCTCAGAGGCAAAAATGTCGCCCGCCCCGCGTCCGCTCTTTTCAGGAGCATAATTGCGGCTTTGGCGTCGGCTTCGCTTGAAACGACGATACTTTGCGCCGAGATGCCCAGAGCCGTCTCGATGGCGACGACGTATCTGTCCTCTGCGCTCAGCAGATGCGATACCGGCCCGTGTATGTTGCGGAGGCTTCCCCTCTGCTTCTCCTGCATGATCCTTTTGACGGCGCGGTTGTACCCGTCGTAGTCTCTCTCCATTTCAGAGAGGATATTCCATCTGGATTCGATCGCGGTCAGTTTTTCCTTTTCGCGGGCGGCAAGTTTCAGGGAGTTGTTGTACTCCTCCTCGCGCGAGCTGCGCTTCAGAGCGCAGCCTCTTGCGACGTTAGCCCGGTATTCGGAGGCGCTGCGGGCCTTTTCAAGTTCCGAGCGCGCCTCCTCCTCTTCGCTCAGCGCGGCCTCATACTTGAGCTCAAGCATACCGATCTCCTGCTCAAGCGCAGTCCGGCGCTCTTCAGCGCGGCTCTCCTGCTCGCTGAGCGCTTCATATCGCGCGCTCAGGTTCGCTTTTTCGCCTCGCAGCGCCAGCATTTCCTCCAGAAGGCGCGTGAGCTCTGCCGCCGCCCCCGCTTCAAGATCGGAGTTCTCACGGATCCTGTCCCGGAGTTCCGTAACCCTCAGGCGCAGAGCTCCGAGTTCTTCATCAATACTGTCGATCCTTGTTCTTTTTTCTTCAAGCTGCTCACGGATCTTTGTGCCGCGTTCCTCTCTTGACCGGAGTTCGGCTGTGATCCTTGATATGTTCTCCTCATTTGAGCGCACCGCGTTCTGCGCGGCCTCCGCTTCGTTCATAAGCGAAGCGGCAGCCAGCTCAAGGCTGGACAACTCGTCGCGCAGCTCTTCGCCCTTTGACTCGAGAGCCCGATAAATACCCTCCAGCTCTTCTGTGCGCGCATAGAGCTCCCGCTGCTCGGCCCTTGCTCTTTCGGACTGCTGCTGTGCGATCAGGGCATTCTCCCTGTGTTTTTTCGACAGCTCGGCCGCCTTCCTGAGCTCCTCCAGCCAGAGGGCGCTCTCGATCCCCCTGAGCTCGTCGCGTATGACAAGATAGCGTTTGGCGACCTCGGCCTGCTCTTTCAATGGCCCTATCTGCAGCTCAAGCTCCGCCAGCTTATCGTTTACGCGCAGAAGGTTCGCCGCCGCGCCCTCGAGCTTCCTTTCCGCTTCCTGCTTGCGGGAGCGAAAGCGCGAAATGCCTGCGGCTTCTTCGAAGACTTCTCTCCGGTCCGTGCTTCTTGCGGACAATATCTCGTCGATCCGCCCCTGCCCTATGATGGAATATCCGTCGCGCCCCAGACCCGTATCCATAAAAAGCTCGTGGATATCCCTCAGTCTGACAGATCTGCGGTTTATGTAGAATTCACTCTCTCCGCTGCGGTAGACTCTTCTCGTCACCGCGACCTCGGGGCTGTCGACCGGGAGTTCCCCCTGCTCGTTCCCCAGGACCATCGTCACCTGGGCAAAACCTGACGGAGCCCGCCCCACGGAGCCGCCGAATATGACGTCCTCCATTTTTGTGCCGCGCAGAGCCTTGTTGCTCTGCTCGCCCATGACCCACCTGAGAGCGTCGGATATGTTTGATTTGCCGCTCCCGTTCGGACCGACGATCGCCGTTATAGTGTCGTTGAACACGAGAGTGGTCTTTTCCGGAAAAGACTTAAAACCTTGAATTTCCAGAGACTTCAGATGCACCGGAGTGTTCTCCTTTGCCGCAGCCGGGTTACCGCGATGAACAATATGATCCAAAAACCCAAAAAACTATCTGATTATACAATATATAGAGGGTATTAACAAGTCAAAAAACAACATGTCCGCATAATTGGCGCAGGCTGTGAAAAAGCCGAATGCCAGGAACTCGGTCCTCCCGCAGCGCGGCGGGATCTCAATAATAATACTGTATTTGCGTGACCGGTTTTTACTATTATTAAGTTCCGGGTCATCCGGAGACACGCACGCCCGGCGCGATCATTCGCGCCCGCCCGGGATCAGACTGATCCCTCTCGCGGCCTTATCCTCGATCACCTCGACCTTTTTAAAGCCGTATCTCGCCTCAAGTTCCCGGATATTCCGTCTGCGCTGCCCTATGACGGCGGATGCCCGGCCCTCGGGTACCCGGATACGGAGACAATCGCCGCGACGCCCGTTTTCAAGCAGTTTTTCGATTTTGCGCAGATAAAAAACCCCCTGTGCAAGCTCCCCCATGGCGGGATGGTAGGCCCCCGCCAGGGCGTCGCCGCCGGAGAGCTCATTCGAGGGGTTCAAACCCAGACGTATCACCGGAATGCCGTAAGACCCGAATACCTCGAGCAGGTCGGCGCACCATTCGGCCGCTTCATCGGGAGTCTGCGGCTTATACTCTCCCGAGAGCCAGAGCCGCTCAAGCTCCGTCCCGCGAACGACCACGGTCGGATATATCCGTACCCCGTCAGGTCCCAGCTCCGCCAGTTCCACAGCGGTCCTGACGCTCTTTTCGCGGGTATCGCCGGGAAGGCCCGTCATCATCTGCAGAACAAGCCTGAAACCTGCGCTTTTTATCGCGCGCGCGGCTTTGCGGACATCCTCGGCCGTATGGCCGCGGGAGCTCCGGATGAGTACATCCTCATCCATAGACTGGGCCCCGATCTCCACGGCCCCGACTCCGCCGCGCCTGAGGCGACTCAGAGCTTCTGCGTCGATACAATCGGGCCTTGTGGATACTCTGACCGAGCACACGTCGCCCCGCTCAATGAACGGCAGAACGGCGCTCAGCAGCTCCTCCTGCAGGGCGGGTTCGACAGCAGTGAAGCTCCCCCCGTAAAAAGCGACCTGGGCCCCCGGCCCGCTTTCTGCGAGGGCTCTCTCAATAATACCTGCGGTCTTTTCCCCGTTTGCCGCCTCAACGGAGCCCGATATGCTGCGCTGATTGCAGAACGCGCACGAGTGCGGGCAGCCGAGATGAGGGACGAATACGGGGATGACTCTTCTGTCTGATCCTTTCACGTCAATCGGGGCGCCTTTTCTCAAACGCTTCGCGAGCGGCACCCTGCTCCGCGCTTTTTTTCGAGCGCCCGGTGCCCTCCCCCGCAGGTTCGCCGTCTATAAGGACACGGACGGTATAGACCCTGTTATGAGCGGGCCCGCTCTCGGATACCGCCTCATATGAGATCGAGTGGCCCGGCTCGCGCTGGATGAGCTCCTGAAGGAGCGTTTTATAGTCTTTTGCTTTTTCGCCCTTCCCGTCAATGATAAACGTCTTGACAAACTTCTGCGCGACGGCGTAACCCCCGTCCAGATACAGTGCCGCGATGACAGCCTCGACCGAATCGGCCGCTATCGAAGAGCGGCTCCTTCCGTCGTTTCTGCTTTCACCCTTTCCTAATAGTAGGTGCCGGGTCAGATCGATCGCCCCGGCAGCATGCGCAAGATTCTGCTCGCACACAAGCGAAGCGCGCATGCGCGTAAGATCGCCCTCACTTAAGTCGGGATAACGCAAATACAGGTATTCGGCTACGATCAATCCGAGCACCGAGTCCCCGAGAAATTCGAAACGCTCGTTGCTTGAGATCCCGCTGCCGCGTTTTTCGTTCGCGTAAGAACTGTGCGTCAGCGCGTTTCGTAGAAGGTTCTCATTTTTGAACCGATACCCGATAGTGTCCTGCAGATCCACAACAACCTCCCGTTCCATAACCGGAGGCACCTTGATGCCTCTTAATGATACGCAATGCGCGGCCCCCGGTAAAGCTCCGCACAGTACGGGCTGCTGCCCGCATTTGTGAAACCTGGTGGCCGGGTGGGCCGCGCAAGGAAATTCAATTTGTGCAGCGCCGAGCTCGAGAACGTCCGGCTCAACAGCGCTCAATTATCGCTCAGCCTGGTTTGGATATAATTCACGATATCGCCGACAGAGCGCAGATTAGTCAGATCTTCATCCTGCATTTCGCCGATTTCAAATTCTTCTTCCAGCGCCATCGTGAGCTCGACGATGTCGAGTGAATCGGCGCTCAGATCCTCTTCGAACAAAGTATCCATTGTGATCGTGGAGACGTCCACGCCAAACTGCTCAGATATCATTCCGGCAACCTTTTTAAATACCACCCTATATCACCTCCGTAAAGACAATCTACATATTAGCAAAATCACAAAGGATGTCAATACTGCAATGAGATTTATTTTTCCAGCAAAAACGACCTATTTTTCCGCTGCCATCAGACCGATATTTCCCGCTATCAGTGAACTTATGTCCGCTTCGGCATACTTTATTGCCTGGTTTACCGCGCTTCTGACCGCCCTGGCGTCCGATGAGCCGTGAGCTTTCAGAACGGGTTTTGCTATGCCGAGCAGGGGCGCCCCGCCGACTTCTTTGTAGTCCAGTCTGCTCTTGAATTCGGCCAAAGACCCCCTGAGTGCAAGAGCCGAGAGTTTTGTAAATATATTCTTAACGAACATGGACTTGAGCATACCCGTCAGCATATATGCAGTCCCTTCCATTGCCTTCATCAGGATGTTGCCGGAGAAACCGTCGGCTGCAACGACATCCGCTCCGCCCGCGGGCACATCCCGCGCTTCGATGTTGCCTATGAAATTGAGCGTGGCGGACCGCGCGGCCTCGCGAAGCAGCGCATAGGCTTCCTTCTGTACGGGAGGCCCTTTTGTCTCCTCTGTTCCGTTGTTGAGCAGGCCGACAGTCGGATTGCTTATTTCCAGCACGTGCTCGGCATAAAACGAGCCCATATAGGCAAACTGCAGCAGTAACGAAGGGGTGGTCTCAACGTTCGCCCCGCTGTCGATGAGGACGCAGCGGCCTTTCGCCGTCGGCAGGACAGCTGTGATCGCGGCGCGCTTGATGCCTCTGACGCGGCCTATCATCAACGTTGAGCATACCAGAAGGGCCCCTGTATTTCCTGCCGAAACAAAGGCGTCGCCTTCTCCGGCCTTGAGAAGCTTCAGCCCGACCACGAGGGACGAGTCCTTCTTGGTGCGCAGGACGGCGGAACCCTCGTCGGTCATTTCTACGACCTCGGAAGCGTGAGCTATCTCAATGCCCTTCGGTAGATTTGCGTACCCCATACTTCGCATGTGCTCGAGCAGTGACGTGCCGTCGCCCACAAGAATAACGGGGACCCCGAACTCCTGCACCGCCTGCACTGCCCCTTTGATTATCTCGTCGGGTGCGTTGTCGCCGCCCATTGCGTCAATGATTATTTTCATAGAGTATCTCCCTGCCCGCCGGAATCGCATATTGCCGGATCCGACATTGCCCTGCGGTCTTTGCAGCTGTCTATGATCTTCAAAGAGCGTTCGGCAATGAGCGTATTGCGCGCCCTCTTTCCCCGGACACGCTCTTCAAGAGGGGACATTATTCCGAAATTTATATTCATCGGCTGAAAGGTCTCCGGCTCCGCACTGCTTACATAGTGCGCGAGAGCACCGATCGCCGTAGAGGGCGGCATGGGCGTAAACCCGGCGCCCGATATATCGGCATACAGCGACAAGGCCGCGTAAAGACCGGAAGCCGCGGATTCGACGTAACCTTCGACGCCGGTGATCTGCCCCGCGAAAGCGATATCAGGGCATGATTTAGCCCTGTATCTGTCGTCGAGCAGCAGCGGCGAGCGGATAAAGCTGTTGCGGTGCATCACTCCGTAGCGCAGAAATTCCGCGTGCTCGAGTGCGGGTATCATGGAAAACACCCTTTTTTGCTCGGAGAACGTCAGGTGGGTCTGAAAACCGACCAGGTTATATACGCTGCCGGCCGCGTTATCCTTTCTCAGCTGTACGACCGCGTAGGGCATCTTCCCCGTTGCAGGGTCGCGGAGCCCCACAGGTTTCATCGGACCGAAGCGCAGCGTATCCTCACCCCTGCGCGCCATGACCTCTACCGGCATACATCCTTCAAAAACTCTGCTGTCTTCAAATCCGTGAACTTCCGCCTGCTTTGCACCGGCGAGCTCCCGCACGAAACATGTGTACTGTTCCCGGTCCATGGGGCAGTTTATATAGTCGTCCCCGCTCTTTCCGTAGCGGGAGGCGAACCAGGCCCTGTCGAGCTCGATGCTCTCGAAGCTTATCAGCGGCGCTGCCGCGTCAAAAAAGCTGAGATATTCCTCGCCTCCGAAAAAGCGGGAGATATCATCCGCCAGCGCCCCGTCGGTCAGAGGTCCCGTCGCGATGATCGCGGGCCCCCGGGGGACGGTGCGCACTTCCTCGCGAACTACGGTTATACGCGGATGGGAACCGATTTTCTTTGTAACAAGTCCGGAAAAAGCCCCTCTGTCGACGGCCAGAGCCCCGCCCGCCTCGACGCGGGTCTGATCCGCGCATGAGATGATAAGGCTCCCGAGCCTGCGCATTTCCTCCTTGAGGAGTCCCACCGCGGTCGTGACGTCCGCGGAGCGCAATGAGTTTGAACACACGAGCTCCGCAAAATCACCGCTCTTGTGAGCCGGGGTGCTTCGCGCGGGGCGCATCTCACAGAGCTTTACGTTCACTCCCCTCTGTGCCAGCTGCCACGCAGCCTCACATCCGGCAAGCCCTGCTCCTACCACACAGACATCAGGCATCTGATTTCTTCCTGCGGGTCTTTTTCGGTGCTGCGGCTTTTTTCTCTTCGGTCTGCGGACTTGCCTCATCACCGCTTGATTTGCCGGTCTTCTTCATATATGTGCCCCGTTTCTCCTCGGGTGTGAAATTTGAGCACTTTTCATTGATACAGTAGGGTTTCTTATGGCCTTTGCCGGGTTTCTTGAACATAGTTTGTCCGCAAACAGGGCAATCGTCCTTTGTCGGAACATCCCATGACATGAATGAGCAGGCGGGGTTCTTCTCACACCCGTAATAGGTGTAGCCCTTTTTTGACGACTTCTTCAGTATTTTTCCGCCGCAGACCGGGCAGCGGCCCGGCATCTCGACAACTATCGGTTTTGTGAATTTGCATTCCGGGAAACCGGGACAGGCGAGAAACCGCCCGAAACGGCCCGATTTAATGACCATCCTTCGGCCGCACAGATCGCAGAACTGGTCGCTCTCCACATCCGGCACCTTTATACGGACCTCTTTTAATTCCTCCTCCGCCTTTTGGAGAGACGCGTCAAATCCGCTGTAGAAATCGGACAGAAGCAGATGCCAGTCCTTCGTGCCGGCCTCAACGTCGTCCAGACCCTTTTCCATATTGGCCGTGAACTCGGTATCGACTATGTCGGCAAATTTCTCCTGCATCAGGGCCGTCACGACCTCGCCGAGCGGGGTGGGCTGCAGCTGCTTCCCGTTCTTTTCGATGTATTCCCTTTCAAGGATCGTCGTGATCGTCGCCGCGTATGTGCTCGGGCGGCCCACTCCGTTTTCCTCCATGGCTTTTACGAGCGTCGCTTCGGTGTAGCGCGCGGGCGGCTGCGTGAAGTGTTGTTCTTTTTGGGCGCTCAGCAGCTTCAGCGGCGCCCCCTCGTCAAGATCCGGCAGCGGCGGTTTCTGGTCATCCTGCGAGTCTTCCTTTGAGTCCTCGTATATTACGAGGAAACCCGGGAATTTGAGGCTCTGATGGTTCGCTCTGAAAACGTGGCCGTTGGAGACAGCGTCGATGGACGCAGTGGTGTAGACAGCCGACGACATCTGGCATGCGAGAAAGCGGCTCCAGATCAGTTTGTAGAGCCGATACTGATCGGAAGTCAGATCGCTCTTTATGCTCTCGGGGTCAAGGTACACGTCGCTGGGTCTTATGGCCTCGTGCGCGTCCTGGGACGCGCCCGCATTTTTATATGTGCGGTGTTTTCCGGGGTAGTAATCTTTGCCGTAATTATTCATGATATATGACTCTGCCGCGGCCAGCGCCTCCTGTGATATCCGCAGCGAATCGGTGCGCATATACGTTATCAGACCGACAGCCCCGTGCTTCTTGATCTCGATGCCCTCATAGAGCTGCTGCGCGACAGCCATTGTCCGCCGCGTCGGCATCCCGAGCTTCCTGGCGGCCTCCTGCTGCAGTGTCGATGTGATAAAGGGCGGAGGAGGGTTTCGCTTCTTTTCGCCTTTCCTGACGGACAGTACCGAAAAATCGTTTTCGGATATATCCGACAAAATCTTATCGACCTGCTCCTCGCTTGAAAGCTCGGTCTTTTTATTGCCTTCGCCGAAGTACTGCGCGGTGAAATCGGCCCCGTTTTCTGCCCGGAGGACAGCGTCTATACTCCAGTACTCCTGAGGGACGAATGCCCTGATCTCATTCTCCCTGTCGACGACCATGCGCGTCACAACAGACTGCACGCGCCCCGCGCTGAGTCCCCGCCTGATCTTGCGCCACAGAAGAGGGCTCAACCTGTAACCCACGATGCGGTCAAGTATCCGGCGGGCCTGCTGAGCGTCTACGAGGTTCTTGTCTATCTGCTTCGGTGACTTAATGCTCTCGGCAATTACGTTTTTCGTTATTTCATTGAAGGTGATACGGCTCACCTTTTCATCCGGGAGCTGCAGTATCTCCTTTAGATGCCAGGATATAGCCTCCCCTTCCCGGTCGGGGTCTGTCGCCAGGTAGACCCTGTCGCTCATCTGCGCCGCATTGCGCAGTTCCTCTATAATATTCTCCCTGCCCTTGATCGGCTGATAATGCGGGATAAACCCGTGTTCGATATCAACGCCGAGCTTGCTCTTGGGGAGATCGCGAAGATGCCCCATCGACGCCTTGACGGCATATCCCTTCCCGAGATACTTTGCTATCGTCTTGGCTTTTGCCGGCGATTCAACTATCACTAGATTCTTTTCTGCCATCTTTACTCCGTCAGTCCGAATCGAACTGATACATTTTTATTTAATATCGATCCGGAAAAAGATCTTTCCGGGTCTTTGGGCGACGGTCCCTCCCATCTCCAGAACTGTCAGTGCCGCAAGAGCCTCATGAATTTTTATCTGCGCGCGCTCGGCGAGGTCGTTGACTTGCGCGGGACCGTCCGCCAGAGCCTGCAGCAAGGCTATTTCCGTATCTGTATATGCTGAATGCCCGTCTTTTAGGTCAATATAATCTTTGTGGATATTGTTGTCAATCTCTTTTTTGTCTTCATTTGTCGCAGCGTCCGGTTC